>Ga0134104_1002157_pt1 | contig 14108 bp, 12 predicted proteins | sample 15_3_2metaG_FD_94455 | JGI IMG/M metagenome (GOLD analysis project Ga0134104, IMG submission 94455) | Switchgrass degrading microbial communities from high solid loading bioreactors in New Hampshire, USA - 15_59_3.3_214_A2 metaG | ecosystem: Engineered > Bioreactor > Semi-continuous > Anaerobic...
AGGGATTGATAATGGGGGATGTGCAGGCCACCAAAATCGAATAAACAGTAATATTGTTTTCCCCGAAAAGGTTTATTATCAGGGGTAGGCCGATAACCGCAAGGTTCCCATGGCAAATACCATGGATAATGGTAATTGCATCATCCACATCATGTACTATACGCGGAACAATAAAATAGGACAGCAAAAATACAACCAGATATCCTGAAGCCATAAACAGAATCAGGGAAAAGTCAAAGCCATGGGTAAAATCTGCATTGTAGACATTATAAAAGAGCATGACGGGAATTGCTATTTTGAAGCAGAACTTGTCAAAAGCTTCAATATCATTTTGGGAAAGGAATTGAATCCGTTTCAGAAAGTATCCCAACAGTATCAAAAGAAGAAGAGGGGTTATGGCGTTAAAGCAAAGCAGTAAGTTTTCCATTCAGATAACCCTTTTTTAAAATTTTAAGTCAATTATATTTGAGATGTTTCCTGTTTGTCAATAACAATGAAACACAAATTGGATTAATGTGAAACATCCAATGAATATAAATACTAAATACTTGCAATTTCATGGCTGCATGTATTAAAATGAAACAAAAGGATATACAGGAGGATCGCAAGTGCGTAAATTAAAGGTTATGGCAATAGCTCCGTATGAGGGCTTGAAAGAAGCTATCATATCTGCGGCGGAGGCCTATAAAGACCGGATGGAGGTTACAGCCGTCGAGGCAAACCTGAATCAAAGCCTGGTATGGGCTGTCGAGGCTGAGAAGCAGGGATATGATGCCATCATATCCCGGGGCGGCACGGCAGAGTTATTGCTTGAGCATACAAAATTACCCGTGATAAGCATTGATGTCTCGGGTTACGATTATATCCGGACATTGAAGCTGGCCGATAACCTTGAGGGAGAAAAAGCATTTGTCGGTTTTCAAAGCATTACAAAGCGGGCTGAAAGCGTCAATGCCATGCTTCAGTCCAATATACGTATTTTTACTATCCAGTCCTATAGCGAATTGGAGCCTTTGCTTGCGGATCTGAACAGGAACGGATACAGTATCATTATTGGAGACGTCGCTGCATGCCGGGCGGCCCAGAACATGGATATGAATGCCATACTGCTGTCATCAGGTTCAGAAAGCATTATTGACGCACTGGAGCAGACTTTGCTGATACAACACTTCCTGCATCCATGGAAGGAGAAGGTTTCCACGCTGCTGCAGATCCTGGATCAAAGCAGGACTGCAATTGCCATTGCTTCCGACAAGGCAAATATTCTTTACAAAAATCCCGCCTTTGATCTGCTGCATATCACCCAGACAGAGTTGGCTGGCTATCTGGGCAGCACAAATGATTTTCGCAGGCAGGAGCTTGTGGTGAAGCGTGAAAAGGGTTTTTTACGCATATCTTCAAGAGAGCTCCGCTTTGAGGATGATAAGGTATGCTATGTACTGTATATCAGTAAACATTTATACCAGATGCCTGAGCAGATGCAGGGCATAAAGGTGTACAACTTCGAACATCGCGGTACCTCGGCGGATACGTTGCTGCGTCAAAGCGGAATATATGACCAGCGCTGCATCACTATGGCCGAGTCATTCAGTAAAGTGGATACGCCTTTTCTGATTACGGGTGATAACGGTGTGGGCAAGGTAAGCATGGCGGTGACAATACACAGGCTGTCCAGGCGGTGGAACCTGCCTTTTATAAAAGTCAACTGTAACCGCGCTGATCCCATTCATGCCGTGAAATCCCTGTGTATGGGTTCCAACGATGGTATGGACCTGTCAGGCGGAACAGTCTGTTTTGAAGCCCTGGACGCTGTCCCGAGGAACAACCAGCCGATGTTGCTGGAATTGCTGTTATCTTTGGAGGAAAGCGACTGGAGATTTTGTGCCACATCTACGGAGGATCTGGAGCAATTGTCCTCCATGGGTAAAATGGATGTGGAGCTGTACAGGTATTTTTCAGAATTAAGTATTTATATTCCCAGTCTGAAAGAAACCGGGCAAAATCTCAAAAATATAGTCAACCTTTATATTGTAAAAGCCAATACAAAGTATGGGAAGCAAATAGCCGGCATCACTCCGGAAGCCATGGATTTCATAGCCAAACATCACTGGCCGCAGAACTTTACCAGTCTTCGTCAGGCCATCACCCAGATGGTGGTTTCGGCCAGGGGGGACTATATTACCCTGGAAGTGGCCCAGGATGTGGTCCGCTCCAGGGAGCCCGCGCAATCCAGGACCATGATTGACCTTAACGGGACACTGGATGAGATCACGAGGCAAGTCATCCAAAAAGTGCTGGAGGAGGAAAACGGCAATCAGTCAAGGACCGCGGCCAGACTTGGAATCAGCAGAAGCACCCTTTGGAGAAAGCTCGGCTGCAATAATAACGAAGAAGCTGCGCAGTGAATCAGCTTTTATCCAAAAATTGATGAATGCAAAAAAGATGGTGTTTAATTCATGAACACCATCTTTTTTTATGTGTTACAAAATGAAAATATTTGTAGCCTTTTTAAATAAAAAATATGTTGACTTAAAACAGTTCGTTGGTTATAATGCCTATGTCATTTAAGCGACTCATAAATTTGATTCAATATGAAACATCTGGAGGTAAGCGATGAAAGAAAAACTTCCTGTTCTCGGGATCACCATGGGCGATGTATGTGGAATTGGGCCTGAAATTGCTGTGAAGGCCCTCAGCGACAAGCACACCTATGAAATTTGCAATCCTCTTATTGTGGGTAGTTCAAAAATAGTTGAAAGGGCAATGAAGGCTGTTGGCGTGGATATGAAGGTTAATTCGGTAACAGATGTGAAGGCAGCCAAATTTACATATGGAACGATTGATGTATATGAAGTACCCCTCGATTGTGATGACGTTGACCAGATACCTTATGGAAAAGTGACTGTTATTGGCGGGAAAGCAGCATTCGAAAGTGTTCGCACGGTAATTGAGCTGGCAATGGAAAATAAGATAGATGCCACAATTACAGGGCCTCTCAATAAGGAAGCTCTGAACCTTGCAGGTTACCATTATTGCGGTCACACCGAAATTTACGCAGAATTTACCGGTTCCAAAGATTATGCCATGATGCTGGCTGATGAAAAGCTCAGGGTGGTTCATGTCTCCACGCATGTTTCTCTTCGTCAGGCCTGTGATCTCGTCAAAAAGGAGCGGGTTTACAAGTGCATCCATATTGCCGATGAAGCCTGCCGCGCCATTGGTATAGAGAATCCCCGGATTGCTGTTGCAGGTTTAAATCCCCATGCCGGAGAAAACGGCATGTTCGGTCAGGAAGAAATTGAAGAGATTATTCCGGCTATCAATCTTGCCAAGACAGAAGGTTTGCAGGTCGAAGGCCCTATTCCTCCGGATACAGTATTCAGCAAAGCCTATGGCGGCATGTATGATGTGGTGGTTGTGATGTACCATGACCAGGGCCATATCCCGCTTAAGGTTACCGGATTTGTTTATGATGAAAGCAAAAAACAGTTCAAGTCTGTACAGGGAGTAAATATCACCCTGGGACTGCCCATTATCAGGGTTTCGGTGGACCATGGAACCGCTTTCGGTAAAGCCGGCAAGGGAACTGCTTCGGCTGACAGCTTATGCAATGCCATAGAATATGGCGCAAAAATGGCTGCAGTAAGATGTCGCAGATAAGTAGCGTTTAGGAGACATGATTATGAACAGGATTGTGATTTCTCATCGGCTCTATAAGGATGGAATGGATTTGCTTGAGGGAAAAGCGGAGCTTATCATTCCAAATAACGGAGATTCAGACCAGATTATAGACCATCTCCGGGAAGCGGATGCGTATATTCTGCGTATCGGTAAAATCGACCGTAAAGCTATTGAGCAGTGCCCCAATTTAAAGGTCATTACCCGTCCGGGTGTTGGCTATGACAGTGTGGATGTAGAGGCTGCCACAGAGCGGGGCATACCCGTTGTCCTCTGTCCATCAGCCAATCATCGCGCTGTAGCTGAGCACACCCTGGCATTGCTGATGGCCTGCAGCAAGAACCTGGTCGAGAGTGACAAAGAAACCAGGGCAGGCAACTACAACATCAGAAATAAATACGCAGCCGTTGATATTTTTGGAAAGACTTTGGTTATTCTGGGCTTTGGCCGGATTGGAAGAGAACTGGCGAGAATGTGTTCCGGGCTTGATATGAGAATCTGTGTATATGACCCCTATGTGGACCGAGATGAGGTAGAGGCGCTGGGATACGAGTATTTTGATGATTTATGCCCGGCTATCAGAGAGGGTGACTTTGTTTCCCTGCATATGCCGTCAACAAGCAGTACGCGCGGGATGTTCTCAGAAGCACAGTTTGCTGCAATGAAGCCTACAGCGTTCCTGTTGAACGCGGCCAGGGGAGATATCATTGATGAACCGGTCCTGATTAAGTATCTCACTGAGGGTCGTATAGCAGGCGCAGGCCTTGACGTGCTGGCGGACGATCCCATGCCTGCAGATCACCCCCTCATGAAGCTGAACAATGTCATTTTGACACCCCATATGGCAGCGCTGACAAAGGAAACATCCTCAAAAATTGCAATAATGGCCGCTGAAGGAACCTTGAAAGTGCTGAATGGTGAAAAATGGCCATACGTAGCAGATCCCAGGGTTTATGAGCATCCCCGCTGGAAGGATAAGTGAGCCATATTAATTTTCAATATTAATGCGAAGAGTTGGTACAGCATATGATCGATTCTATAATTTTAGCTGATGATTTGACCGGAGCGTGTGATACCGGCATAAAACTTAAAAAACTGGGATATCGTACAAAAGTCATAGTTGATATTGAGACATATAACAATTTTAGTACCTGTGACGGACTGGCATTGTCCATAAATACAAATACCCGCAGCAATCATCCGCAGACAGCTTATTTCATGACCTCGCAGTCCATAAAAAAGTTGAAGGATATTGAGGTCGGAGTGTATTATAAGAAAATAGATTCAGTATTCCGTGGTAATGTGGGTTGTGAGATTGAAGCCTGTCTTGACATTCTTCCATTGAAATTTGCCCTGATCGCGCCGGCGCTGCCGGGTAATGGCAGAAGAATAATCAATGGGAGGCTCATCGTTCAGAATTCCGAAGGGCCCATCTGGATGGTTGACGTGGCAGATACAATCGGCAAAACCACAAACAGAAAGGTTGCCGTTATAACCATAGAGGAAATTCGGAAGGGTGCGGAAATCCTTGTTGAGCGGATAAGCTCATTGGTGAGTGATGGGTACGAGCTCATATTGCTCGATACCATCGATGATAATGACTTTATCCCAATCACCGAAGCGGCCAAACATTTTTCAGGCAACTGTCTGTATGTAGGCAGCGCAGGCTGGATTCCTCATTTGTTCCCGGAAAAACCTGCCCGGGAGGAGCCAGCAAATGAATGGCGATCAGCCGCCGTCACCAATCACGTGCTGGTTGTGGTTGGAACACGTCATCCGGTTACTGTCGCCCAGATGATGAAATTACGTGATAATCCCATGTTCAGTGTTTACTTGCTGCCAACAGACAATATTGATACGGATGTATATGAAAGCTGCGTAAAAAAAGTTACTGATCAATTTGATGCAGAGCTTGATCAGCTAAATGTCAAACAAGGCATTATCATTACCACCGATGCCGTTTATCAGGGTAATGCGCTTGAGGAGACATGTACCAGCAATGTGGCAAACAAAACCATTGTGACGGCTCTCGCTCATATTGTCGAACATATAACACAAAAGATTGCGGTAGATGCCATTATCATGTCGGGAGGCGATGTTTCGGGCGGCATAATGAAGCAAATGCGGCTGGACAGCATTGATTTGCTGGAAGAACCGTTTGAGGGTATTGCCACCGGTGTCGCTGAAAAAGAGAACAAAGACCCACTTCTGATCATTACAAAGTCCGGCGGGTTTGGCAGTGAAAATACTTTGGAGCAATTATACAACTACATTTGCAACACACGGTTTTAAGTGTGTTCATGATATTACATCAGAAATATTGGGGGGGTTCTATGTTTGAGCCAAGAGGCATTATTGCCGCTATGTCCACGCCTTTTTACGAAGATGAGTCCATTAATGAACAGGAATTGAGAAACCAGGTTAATCGCTTCATCAAAGCGGGGCTTCATGGTATTTTTACCCTCGGCACCAATGGAGAGAACTATGCCATGTCTTTTGATGAAAAAGTTCGGGTCATGAAAGTCGTAATTGATGAAGCTGCCGGCAGAATTCCTGTATATGCGGGAACCGGATGCGTTACAACAAAAGAAACCATCGAACTGACCAAAATTGCAAAGGAACTGGGAGCTGACTGCGCGTCAATCATTACGCCATATTTCGCAGAAAATTCTCAAAAGGGCCTGATCAAGCATTATACGGCAATTGCTAATGCTGTTGATATGCCTATCCTTATATACAATATGCCTGCGCGTACCGGTGTAAATGTTGAGCCTGCAACGGCCCATGAACTGGCCAAAATTCCGAATATTGTGGGTATTAAGGATTCCAGCGGAAATTTTGACCAGATGCAGCTGTATCTTGAGCCTCTCCGCAACGGAAAGCTTGACGTTAATTTCGCGGTACTCTCAGGAAATGATTCCCTTATTCTCTGGAATCTTATGGGCGGAGGTGCGGGCGGTATCACCGGCATTTCCAATGTTCTTCCGGAAACCATGGTATCCATATATAAACTCTGGGAACAGGGCGATTTCAAAGCAGCTCTCCGAGTTCAGGACAGCATTCGGCCTCTCAGGAACTGCATGAAACTTGCCAATCCCAACACCGTGGTTAAGGTTGCGGCCGGACGTGTTGGTCAAAAGCTGGGTCCTGTCCGCGCACCGTTCGATACCATAAGCGAACAGCTGGATAAGGCTATTGATAACGCACTGGCAGAAGTTAAAGCCATGAACGGCGATTTAAGATAAGGATGTTTAAAATGCAAAAAACATATTTATTGAGAGTGCCAGGTACAGTTACCGCTGGTGCAGGATGTATATCACAATTAAATAGCCTTATCATGGCAGAGGGCAAAACCAATATTGCGGTTTTCATCGATCGGGGCGTAATAAAGTCCGGTTCCGTGGATGAAATCATTCAAGGAATTCAAAATGGCTTTCCCAGGGTGACTGTCATCAGCGATGTTCCCCCTGAACCCGAAGATCGGCAGGTCCGCGATATATTTGACCGGGTAAGAGACAGCGGGGCTCAGCTCATTGTGGCCATTGGCGGCGGCAGCGTTTTGGATACTTCAAAAATCATAGCCGCCATGCTCACCAATCCCGATTATTATGAAGACCTTACCGACATTAGCAAAATACAGAATCCGGGAGTACCACTGTTTGTCGCTCCCACCTCAGCCGGCACCGGAGCTGAGGCTACGCCCAATGCTATTATTCTGCTGCCTGAAAGCAAGCTAAAGGTGGGCGTAGTACATCCCTGGTTCATTCCTTCAAAGGTGCTTCTGGATCCCATGCTTACCCTGAGCCTTCCAAAACCAATAACAGCGGCAACAGGACTGGATGCATTCTGTCATTGCATCGAAACCTACATATCCAAAAAAACAAATCCTTTTGCGCGGCTGTTTGCTCTCGAGGGGATCAGGCTGATTTCAAAAAGCCTTCGCAGGGCCTATGATGACGGGAATGACCTGGCGGCCCGCGAGGACATGCTTGTTGCAGCCTTTTACGGAGGTGTGGCTATAACATCCTCCAGCACGGTTGCAGTCCATGCATTGAGCTACCCGTTGGGGGGCGCATACCGGATTCCGCATGGTGTATCCAACGCCATACTTCTTCCTCATGTTATGGCATTCAATATGGATGCTGTATTGGATGAAATCGAGCCTGTCGCTGCGGCTATGGGCATCAACACCGCAGGCAGGACTCCGGAGGAGCTGGGAAAGGCTGTTGTGGATGAAATCTACTCTATGACGAAATACCTGCAGATTCCCACCTCCCTGAAGGACTTTGGTGTGAGCCGGAAGGATATCGATTTTCTGACAGAATCGGCAAGCCAGGTTAGAAGGCTTCTGGACCAAAATCCCAAGGCCATGTCTCATGGCGATATCAGATCAATCTATGAAAGACTTTTTTAAATTAAATAAACAATCTAGGAGGGTAAATCTATGAAAAAACTATTTGCAATTCTTCTGGCCGTCACACTAATGTTTACGGTCTGTGCGTGCGGCAAACAGGCAGCGGCGCCAGGGGGCGACACACCGAGCGCAACTCAAGGTGCAAGCTCAGGAACCAACACGAATGAAAACAAGACGCCTGTTTCATCAGAACCAATTCTCATAGGACTTCTGGACGCTTTTTCAGGTGAAAGGGCAAGTAATGGCGATTATACAAGGGAAGGCGCCGAGTTGTTCCTGGAAGAAATCAATGCTAAGGGTGGTGTTCTTGGTCGCCCTGTAAAGATTATTTATGAAGATGACCAGGGTAATGAAACCGTAGCTACCAATGCTTATCAGAAGCTGGTTTCACAGAACGATGTCTGTGCGACTGTTCTGAATAAGTATTCTTCCGTTGTTCTGGCCATGAGCGACTTTGTCGAAGAAGCTCAAATCCCCGGTATTTGCTCGGGAAGCTCAGTTAATATCGAAAAGTCGACAAATCCCTATCTGTATTCAACACGCAGAAGCGATTCCGGTTCAGGTATCACCCTCGCCGCTCTGTGCAACAAGCTGGGAGTTAAAAAGGTAGCGATTATTCACAGCCCTGACGCCCTTGGCACCGGTATGACTCCGGTTGTTACCAAGGCTTTGGCTGAGTATGGCATCGAGGTTGTAAGTGAGCAGCAGTATACCAATGAAGAGAAAAACTTTGCGCCATATATAGCAAAGATTATTGATTCAGGATGTGACTGCATCGTCGGTATTGGCCAGAGCAACGAAGCCGCTTTGGTCATGAAGGCAGTTAAAGATGCAGGCATTGATGTTCCCTGCATAGGCAGTTCAGCATATGCTCAGCCCTCCTGTATTGAAAATGCGGGCGCAGCAGCTGAAGGCTGGTACTCTGTCACAGCGTTCTCTCCTTATGCGAAGGACCCAATAACTGCAGAGTGGATCAAAAAGTATAATGACAAGTATGGACGTCTGCCTGAAATGACTTCCGCTACCACATATGATGCTCTGTCCATGATTTGCTGGGCCATTGAGCAGGCAGGCAGCACAGATCCCGAAACCATCAACGAAACTTTAAGAAAACTTAACAGTTTCGAGGGTATTGCATCCATCTATACCTATCAGGGTACTCCCATGCTGGCTACCTCGGAGTTCATAGTTCAGATTCAGAATGGTTCTACTGTTGTATTGGATAAGCTTAGCGTTAAGTAATCAGTTATTTTGATAAAAATGGGCGATGCCGCTTGACAAGCGGCACCGCTCTCCAAAAACATACTATCTGGTGTCAGGGATAATAATCTCTGATGCCGGGAAGGTGGGGCAGATGTATATTCAGCTAGCAATAACAGGCATATCCATGGGCATGATTTATGCGCTCATGGCCATGGGTCTCATATTAATAGTTAAAGCGGTAGGTGTTTTGAACTTTGCGCATGGACAGTTGTTCATGCTGGGAGGGTATCTGACATGGATGCTCACCTATCAGCTGAAGCTGCCGCTTTGGGGTGTGGCATTGTGCGGCCTTATCGTATTTGCCATATGCGGCGCCGCATACATGTTTTCGGTATACTGGCCGCTTCGTAATTCATCATGGAAGGTTACCGTGACCATCAGTACATTGGGTGCGTCCATAGCTCTTAAAGAGGTTGTTCGTCTTATCTGGGGTTCCATTCCGTTATCAATGGATCCCATTGTCGATGGCATTGTACGTATAGGAACCGCATACCTGAACTACCAGTATATATTGATTATCGTCATTGGCGGTCTGCTGATGCTGGGAGTTTATATACTGTTTGAAAAAACATTCATAGGAAAGATCATGCAGGCTACCGCCCAGGATCGTTATGCCGCCAGTCTTATAGGAATTCCGGTCATTGTTTCCATTGCCGCAACCTACATGGTCAGTATGTGCCTGTCAGGCGTAGGGGGGTGGCTGGCTGCCCCACTCTTCCTGGTATCACAAAGCCTTGGATCTATGGCCCAGAAAGCCTTTGCCGGTATTGTCCTGGGGGGATTCGGAAGCGTAAAGGGCGCGATAGTCGGATGCCTGCTTATTGGATTGATTGAATCCTTCAGCGTCATTATCACAGACAGCTACCGGGATGCTATTGTGTTCCTGGTTTTGATTGCGGTTCTCGTCATCAGACCTACGGGTATTTTTGGCGAGAAAATTTCGGATAAGGCATAGGAGGTTGCAATAATGCGAAAGAAATTATCTATTTCTCAGATAGTTAAATATACCCTGACTTTCCTTCTGTGCCTGGCAATATTTTTAATCCTTCCCCAGAAATCAGTTACCAACAAATATATGATGAAGGTTGTCAACGAGGGTATTATCTACTTCATCGCGGTACTCGGACTTAGCGTAATCCTTGGCATGGGCGGCCAGGTTACCTTCTCCACAGCGCCTATTATGGGTATGGGAGCCTATATTACGGCCATTCTTACCACAAAATACGGTTATGATGTACTGGCTGCTCTTTTAATCGCTCTTTTGGCAAGTACCATCTTCTCCTATTTCATGGGACTGGCCCTGTTCAGACTTAAGGGAAGCTATTTTGCTTTTGCCAGTATCGGACTGGCCCAATTGTTTTATACCATATTCTCCAACTGGATGGATATGACGGGGGGACCTGACGGAATCAGCAAGATTCCTAATTTACACCTGGGTTTCTTTAAGTGTGAGAATTATTATGATTACTTCAAGGTACTGTTCATTATCGGTATCATATGCTACATGGTAGTGGCAAGAATAAGAAAAAGTTATTTCGGAAGAGCGCTGGCCTCTGTGCGTGACGATGAAATTGCAGCCAAGTGCATGGGCATTAATACATACAGAACAAAGGTGCTGAGTTTTGTGGTAGCAGGCTTTTTCGCAAGTCTTGCAGGTTGCCTGTATGCCACCATGGAACGCTATATCAGCCCCGAGGTATTTAAGTTTGACCAATCAGCCATCTATTTGATCATGGTTATGCTGGGAGGAGTCGATTCCACCTTCGGTGCGCTTTTGGGCACAATGCTGCTTACAATTCTCCCTGAAAGGCTTCGTTTCCTACAGTCCTACTTCAAGCTCGTTTACGGCGTAGGCGTTATCATACTTATGAACGTTATGCCCATGGGTCTTATGGGAATATACAATGACCTTAAGCGTAAACTTCATTTTGCCATTGTCCGCAGGAAGAACAGCAAGGAAAAAAACAAAGGAGGGGTGCAGCATGCCAACGAATGAAATTATTCTGCAGGTTAAGAACGTCAACAAGGCCTTTGGCGGCGTCATCACCGCTGAGAATGTCAATATGACTGTAGAAAAGGGCCAGATCCGCGGCCTCATCGGCCCCAACGGCGCGGGAAAAACCACCCTCCTGAACCTGATCAGCGGTATATACGAGGTTGACAGCGGACAGATCATATTTGAAGGCAAGGATATTACAAATATACCGGCCCATGTCAGGGCACAAATTGGAATTGGACGTACCTTCCAGCAACCCAGATTCAACCCGAGGGCCAGTATTGAGGATAACTTAAAGGTAGGAACTGACCTGAGAAACGGCATGGGGTACCTGGCATCCTTTTTCGGGAAAAAGGGTGCGGACTTCTACCAGGAACTGGACGAGCTCATGGAGATAGCAGGTTTCAGATTCGACTGGCAGGATCGAATTACCTCACTGCCCTATGGTCAGCAAAAACTGCTGGAGATTGTGCGGGCCATGCTGGCACATCCCAAAGTCATGCTCGTGGATGAACCTGCGGCAGGCCTTAACCAGGCTGAGCAGGAAAGGGCGACCCAACTGCTGTACAAAGCGGTTAAGCAAGGTATTGGAGTTGTCCTGATAGAGCACTCCATGGACATGGTTATGTCAGTCTGCGACAGAATTACCGTGCTTAACTTCGGTCGTGTCATATCTGAAGGCCTCCCGGTTGAGGTATCCAATGACAAGCAGGTAATTGAAGCATACCTGGGAGGTGACGAAGATGCTTAAAATAAACGATTTACACGCTTATTACGGCGCCATAGAGGCACTAAAGGGCATCAATATGCATGTGGACGAGGGGAAAATTGTGTGCATGATCGGCAGCAACGGCGCCGGCAAGACCACATTGCTTAATTCCATTTCCCGCATGGTTCGTTCCACCGGGAGCATCAAATGGGATGATGTGGAGTTAACCGAAATGAGTCCCACCAGGATTGCCAAATTCGGCATATTGCATGTTCCGTCCGGGCGGCACGTGTTCCCGGGCCTGACAGTCCGTGAGAACCTGGAACTTGGAACCGTCAACTGGCGTGGACCATTTGGCGCTCCAAAATTTAAGGAAGACCTTGAAAATGTCTATGAACTGTTCCCAAGGCTGAAGGAACGTGAAAAGCAGCTGGCATGGAGCTTGTCAGGCGGCGAGCAGCAGATGCTCGCCATCGGAAGAGCCTTGATGGGACGTCCCAAGATACTGCTTCTGGACGAGCCCTCCATGGGTCTGGCGCCGGTTGTGGTAGCAGAGCTTTTTGAGAAGATTGTAGATATCAATAAATCTGGTATGACCATCATGCTTGTTGAGCAGAACGCGAAGATTGCATTGAAGTGTTCCCACTATGCCTATGTCCTGGAAGAAGGACATATTGTGCTCGAGGGCGAAGCTGCAAGCCTGAGGAATGATCCTCGTATTATACAGGCTTATCTTGGTAGTTTGCCAATGCGGGAAATTAAAATGTTGGGAGGAATTTGATATGCAGAAGGAACTATTTCCAATGAAAGGTGTAATTACGACGGTTATCACACCCTTCACAAAAGACCTGGAAGTTGATATTGATTCGTTAAAAAACGAAATCGAGACTGCATGCAGAGCAGGTGTAGCCGGTTTCCTGGTTCCGTGCCTGGCCAGCGAGCTTGACCACCTGTCCATTGAGGAGAGGCATGCAATAACAAAGGCAACCGTAGAGGTGGCAAAGGGACGCGCCAAGGTTATCGCAGGTATCGCAGCGCCTACCCAGGAACAGAGAATCGCTAATCTTAAGCGCTATATGGAACTGGGCTGCGACGGCGTAAATGTCATGATACCGTATACATCCGATGATGAATACAGAAGGTATGTAGAGGAAATAGACTCCTATCATCCTGAATTCATATGCATCCAGGATGCTGACTTCAACGGACCCGGGCTCCCTGACGATTTAATAGTGAGCCTTTTCAACGAGGTGGAGTCTTTTAAGGTCATCAAGGTGGAAGTTGCCGGCTGCGGTCCCAAATATACCCGCCTTCTGAAAGCTACCGACGGTAAGCTGAACATCTCCGGCGGCTGGGGCAACGACCAGATGATAGAGGCCTTTGACAGAGGCATCCACTCAATCATGCCCTCCGGCTTGTTTGAACTTTATACCGGTGTATACAAGAGATACGCAAGCGGCAACAGGGAAGCGGCCAAAAAGCTCTTCTATGATATGCTGCCCATCATATCGTTCACAAGACAGGCCCAGTCTACCAACAGAAAGTTCCACAAGGTGTACATGAAAGCCATGGGTATCTTTGAAACTGACCTCTCCAGAGAGCAGGTCATCTTTGACGAATACCATCAGAGATATGCCATGGAGCTCATCGAACGGGCCAAAGACATCATGGCAAGGCTGGATACGGATTATTGAGCGGAAAATTAATATTGAATATACATACAGAATAACAAAGGGCAGGATATCCTGCCCTGTTTTATTTTGCCGTGCCCATCTATCGCTTCGACTGTATATTTATATTATTTATTTTTGCCACTATATTGCCACAAGGGAGAAGCTTTTCATTCATAAAACTTTATTAATATTGCGTTTATTTATTATATATGCTCGGGCTCTATCAAAAAGAACTGCTTGCGATAGACGGCAGCAAAATAAGTGCTGTTAACAGTAAAAACAACTGCTACAATGCTGAAGCCCTTGAAAAGAAACTGGCAAATATCGATGCCCATGTTTCTGAATATTTATCAATGATGGATTCCAACGACCTGG
>Ga0134104_1002172_pt1 | contig 13997 bp, 13 predicted proteins | sample 15_3_2metaG_FD_94455 | JGI IMG/M metagenome (GOLD analysis project Ga0134104, IMG submission 94455) | Switchgrass degrading microbial communities from high solid loading bioreactors in New Hampshire, USA - 15_59_3.3_214_A2 metaG | ecosystem: Engineered > Bioreactor > Semi-continuous > Anaerobic...
ACTACAAAAATGAAGAAGATTCCTTATATTTTAGGCATTTTCTTAAAGTTGTTTATAACTATACCAGTGAAACAGGGCTACTGTTGATAAAACTACGGAAACTCAAGATGAAAAGTATTCTTTTAATTATAAACTACATATGGTAGAGTTATATCTATCAAGTGAGGTCTCATATCAAGAATTAGCGAATCAGGAACACATCAACAATCCTTCTATGATTGCGAAGTGGGTTAATGATTATAGAATTGCTGGTCCGGATGCTTTGAGACCCAAAAAGAAGGGTCGAAAGAAAACATTGAAAAATAGGGTTAAGAAGACAGTTCCAACAGAAAATACCGATATATCATCTGTTGATACAACTATAGAACATATCAAAGAATTGGAAGATGAACTACTGAAACTTAGAATTGAGAATGCCTATTTAAAAGAACTGAGGAGACTGCGTTTAGAAGAGGAAGCTCTTCTGAAAAAACAGCGAGAATCATCGACAGTCTCCGAGGAGAGTTCAAATTGAAAGATATTCTCGCTGTGGTAAGATTTCCTAAAGCAACATATATGTATTGGCAAAAACGTTTTGACAGGGTTGATCCTAACAAAGAATTAGAGGATAAAATCATTGAGATACATGAAGAACATAAAGATTTTGGTTATCGTCGTATGCACGCAATTCTTCGTAAACAAGGGTTCTTCGTAAACAAAAAGAAAGTACAAAGGATTATGCAAAAACTTGGACTCCAGGTTACCTCTTTTACACGAAAAAGTCGTAGATATAATTCATACAAAGGTAAAGTTGGAAAAATTGCACCTAATAGAATTAATAGACGCTTTCATACCTCTATTCCTCATCAGAAGATTACTACTGATACTACAGAATTTAAGTATTATGAGATTGATGAGAAAGGTAGAATGGTAATCAAAAAGTTATATCTGGATCCATTCTTAGATATGTTTAATGGAGAAGTATTAAGTTATGGAATAAGTAAAAATCCTTCTGCTATGGGTATTTTATCTGCTCAAAAACAAGCAATTGAGATAACTTCTGATTGTCGGTACAGAAGAACTTTTCACTCCGATAGGGGATGGGCTTACCAAATGCCAGCGTACTCGCATGCATTAAAAGAAAATAAAATTTTTCAAAGTATGTCCCGTAAAGGTAACTGTTATGATAACTCGATTATGGAAAACTTCTTTGGCATCTTAAAACAGGAAATATACTATGGAAATACATACTATAGCTTTGATGATTTAAAGTGGGCTATTGAGAAATATATAAAGTATTATAACGAAAAACGAATTAAAGAGAAACTTGGATGGATGAGTCCGGTGGAATATCGGCTCGCCACCATGGCTGCATAAAAATAGCAAGGCAGTTTGGCTGCCTTGCTAAAAAGTCTAACTTTTTGGGGTCACATCATTATGTATATGCTGAAGTTCCGTTTACTTCCAATTACCATGTACAGCCCGTTTTGAGTGAAACGGATTATGACCTGGACGGAGAAAACGAACTGGCAATTATCATCTATGTAATACATGGCACCGGCTGTTCAATAAGAACGCTATTCATGACAGATAAAGCAAGAGACGGAAAATGGTATCTGTACCAGCTTCGTGAGAGCGAATATCTGCCTCAAATCGAAGACAAATTTGACACCGTTTACTTAGATGACGGTATTAAGTTATTATTTGACGGTGAATATGTCGGCCGTACACTGCCCATGGATGATGAGTTCAGAAACGAAAGATCCAATTATAAATTTCAGGCAGGTATGCAGATTCAAATTCATTTTATAGAAGACAGGATTAAATTAAATGCGGAACTTGGCGGATATGCCGACGGCTTTTATGCGGGAGATTTTACAGGCCATAAAATAAATGCAGACATTATATATCTCGGTGAAGGGAAATGGGAACTAAAAGACTTCCGATATAGTAACGCTAATATAGATTGGGTTATTGAAAGTGCCCTGCCCTTGTACTTTTCAGGCCAAACACAGGATTTGAAACAATATTACCTGACAGACGGGGCCCAAATAAAAGGAAGCAAAGAAACAGACAGCAACATAACAATAATCGATATTTCATATCCGGTAGATAATTTGGACAGCGGTAAAACTGAAGCCATGGCGACAGTTCGGCTAGACGGAAGTGACTTTCCATGCCATGTAAAAATAGCCTTGAAGCTGTCGGATTCCTTAACCGATACCTGGAAAATAGCCGCTTTGATTACTGATAATCAGTGATCTTATTAATACAAATCTTATAATGACTTTCAATGATATACATATTAAATCTGTCTGTTACATAGACTGTCATCATTAAAGGAATCCGGCAATCTGTTTATTAATTAATATACCGGTTGCCGGATTCTTTCTGAACCAGGCTAAGTATTATCAATCAGCCCAATTTTCCGTTTATATTCATTAAGACAAATCAATGATCGGAATGTCCGGAAAATTATCCTCCAGAATATTTGCTGTGAGATTGTACCAGCTGCTGCACTTATTTAATATAATCGCATCGGATGTAACAACCTGATTCGAGCCTTCCAGAATAACGTCCACATTGTTTATTATCTCTACGTCCACTTTAAACGGATATCCGTTAAGCAGTTCATAAATCAGTGCCTTTAACCTGCCGGTATTGGACACGGGAGCATCAAGATAAAAAGCTGCTTCATTTATGTTTAGATTTATAAGATGTTCCCCAATCAACTGAATGGCAACAGCGGTTTCGTCAATTATACGATATGTTCCCCGTAATCCGGCCAAATCCCGAATTGTTCCGTCCATGCATTTTACCAGTGTTCCGTAAGAAAGGGCCACCTCCAGCGTAATGATGGTATTAAGGCCGTCAATAACCACTCTCCCCGACAATTGGTTTTTATTAAGCCGCTTTCCCTGTCTTAAATCAATTATCTTACGGGTTGCCGTTGCCCTTACTAATGCCAGCCTTTGCCGTTCGGAAAGCAGATAATGGTTGCCCACAAAAGTAGAAGCCCCTTTAATCGGATATCCCCGTTCGATAAGATAAAGGATATCCTGCTGTGCTTTTTTGAGAACGGCTATACTTTCACCGTTAAATTCCCTTTCGTCGTTTGGCATAAAGCCCCGCCTTGCATTCGCCATTTGAGACCTCATTTCTTAACGTTACTGCTTATGCAGGATTAAAAACGTAATTTTCTCCTTCAGCCCATTTATGCGTCTTTTCTGTTCCGGTTCCGTATTTATTCAATGCAAGCAGCTTTTTATAGTATACCCAACAATTGCAGATACTCCATATAATACGAAATATAATCCGTATTTACATGAATATCCTACCATGGAAGCCTTCCGCCGAGATAATCCAAATACAACGGTCTTTCCTCCACCTCCAGCTTCGTATCCAGGACCACATGAAGTATTCCTTTGGCCGATTCGGAGGGACCAATCTTTGCAGTCGTATCAAGGTGACCCCTCATATAAGTGGCCACATGCCCCGGATGTATGGCAATGACTCTGCCGCCTTTATCCCGAATGTTGTTATGAACAAGAGCCGACTGCATATTATTTGCAGCCTTTGACATACAATAACCGAACCAGCCTTCCCTATCGCAGTCTTTTATGCTTCCCGCCTCGGAAGAAATATTGACGATAGTTTTTAAACCGCTGTTCATAACCAGAGAATAAAGGGCATTGGTGACACGAAGGGTTCCTACAGCATTCACATTTATAACACGCAGAATTTCGTCAAAATCCAATTCGTCCCCAAGAACCTTTTCTATATCGCCAAGAATTGCGGCATTGTTAATCAACAGATCGATATGCGGCACAATACCGGTCACCCTGTCCTTCATGGCTTTTACGCTGTCATCATTGCTTATATCAAGATTAACTATTTCCAGCCGGTTACTGTAAATATCTCTGAGCCCGTCCACCTGCGTTTCCTTCGGGTTTAACCTGCAGGCCACCACAAAAAAATTTCTTTCCAGTAACTCCTTTACCAGTGCAAGTCCTAAACCGTGATCGGTTCCTGTAACAAGTGCGTACATCATAATCGCTAATCTCCTTTGTTCATTGTATTATATAATTCATTATGTCTCAATTGTCTGAACCTTCTATAGTTCCGGTATCATTTTAAATCCTCATCCGATGAATACGTCGTGAAATCCGGCAGTTCGTCCAGGGTAATAATTAAATCGCTGTTATACACACCGTTTAGATTATCGACATCGTTACCCATGATGAAGTCGGTATGCCAGATCATGAACCAGGACCAAAGGCAGCCGTCATCTGCAAAGTCTTCCACAGACGGAACATTTCCACACTCATGGAATGTCAGCGGTTTTCCCGCGTCAGTCACTTTCTCCAGCCTGTTCCATCCTTTTTTGTTGGTAGAATTGTCATAAGTATCGGAACCGATTATATCGCAGTATTCGTCTCCGGGATACCACCCGTTTTTGACTTCACCGGAATAACCGAGCACCCAAATCAGATTTGTCAGGTTATATTCGTTGGTAAATCTGTCATACATCATTCTCCACAATTTTATAAAATTTTCTCCGCCGCCTTTGCCCCACCAGAACCAGGCGCCGTCAAATTCATGAAACGGCCTCCATAGTACAGGAATACCTGCATCTCTTAGCTCCGTAAGCGCTTTGGCAGCTTTATCCCAATTATCCGTCATCGCTTCGTATTCCGGAGTCCCTTCCGTAAGCAGTTTGTCAAAATCAGGTATATCGTTTAATGATTCCTGATAGCCTTTCCCGTTTATGCCTGTATGCCAGCATATTGTTACAAGTCCACCCTTCTGCCACCATTCTTTAGCCCGTTCGACCACTCCGTCAAAATCACCGTTCATAAAATCCAGCCCTCTTATCGCAGGCAGTTTACCGGTTTTTTCCCGAATATAGTCCATTTCATAATCGGGGGTTCCCATCCAGGTTGACTCCTGTTGGGCTGACATAATTTTTTTACCAAAATTATCGCAAATATAGTCATAAACACGCTGTGTAATTTTGTCCGCATTTTTGTTTGATAAAGGATGTTTTCCGATATAATCGTTTAATTCGGTTGTTTCGGACGGCTGAGTATCATCTGTGCTATCCGGTACGTTATTCTCTGAAACCGTATTTCCCGATACAGCGTTTTCAGAAACCGTATCTTCTGATGTGGTTTTCTCCGAAACCGTGTTTTTTGTTTTACATCCGCTCAGATTAAATGTTATGATGGTTACGCAGGATACCAATGCCAATAATCTGTAAACTTTTGAACCCCAAATTTTCATGATTCTTTCTCCCATCTATGTATTTTATAAACCAAGGTATTTTAAACCAAGTTTCTTCAAAAATTCTTACCTCACTGCCAATCCCTAAGGTTTTTTAATTATTAAATATAATCACTATAATAAGCCCTGGGCAAATAGATTGGTACAGAATGCGGTTTTGATTTCATATATTGCAAATTAGCATTATTCTGCATAATAATATACAAAAATTGCACATATTCAATTATCATTATTTAATTAAATTATATCATATTTTATAAATTCAACAACTGTATGCTTTATTTTTTTGCATGATATTGTGCATGTTTACCATTTTTTGATTATTGCATATTGTTTTGCATTATACCTGGTTTATCATAACAAAATTTATTTCAGAAATTATTTTTCATGAGATAACCTCTTTCCGCTTTTATGATCCCATAGTCGCACTTTCACATATAAAACACACTCAAGTACCTTAAATTACGTATTGCAGAATAACCATAATTATTTATAATCAGTTTTATTTTATTACAGCCAGACAATAAACATAAAATCAAATTATAAAAACCTATAAATAGAAATGAACACTCCGCAGTTTGGTTTCTGCACAGTGTTCATTCATTATATGGGCATATTTATATATTGACTGTAAGGGCCTTAAGAATTCCCGATTTGGCTTTTCTCAGCCAAAATAAACCAGGCAGCTGTATACAGTTTCGCCATTAATATAATCATCCAGATCAAAATAGGAATAACCGCCCCATGTCGATACTTTCACCGTAATCTTATCATTTATTTTATCTTCCTTAATTTCAGTCACTGTCACCCAATGCGTGGCAAAGGATCTCTGTACAAAACTATACCCATTCGGTTGCTGTACTTCGATATTTTTCAGATTGTTGTTGAATCCTATAAGCATTGCTACCGGGGAATTTCTGTTCAGTCCATTTTTTATAAAGTCAGCAATATTATTTCTGCTGAATTTTGAATTCTCATTAACTCTATTATGTAAAGCACTCCTGCATACGGCTAATTTCTCCACACCTTGTCCTTTAAGGGAAACATTCCTGGACCTTGCGAATTTTTCTACGCCCCGTATGAATTTACTCATAGGCCAAATTCCCAGCGGGAAATTTTTGAACGGAATATAATAAGGCGACAAATACTTATACAAATCATACATATGTGCCAAAAAATTAGTTTTACTGAAATCCGGATAGTTATATAAACCGGAATACTTTATATCATTACCGGCCAAATAAGCCGTTATATTGGCAGCGGCAACCGTTCCGCATGCACCGTCCTGAGCCACTTTTTCCTTATACCACTCCTGATCACCACCGTAATAATTCTTTCCGTCATCATCCCTTATCTCAACAAACTTAACCGAATCTTTCAGTGCGGTAACTGTTACATCCGGATATATCGGTCTTTTTTCTTCATGCTCCAAACAGACACATCCCCCTAAAGTCAAATCATATATATTCCTCATCTATTATTTTATTACTGTCTGTTCTGTATTAGTATACCTATTGTCTATCAGTTTTAATAAGCGGCAAACCTTTCAATGATACCTCGTTACTGATTTAATTCCTTTTTTTCAATGGCAGCCAGGAAATGCTCATATATATTATGTTTTCTTGAACTTTCTATCAGGACTGCACCCGCACATTTTTCATAGAAACCGATCGGTCCCACCCCTCCTATAATCGCATATTGGTAACCTTCATCCCGTAATGCATGTAATGTTCTTAAAAGCAAGGCTTTACCTATTCCTTTACCCTGATATTCCTCCAATACCTTGGTGGGGCCGAAAAAATCAGGTGCGGTAGCATTATAGCAGGCATAGCCTATAATTTTACTTCCTTTGGCGGCGATAAAGCAGGAAATTGGCTTATTAGAAAAGCACACATCACATTCTCCGGCAGCATTTATGCCGGAATGAGTCTTAACCCATTCCACAATACGAAATTTATCCGGTGCCAGGGCACGGAATATTTCAATTCCGTCATCCTTAAGCCGATCAATAATCGGCCTGTAATCCTGAATATCCAGAAGATTAACCAACATATCCGCCATGATTATCTCCCCTTCTTTTTAATAATTCCAACGCCATTAATGTTATGCCGCTCACACTATCGTACTTGGCTTTTATAATTTTCAGTTGCGGATAGATCTTTAACAACCTGTTTTTCACTTTCATATAAATTGACTCAAAATTAGTTAAAATACCGCCTGTAAAGGCAATTTCCGAATTTTCCATATCAAGCTCCTTAATCACGGGAATCGCAAGATTTGTCAAAGCAAGCGCCGCCTTTTCTTCTATTTCAACTGCCTGACGGTCCTTCCGTTCAGCCGCTTTGATTAACAGCGGCGCGAATGCGGCAATCTCTTTTTTTCCTGTTGAAGGCTTATAAATATATTGGATAATATCTTCAACGGAATTACCCTGAAGCTTTCCATGACCAAGTCATATAATATACTTTTTGGAATACGTTTATCATAACTTTTTACGGCCGCAGACAGGATATCTCTTCCTATGGCATAGCCGCTTCCCTCATCATCAATTATATGTCCCCAGCCTCCGGCACGATAAGAATGTCCCGACTCATTTCTCCCGAAGCATACGGATCCTGTACCGCTTACTAAAACCACACCCTCCGGTTTGCCCAAAGCCCCATATAAGGCGCCTTCATAATCTCCGAAAATTCTGATGTCACAGGTTAAGCCTTCATTTCGGATATTATTATTAAAGAATTCAACGGCCTTTGGGTTGGAAAGGCCCGCCGTTGAAATGCAGAGCATCCTGCACGCTTTAAGGCCGCCCGGGAGATTATCCATCATTGAAATCAGGGTATGCACTGTCTTTTTTAATTCATCTTCCGAATAACTGTTATAATTAAGCCCCAAGCTTTCGCTGTTAAGCAACACCTTACCGTCTAAACGTCTTGCCTGCAAGGCTGTTTTAGTGCCCCCACCGTCCCAGCCGACAACATAACTGTCCATATTCAATTACGGCTCCTTTCTTCAATCGCATAAATACAATTTTCGGGACCGGATATATATAATTTAAGTGCCCCAATACAGTTGTACTAAACCGTATGTTACAGGCTGACCGGCAGCCTTCCTTCCGGTTTGAACTGTCTTTCCAAAAGCCGGGCAATTGCCTCCAGGCTTTTTTGGGTATATTCATAAACAGCAATTCCATAAACCGAATCCGGCAAATCTCTAAGATCATACGGATTGCGTAAGGCAAATACTATTACCTTCCGATGTTTACAAGCAGCCGCCCTTATAAGATCTATCTGCCCCCTATTCAGGTGTCCGTTATAAGTGCCTATAAGGATACAACTGCAGCTTTCAGCATCCCGCAAAGCTTCCTCTATCTCTTCTTTTGTCGGATTAGGAGAAACTTTCACAGACATGCCACCAAGCCGTTGGGATAAAAATTCCGAGAAATGAATTTTTTCCATCCGGAGATTGGACACATTAGTTGCGCGAAACAGGGGAACACCTATAAACAAAGGCCTTTCTCCCAGATCCGGCAACTCATCCGTTGGCATATGAACCGGTGTTATGCTTTCCTTTAACAGTTGAAATGCTTTTTCTTTTCCCCATTCAACATCAAAATCGTTACACCCGCCTTTATTATATACAAACTTTTCCTTGTAAAGCAATATTCTTTCTACGGAAGCCCTCATCTCTTCTTTTGAGATCCTTCCTTCTTCCAGCTCACTCAGTAAAGCGTCCGATACTTTCCGGGCCATATCTGTGCTGTGGCATATACAAACCAGGTCCACTCCTGCCTTAGCGGCGCACAAGGTTCCCTTAAGCGTCCCATAATGGTCAGCAATTGCTTTCATCTCCATACTGTCACTTACTATAAGGCCGTTAAATTTAAGCTCCTCTCTGAGCAGGTTTATTAAAATTCTTGGAGACATGGTTGCTGGAAGATTGTCAGGCTCCAGCCTGGGAAAAAGAATATGGGATGTCATAATTGCCGGAACCCCGGCTTCAATCGCCTTAACAAAAGGAATCAGCTCACAATGCTTAAGCTCCTCCAAACTCTTGTAAATTACAGGCAAGCCCAGATGGGAATCCACATCGGTATCGCCATGGCCGGGAAAATGCTTGGCACAAGCAAGCACGCCGCCATCCAAAAGCCCTTTAATGTAAGCAGCGACAAATTCTGCAACCTGATCAGGCCTGTCCCCAAAGCTTCGTACTCCGATAACCGGATTATCAATATTGGAATTAACGTCTGCCGTTGGTGCAAAGTTAAAGTTAATTCCCACGGCTTTTAATTGCATTGCGGTAATTTTTGCCGCCTGGTAAGCATTCTCTTTATTACCTGTGGCTGCAAGGGCCATTGCTCCGGGCATATTAACCCCGTCCTGATCCAACCTGGTTACCATGCCGCCTTCCTGATCCACACAGATAAAAGCCGGTTTGCCTGTATGCTTTAATACCTCTTGCTGCAGATCCTCACATAGCTTTTTTACCTGTGCAAGGCCGGTAATATTTTCTTTAAATAATATAAAATTGCCTATTTTATAATTTTTTATAAGGTCAATAACATCCTCACTTATTTCCGTTCCGGCAAAACCTGCGACCATCCTTTGTCCTGCCTGCTCTCTTGCCGATAAATTACTCATGGCTATCCTCCTCATTTATAGATATGATACTTTTCCTTTTTTTCTCTGAACTTTCGTAACCCTTCTTCATTTTCTTTTAATATCCCGTCACTGGTCCAGTAAGTATTTTCAATAATGTTGCCGCCGGATAACAAGCTGATAAACGGTAAATATTTAAAATCATTAGGATACAAATCCCGAATAGTTTCCAGCAATACAAGGCCTGTTCTATAACTTTCGAAAGCATAATAATCCGTTATATGAATGTGAATCCCATTGCAAGGCACTCCACTGTATTTTGAACTGGTCGGTGTAAAATAGGCAGGCGTAAAATTCACTCCCGGCAATTTTCTGTTTCTTAGTTTCTCGACCAGCCTGCCTGCATTGATAAAAGGGGCACCAATAATTTCAAAGGGGCAGGATGTTCCCCTGCCCTCGGAAATATTTGTTCCTTCAAACAGGCAAATGCCAGGATATAACAGGGCAGTTTCAAATCTTGGAATTCCGGGACTTGGCATAACCCAGATTTGACCGGTCTGCGTAAAAATCTCATCCCTTGACCATCCTTCACAAGGTATTACAACCAGGTCACAACCCAACTTTCTTTCTTCATTTACCATAATCGCCAGCTCACCCGGGGTTAATCCGTAACGGACCGGAAGAGGATAAGCACCGACGAAGCTTTGATATTCAGGTTTTAGAATATCCCCTTCTATAATATTGCCCCCCAACGGATTGGGCCGGTCAAGAACAATCAGTTGCTTTCCGGCTTTTGCGCAGTCCTCTAAAGCATAAATCAGAGTTGAGACGAAGGTATAATACCGGGCTCCCAGGTCCTGAAGATCATAAACTACTGCATCCACTTGTTCCAGCATTTCTTTAGTCAGCCGTTTTGAATCGCTTTTATATAAGCTATAAACCGGTACGCCGGTGGCATCGTCTATATAATCCTCAACCTGCTCACCTGCAGCTTTGTCCCCCCGAACTCCATGTTCCGGCCCAAAAAGCGCGGTAAGCCGAAAATGTTTATGTAATATATCAATTGTCGATATCAAATCATTGTTGACACTGGATATTGAGCAAATCAAGCCTATTCTTATGCCGGACAGCAAATCGCCGTATTCCAGGATTCGGTCAATCCCTTTCAGCATTTCGATATCTCCTCCCCCGTTTTATATGGCAGTATTATCAAAATCCAAAGTAAATATTGACAGATTCCAAAACATGCAGTTAAAATTAATTCATGATAATTTAAAAATTACGAAACTTTATTTCAAAGGAGAGCCTCTATGAATAAATTGTATTCTTTGGCTTCAAAGAGTTCTCACCTTGCAATCGGACTAATGAGCGGTACCTGCACCGACGGAATTGACGCAGCCCTGGTCCGAATTAAAAACTTCGGTACTGACACAAAAGTTCGTTTAATTGAATTTGTAACAATACCATATGAACCATCCTTAAGGACACTCCTGCTGGACTTAAGCAAGGGTAACAGCTACGGAAGTGAGCTTGTTAGTAAAGTTAATTTTTTATTGGGGCATCTCCTGGCTGAGGCCTGTCTTAAGGTTTGCAAAAAGGCTGGCATAGATCCTTCTCACATTGATTTTATCGGAAGTCATGGTCATACCATATTCCATCAGCCTGACCCCGTTCTGTTCTTTAACCGTACTGTCCGCTCAACATTACAAATCGGAGAAGCGTCTGTAATCAGTGAAATTATGAATTGTCCCGTAGTATCCGACTTCAGGGTTCGGGACATGGCCGCAGGTGGCCAGGGAGCCCCTCTGGTACCGTATACGGAGTATCTTTTATACGGTAAAAAGGGCAAAAACATAGCACTACAGAATATCGGCGGCATAGGCAATATAACCTTCCTGCCGGCGGACGGTAATATTAATAATATAATCGCCTTTGATACCGGTCCGGGAAATATGATCATCGACGCATTAGCAGACATCTACACCAATCACGAACTGACCTATGACAAAGAAGGCCGGATTGCAGCAAACGGTACCGTACAAGAGGAGCTTTTGGAATACCTTTTGCGGGATGAATATATACACAGAAAAGCTCCAAAAACTACAGGCAGAGAACATTATGGCTCCGACTTCGTTAAGGCTTTATTGCATCATGCAGAAAACTGTCATTGCAGTATGGCTGATATAATAGCTACGGCAACTATGTTTACGGCTAAATCCATTGAAATCGGCATAAAAAATAATCTCCCCCAAATGCCTGATGAACTGATCGTGGGTGGCGGAGGCAGCCTTAACAAAACATTAATGGCATTTATTAAAGCATGCCTACCAATGTGTAAGGTTATAACCAATGAAGATCTGGGGCTTAACAGTAAAGCTAAAGAGGCAATCGCTTTTGCGGTTCTTGCCAACGAAACAATCCATGGTCAGTGTAACAATGTACCTGCCGCTACCGGTGCCGGACATGGTGTGATTATGGGCAAAATTACTCTATAATTAAAAACAGAAAGGTTGGTTGACTTATATGACAAACATTGAAGTTAAAACACGCAGTATTATGGACAGCCTCAGCAATTCTGAAAAGAGGGTTGCCAATTATCTGTTAAATAATATAGAAAATATATTTTCCAAACCGATTGCACGCCTTGCCGAAGAAGCCGGAGTCAGTCAGGTTACTTGGATTCGTTTTTGCAAGGCCCTCGGATTTAACGGATTAAAGGATTTGAAAAAAAGCTTATTTTTGGAGTTAAACAACACTAAAAACGATGACAATCCAGAAACTCTTGTCTTCTCCGATATAAGAGAAAACAATAGTATTGAAACAATCTGTAACACCATTAAAAACACAGCAGTTAAAGCAATCGAAGATACTATGAAGATTATAGATTACAATAAGCTGTCAGAAATCATAAAAGTTATTGAAAGGGCTGACTGTGTTTATCTCTTTGGTGTCGGCGCGTCAGGTATTGTCGCTGACGATTTATACCGGAAGCTGTTACGTATAAAAAAGAACAGTTGCTTTAGTTATGATGCTCATACCCAGCTCACCTACGGAGCCAATCTGACTCCAAAGGATATCGCAATTCTTTTTTCCTATTCAGGAACAACAACCGAAATCCTGGAAATCCTCGCCCTTGCCAAAGCAGCAAATTGCCCGACGCTGGCCATAACCAAATTTGCAAAAAGCCCGCTGGTTGAAGGAGCTGATTATTCCATCCATATATCAACTCCGGAGGTGGATCTTAGAAGTGGTGCTATGAGCAGCCGTTTGGCTCAATTAACCATAGTGGATACCTTATTCACCATATTTGCCAGCAGAAACTATACAACAATTGAAAAAAATTTAGAGCAAAGCTATGCAGCCTGCAAGACTCACAAAAAGTGAGCATAAACAGCCGGCAGCCAAATACCGACTGAATTATTATAAACCTGAATTCTCTTCCAGAATAGCATTTATATTACCGTTTGTCTCTGCAAGAATTTTCTCTGCTTCTTTGCTGCTGCAATTACGTTTTATCATAACAATGGCTGTTTTGACTGAATAATCACAGCTAAGCAGAGCCCTTTTAGCTTCATCCTCCGAAGCACCTGTTGAACTCATAACTATGGATACCGCTCTTGCCTTCAATTTACTGTTGGTAGCCTTCAGGTCTACCATCAGGTTACTGTATACCTTACCAAGTTTTATCATGACAGTCGTACTTAACATGTTTAATACTAACTTCTGTGCCGTACCGCCTTTTAAACGGGTGGAGCCGGTGATTACCTCAGGGCCTGTTTCAGGTTCTATAGCTACATCCACAAGCTTGCTTAATATTGAATCCGGACAGCAGGTTATACTAATGGTTTTGGCCCCAATGCCTGCCGCATATTTAACCGCCCCGACGACATAAGGGGTTCTGCCACTGGCTGAAATTCCGACCAATACATCCTTATTGCTTAAATGAATCGCTTTAAGATCCTCCTGCCCCATAAGTTCATTATCCTCAGCTCCTTCCACCGCCTTCACGAAGGCACTCGCTCCCCCGGCCATGATAGCTTGAACCATCTCCGGATCCGTGCCAAAAGTCGGAGGGCATTCTGCTGCATCTAAAATCCCCAATCGTCCGGAAGTACCGCATCCGCAGTATATTAATCTGCC
>Ga0134104_1002201_pt1 | contig 13848 bp, 10 predicted proteins | sample 15_3_2metaG_FD_94455 | JGI IMG/M metagenome (GOLD analysis project Ga0134104, IMG submission 94455) | Switchgrass degrading microbial communities from high solid loading bioreactors in New Hampshire, USA - 15_59_3.3_214_A2 metaG | ecosystem: Engineered > Bioreactor > Semi-continuous > Anaerobic...
CGAAGCTGTACTAAACACATAAAAAACTTACGGGAAAGTCACTGGGTTTACATAAAAATTCCCCACCGGTGCCTGGGGAAAAAATTTTGCAAAAGTGGGGAGATCTCACTTGCAAAAAACAACCTGCAAGCAAAACGGGAATATGCATCGGTAAAAACGTTTTTCCGGCGGAGGGACCGCCGATTAAATGAAACACTTGCGGCAGCAGCACGGCGAGAGCTAAAAATAACCCGCCTGATGCTATTTTTCTCGTTGTTAACTTCTGTCGCATATCAACCCCCCTTATAAACAAAAATGACTAAATAAAAAGCTGCTAAAAGCGGAATTACCAGCTTTCGCAGCCGTTGTATCTGCCTTCGTGGCAAATATTTCTTTCATTTATTAATATATTTGAACACAGGTCTTCCTGACCTTAAACTAATATTAGCATATTTTGAGAATCATTGCAATAAAATTGCAATAAAAATGAACGGCAAATCTTTGAAATATCTGCTTAGAGATGGTCAGATAAATTTGATTTAAGTTTGAAAAACGAAATTTTGATGATATAACCTCTCGAAATATGTTATGCTTTTAGATAATATCTTGCGTTAGTTAATCCTTTCGATAAATCCATACAATTAATCTGCATAGCCAGTTATGGAAGAAAACAACATTACTGTGTTTTTATGTCAAATATTTCGTCATGGAATAAAGCAGAGAAAGATTAATTTTACATTTAAAATAACAATTAGCAAGTCAATCAGGCGGAAAAGCATTAGTTAACTAAAACATGACATATTGTTGTCGTGTTTAGTATGATAGAATAAAGTAATAAAGAATTATTATGAATATTTACATGTGGATGATGGGCTTAGCTGTAATCCGCCTCATGGAAAAAATGAAGTTTAAAGATACAGTAGGAGAAAGGAAAAGTAGCTTTAATGAACAATGAATTGGTTTTAAAAGCGGAAGTAATAATGCAAACATTGATGTTATGATAAGCTGGCTGCTTAGTTTTGGTGATAAGGTTGAGGTTATCGAACCAATGGAAATATTGGAACTGATAAAGGAATCACTCAAAATATGCTAAACAAGTATAAATAAAGAATCTATTCGCCTTTTTCGATTCTCCAAAAAAACCTATGAGAGCTGTTCCAAGTGTGATAAAATAGATGTCAGTGTTAGCTGACAAAACATATTAGTTGTTTATCGCTTTTCCAAGGTTGTGTTGTCAGCCTGGATGTTGGCGCTGATTCTATAAAAAGGCGTATATATATAGGCAATATTTTCAACAAAAGGGGCGATAAATAAATGGAAAAAGCAAAGGTTTATTTTACGGATTTCCGTACGGTGCCTTTCGGAGACGGACTTCCTGCCAAGCTTAAAAAACTCATAAAAAAAGCCGGTATCGGTCAGATAGATATGGATGGCAAGTTCGTCGCTATTAAGATGCATTTTGGTGAGCTGGGAAATATCAGCTACCTTCGTCCCAATTATGCCAGGGCTGTGGTTGACGTTGTAAAGGAGCTGGGCGGCAAACCTTTTTTGACCGACTGCAACACCATGTATCCCGGAAAACGAAAAAATGCCCTTGAGCATTTGGAGTGTGCATGGGAAAACGGCTTTACACCGTTGACAGTAGGATGTCCTATTCTGATCGGGGATGGACTGAAGGGTACCGATGATATTGCGGTACCTGTAAAAGGAGGACAATATGTAAAGGAAGCCAAAATCGGCCGGGCTATTATGGATGCGGACGTGTTCATCAGTCTGACTCATTTCAAGGGGCATGAGCTGACTGGTTTTGGCGGAGCTATTAAAAACATAGGCATGGGCTGTGGTTCCCGTGCAGGGAAAAAGGAGCAGCACAGTAATGGCAAGCCGAATATCGATCAGTATTTGTGCCGTGGCTGCCGCAGGTGTCTGAGAGAGTGTGCCAACAGCGCTTTAGTATTTGACACAGTCCGCAAAAAGATGACGGTTAATAAGGAAAATTGTGTGGGCTGCGGTCGTTGCCTTGGTTCGTGTAATTTTGATGCTATCTCATTCGAAAGCGATGCTGCCGTCGAGCAGTTAAACTATCGTATGGCGGAATACGCAAAGGCAGTGGTGGACGGACGTCCTTGCTTCCATATTTCCCTGGTTGTGGATGTGTCACCCTACTGCGACTGTCATGGAGAAAATGACGTGCCTATTTTGCCTGATTTGGGTATGTTTGCATCCTTTGACCCTGTAGCATTGGATCAAGCCTGTGCAGACGCCTGCCTGAAAGCTGCACCGCTTCCGGGAAGCCATCTGACCGACAACATGAATAAACCGGACTTTGTTGACCATCATGACCACTTCATCAATTCCACGCCCGAATCCGAATGGCGTTCCTGTTTGGAGCACGCGGAGAGAATCGGTTTGGGTACGCGGGATTACGAGTTGATTGTAGTTAAATAACTGGGGCCGAATAAAAAATACATAGTAAATTATCCCGGATGCCTTTTTTATATGTATATAGCGTCGTAAAATACGCCAACCTGGGGTTTTATATACACAAACAAGAATAACGATGGCTGACAAAAGCCGGTATATTACTTCTGGTATTTTTGTAGTAACTTAAGCCCCCAAATAGGCGGGGGTGACTTGACAAATCAGTTGATGTTTTTTTCATAACCTATATAGTCATACTTGATTAACCGTTTTGCAGCATATTGAATGCGTGGTATTGATGCCACGGCTGTAAGAGGTGACCGCACGATGCCGACATATGGAATACATAATGTGTTATAATTTGAGGAACAGGTGTTTTAAATGGAGATTCTGGATATTGTTGATGAATACGGTAATCCGACAGGAAAAACGGTGGAACGCAAAAAAGCTCATGAGGAAGGCATAATGCACAGAACATCGCATGTATGGCTTCTCAGGAAAAAACAGGGTAAGTTTCAGGTTCTGCTTCAGAAAAGGTCTGAAACCAAAGAATCATTCCCAGGCTGTTATGACATTTCAAGTGCCGGTCACATCCCGGCAGGAGTGGATTTTGTCGAATCTGCCATAAGAGAGCTGCAGGAGGAATTAGGTATCTCAGCGTCTGCTGATGAACTTATATTCTGTGGGGACAGAACTGTAATCTGGGATGATTGTATCTGCGGTAAACCTTATCATGACAGGCAATATACACGAGTATTCATTTTGTGGCGGGACATCGAAGAAGGAGAATTTATACTTCAAAAAGAAGAGGTTGACGGTGTGCTTTGGATGGATCTGGATGAATGCTTTGCAGCGGTCAGGAATAACCGAATAAAGCATTGCATATACACTGATGAACTGAAAATGGTAAAGGATGCTTGCGGATGCAAGTGAAGACAATAAAGATGTATGACAGTGGTATATATGCTTATAATTCATGGGCTGTCAGCAAAGCATTGAGCATGAAATATTCTTTTCCTGCGTTTGATGTGCATATAGCGGAATACTGTTTGCACCCTGCGACAGAATTGTGGTCTTGCCGCCAGTTGGACTCCTAACATATATTTTACATAAAGTAAAATCATACCTGATCTGCAGAAGACTCCATATGCGACATAACCGTTAAATTTTGGGATGGACAAAACCACGCGGTCAAAGCCGCGTGGCATATTTTTCCCGAAGTGCTGTTACCAGTTTGTTTTGTTACATCAATTGGAATTATAATCGTAACACAGATACTTTCAATTATAGGTCAATGACTGTTCCCCGGCTGATTCAGCAAATACGCGCGATACATACGAAAAATAGTCAGGATGGCCTGCTCCCTTGTATAAATACCATGAGGCATAAACCGTCCGTCAGATACACCCTGCATAACACGCTGTTCATTGTTTCCGCAGATAATTGAAGTTACAGAATATATACCGTCCCTTGCCCAATCTGCAAATTTATCCTCGTCTTTAAATGTGAGCGGTGTTTCTTCAGCTTTAATACCGAGGACATCAGCAGTGCGTGAAAGGATTACCGCAGCTTCCTGCCTTGAGATTGGCTGATTCGGTGAGAATTTTCCGTTTCCTGTGCCATTTACAATACCCAGCGATGCCGCAAGCAATATGTCTTCATCCTGTGTATCAGTGAAAGCTGCCTGTTTCTGGCTTTGCACACCTGCTATTTCCAGTAAAGGCGCAAGCAGCCGGCAAAAGTCACCCCGGGTACAGGAATCCCGCCAGTCACGCTGTTGATTTTCGGGCACGAGACCTGTTGAAATTGCTTCGTTAATATCCTCAACTGCCCAGTCATGGGGCGGAATATGATATGGTTTCTCCACTAACGACAATACCCCGTATTTCCCGTTTTTATCCTGTGCAATTATATACTGATGTCCTGCTGCAATTAAGTTTGGATTGTTCATACTGAAAGACACCATGACATATTCGCCTTCAGGAACAATTATATTGCCATATAAATCGGTTATCCAGGCGCTGCCGTTATCATTGTATATCACCCAGCCGCGATTATAATCCACTGATGAATGCATATTCGGCAATCTAAGCTCATATCCGTCTATCATCATACGGGTGATTTGCCCTGTTTCCTTATTAACCAGGGTAAAACCTTTTCCGATGAAACTTCCGTCAGAAAGCAAAGCATATGGTCCATATGGAACAATCACTTCACCCCAGCGGTTTACTGCCATACTAACAGGAAACATGTTGCTTGTATCGTATTTTCCTTGAATCAGCACAAAATTATCGTGAGAAAAAGACAAATAACTGTCTGAAATCGGCGGGACAAGAACTTCCCCGGTTTTTGAAAGTCCGACAATAGCATTGTCCCCCCTTCGGCTGACATATATAACATCGCCGCATACATCATTTACTGCGTTATACGATTCCGCTGAAAATGCCTGCCTTCCATTGCCGTAATGGATGGTAATGAAATTCGAATCTATGGCATGTGTGATCCAGTCCCATTTTGATAATGCGTAAATATCACCGGAAAAGGCCCTGGCATCAGTATATTCAACAGGCTGCAGAAGTTCTCCGGATGCGTCAATCGAAGATACACCCCATTTTCCGTCCTTTCTCACAAGGAGTGCACCGCTTAACAAGTCACCGAGCTGATCATACAATAACGGAACGCAAAGTGTCCCTTCGCTGTCCACCAGACCGTATAAACCGGTTTTCGTACTTCTGACTCCGTAGTATCCGTTTTTATAGGAACGTACCGCAACATAATCGACGGTGTCAGTTACATCGTTTCCATTCAAATCGAACACCCGGACCGAAAGATATGCGTTATCAACAATATATTTTCCGTCTGCGCTCATTTGCAGATTACTGTAAGACGGACTAATCAGGATTTCCCCTGTCAGAAGATCAATTGCACCGTATTGCCCGAAGAAATTGCCGGGAGGACGCCAGTCACCAATTCCAACAAGAGCTATATTCTGATCGGTAACTATTACATCATCGTAGCATTCTTCGAATACACGGCTGCCGTCTTTTCGACAGACAGTCCACTGCCGGGATCCTTCCGGCCGGATTTTAATATAACCGTTCTCAAGTGAAGCCATATCATATGGTTCTAATTTCACCGGTATACCTTCAGCGGTATAAACATATATGCCGTTTTCATCCTCTGTCATAACCAGATCACCGCTTATGTCTGTAATCCTTTGGTCGAAGATAAACGGCAGGATAACGGTATATTCCTGTAAAGAGTATGCGGGTACCGGGAGCAGGCTGAAAATTAAAATTACAATGATGATGGGCATAATAGTTTTTCTCATGAACAGATCACCCCGTTTCTATATTTAACAGTATGAATAATTAAGTGTATGCATATTATCTTTCTTAGTTGATATTTTACTCTTGAAAGGTATCTTTTGTCAAATTCCCAGATAAATGACAATACAAATTGACAGTTTTGACACTTTACCTGAAGACCGAAACATCGGTTTTCAAAAAAGAGCTTGCTCTGAAAACGGGTTTTACAATTACTTCGCAGGATTACGTTCTGATGTAAATGATTGTAAAGTGCAAGACAAGATTGATCAGTGGATAATTCCGCGGGGTGAATACATTATGTCTGTTCATTTTGACGGATACTTTTTTTAAAGTTAAATTTTACTTTTAATAGGTGTTGGGCGTAGTGTATTATTATACTGGGAATAAGTTCTGCACCTTTTAAAAATAAATAAGTAATTTGTGGGACACTTATAGCTTTTATCATAAATATAAGTTGTAATGGACCATTTACGTATCCGGCAAAACTTTGGAGAAAAACTGAAAATATCCAATTAGTTTATAAACGGTGCATGCAGACATCTATAGGCTGAAACATGGCTAACCAAAAATAAGAAGCAGCATTGAAACTGGCGAATAATTAGTTTTAAATATCAAGAGTGTTGCGAATTTAAGATAAATTAATAATTTGGAGGGATACTTATGGCTGACATTGTTCAAATTAACGATACTACCTGGCGGATTGAAGACAACGGAGCACGATGTTTCTTACTGATCGGAACAGAACGCCTATTTCCTGTGTGATATTCCTTAAGGCAAATAAAGTATAGAAATCACATCGGCATACACTCATGTCAAATAAGAAAAGACTCCTGTTCAAGCTTTATGTTTTTCTCAAGCATTAGTTTGATAACTTCTCTGAATTCACTGTAATCTTCATCTTTAAGTAATGATTTTAGTTTTTCAGCATACCTGGGATCAAATTTTTTGCCATATTTGATCCTGCTTTCGAGGGCTTTTCTGTCCATTAAATAAGGTTTTAAAGACGGGATAATACTTGATTTAAGTCTTTGAAAAATCATAAAACCACCCAGATCAATATCGCCCCAATGGTAGAATTCAACTCCGCATGGATGAGCCGCCTCGTACAGTTTCTTAAAAAACGCCCCTTTTACCGGGCTGTAGAAACCGCCGTGAAATACGATCATCAATGTATCGTCACTGTTTTCATTAATCAATTGAATATAGTTTGCCTTGTTTTCGATAAAGAGAATTTTGCGGACTTGGCCTATTCCGGTAATGGCTAAATTTCTGACTGTATCGGTATTCAGTGTAACGCCGTATATAAATGATGAAAAATCTATCTCTTTTCCGTCCAGTGTACCGACAATTCCACCCTTGAAATCAACCTGCTCCGGTGACTGGAGTATTCCGACCTGTGCAAGTATATCATCGTCCGACATTTCATCAGGTACTTCCTGATCTATGCAATATCTTTTTATAATTCCTGCCAGTCTTTTTTTGACCTTCTTTTCGAAATATTTGGAATCATTGAAACACCGAAGGCTGAACACTCTTTCAAGGCATTGGCCGCCATCCAGCGTTCTGAGATAATCCAATGCCTTTAAAACCGCCACTGCATGCTCTTCATCAGAGGGAAGCAAACCGGCTGTCGATGACTTTTCCTTAATAGACTGTTCTGTGTCAGCCAAGAAAGACAATATCCAACTGTTCGAAGTCTTTTCTTTAAGCTCCGTAATTCTTTCAAGCAATGCATCAAGAACAGCACGCCTTGCCTTTCTTCCTATTTCGGCATAACAGTCTTCAACCCTTGTGACATTCAGCCATACCTTTTCAATAATATTTCCTTCTTCGTACCTGGCCCATTCGAAACTAACCAGGCCTTTATCATCCAACTCTTTAATTACGCTGTTGAAGGTCTCTCTCACCAATGGTTTTTCAATGTCATACTCAGGCATGTCACCCCTTGTCATTTTAATCATGATCCTTCTTCTCGAATTTTCATCTTTAAAGGACTTGCTCTTTTCATACCGATCAAGCAGCCTGTCCAGCACAAGCTTTTTATACTCCATCCAACCCCTCCTCCATAAGCTTTTTGGGTTCAAATGCCTTAATTATTGATGTGTTCTTTTCCCTGATAACACAAAGCGTTCTGTCTACCAGGGGAGCAATATCGCCTATCTTTTCCGGAGGCGCCGAGAGGATGCACTGGAAATCGAATTTCCTGAGGAGCCGGACGCTTTCCCGTATTCTTTCGCTGTCCATTTTGCTGAAGGCTTCATCAAACACGATGAGTCGCATGCGGTTATAAGCCGGATCATTAATTTTATACATCTGGGCAAAAGATGCAAGCACAGAAATATAGAAAGGAGTCTGGGTCTCTCCGCCTGATTTCTTACGGAGTGTTCTGGAAAGCCTCTGGGTTTTTTCTTCCTCATCAGTGACAATGAGGTCAAAACTGAGGTAGGTTCTGTAGTCGGTAAACCTTTTGATATTTTTCTCAAGTTCTGCCCGTGCATCCGCATTGAGTTCGGAATCAACATCGGTTATCTGCCTGAAAAGCTCGTCTATGGCATCGCGGTGCTTGTCCCTGAAGGCCTGCGAAGCAATATTATAACCTTCCATCAGTATCTCATCGGTAATCATATCATAGTACTTTTTATACTCAGGCTTGGGCGAGCATGTAAACCTGTACCGTTCATTTCCCCATCTGCTTTCCTTAAGGGCATTGTTCAGTTCATTGATTTGAGATTTTACGGTATCTATATTGGCTTTGAGCTTCGCAAGGAAATCGTCCTCAAACTGTTGGAATGCCTTTTCTTTGGCGTCCCTAATCTGGTTCCTGTATTCAGGAAGTCTGATATCCTTTAGTTCATTCAACTCCTTGTCATACGATGAATTGTCTTCCTGCTTGATATCATATGACATCTTATATTCCCTGTTATAGTCAGACCTGGCTTTTTCCATGTCATCCTTCTTTTTGACAGTCTGGTTCCTGGTCCTTTCAAGCTGCGAGCTGAAATTCCGGATAATATCGTTCGCGGATTTTCTGTTCTCCAATTCCCGTAAAAACCGGGGTTCTCCTTTTTCGTTAACCCAGGAAGTATCGTACCGGGCCAGGTCTTCTCTCGCTTTTGCTTCTTGTTTCCCAGCAGAAGGCAGTTTTTCCTGGACGATTGTCTTCCTTGCATTTTCTGCTGATGCAATGGAGCTTATACATTTCTTCTCTTCTTCTTCAAACCCGGTTATCCTGTTCTCGCATTCCCTTATTTTTTCGTCAAGGCTGAAAAGCCAGGTAAGGTCAAGCTTTTCCAGTTCATCAACGACTTCATTCAGCCTGCTTTTCAGCCCGGGCAGTTTCCTGGTCTCCTCAATAACCCTCAGGTATTGCTCATACTCATTGCGGTTAATAACTATTATATTCGATGCTTTTGACAGAATGTCAACTAAGATTTTGCAATGCTGAAGATCCGTCTTTTGCTTTTCTATAGCCCTTTTTACGGTTTCCTTCTGTTCTTGCAGCGCTTTTCTTCCTATGAACGGATACTTCCACCTCTCTGGGTTGAGCTGCCTTGCAACATAACCCTGATACAGCATGCAGGAATCGGTTATAGCCCTGTCATGGTTTCGCAATTCTTCGACCTTGTCGCATTTGATTACTCTTCCCATGACGTAATCAATAAACATCCTGGCGTACATATTGTCTGTAACCACTTCCTCGGCAAGACTTCCTTTCTGTGCATGGGGTCTGAAACTTTCAAGCTTGCCTGCATCAATAAGGCCCCAGTCATAAAATCCCCCACTGAACTTCAGCCTGTCATATACCTTTAAGGCGTCAATAAAGTATTGCGGTTCCACAAGCAGGTAGTATTTCTGGGTGTGCAGGTATGCCTCAACCGCATTTCGCCAGCGCATATCCCTTATGTCGAGAAGATCGGCCAGTATATACACCGGGATATCCTTTTGGTACTTCCCGGCAAGTTCTTTACTGATCTCATCCCGCAGTGCGATAAGTTTCGGGTCATATGATTTTATACCCTTTTCCAGGTCGGCAAGGGTTCTTTCCAGTCTTTCTAGTTCGGACTCTATCCCGGCTTTCTTCCTGTCTGCTGAATACATAAGCAACGTGGACGATTTATTAAATCTGGTCAAATCTTCATTTATGCCGTTAAACTTATGGGCTGTCAGCGTGTCAATGCTTTCCTCATCAATGTCCAGAAGGCTTATGGCATGAGCCTGTGCCAATGCTGCGCATTTTTCTACATCCCGAATTTCATTGATAAACAAATCCTTTATTTCACTTTCGGGAAGGCGCTTAAGGTCTGAACAGCCTTTTGCAGCCTCTTTCCATTCATGGGCATATTTCCGAAGTTTCTGAACGGTCTCGTCAGCTTCGCCATTCAGCTTTTCTATCATTTGAGAAAGTTCTTTCTTCTGTGATTCCAGCTGCTTCATCTGAGTATAGATGTCTGACCTTTCTCTTGCAGCAATAAGCTCGTCCCTTTTTTTCCTTTCATTCACAAGCTTCACGGCAATATCTGCCTGTTTTTGGGAACAGGCGGCAATTTCTCTATCAAGCCTTCCTATCTCTTCATTAAGAGTCTTTTTTTCATCAAGTATAACCTGCAAACTTGCCCTGTCTATCAGGTAGCTCTGTATCTGCAGCCTTTGTTTTTCATCCAGGTATGACCTGTACATATCGGCAATGTTCTGAAGCGCTGATACGCGTTTTTCAAGGAGATCGGTCTCAAGCTCCATACGTTTGTACTGCCTTATGTTTTCCTGCATCAGTGATATATCCACCGGATTCTTAACATCGCACACATAGTCGGTGATAAATGTCTCAATCTCGGTGATGGGAGTGAATGAAACGGCCTTCTTGAAGAGGTCGAAGTACTTGTTTTTCAGACCGCCAAGCTTTCCTTTCAGAATCTCCTGGTACCCCCTGTCCGAATCGGGAAAATCGTATCTTCCCTTTTTGTAATGCTTATTTACATATGTCCTCAATTCCTTGTATGTCATCGGAACATTATTGACGATAAAGTGATTTTCCGGCAGTTCGGAATCCAGGATGAAAAACCGGTGCTCATCGGAACTGTCCTCATAGCATTCAAATACAATACCCAGGGTGAAGCTGGATTTTCTTACATCGTCATAAAACTCGCAGGCAATATAACTGGTAAAACGTCCTTCTCTCAGATATCTGAAACCTGCGTCACCGTCATCTCCGAGCTCGCCTCTCAAATACCCTTTCAGGCTCCTGGCGGATTTTTCGTTGGCGGCCTTATTGAAAAAACCCCTTCCGTTTGCGTCTCCAAGCATAATGACCTGTAACGCATCAATCATCGTTGTTTTGCCTGACGCATTCTTCCCTGTAAGAAAGTTGATTTTATCGAATTCTACAAGTTCATAACTGAAGAAATGCCAGTGTATCAAAAGAAGTTTTTTCAGCAGCTTCATGCCTCTTCGCCTTCCCCTCTTATGATTTCCGATACCGTTTCATTATCCTGGTTGTTCTCATCCTGAGTATTTTCGCCGTTTTCAACAAGATCATAAATCCTGCTTATTCTCTCATTGGATACCACAAAGAGCACTGAGGGCAGTATCAGGATTTTGGTATCCGCCTTTTCCCACGGGCCCGATATTTTCTGGATCAGGTTGTGATTTGACAAAAGCCTGAGAGAATCCGAAATGTCGTGATCCGAAGGTTTCTTTTTTATAAGGTTCAGATTGATCATTTTGTGTATTATCTGCCCTGTAGTAGTTATGACCTCGTTTCTTAAAGAAATGTGTTCCCGTTCTTCCTCGTATATCAGTCTGATTATATAAAGAAAGAAAGTGGTTAACCGGCTCAGCTTAAGCCTGTTGTATTCATATACGTTTTCTACTAAAATCACGCCATACTGGTTATCCTTGAGCAAATCCCAGCCCGAACAGAAAAAGTAACCGGAGAACAGTTCAAAATTCCTCTCAATAAACCTGTACTCCGGACTTATCTTCATCATCTCTTCCTTGCTGTCGTAATAGTCCCTTATTATGAACGTCTTCGACAGCAGCATGTTGGCAAGTCGTCTGAATTCTTCCTTTTCAGAGCTTGTCAGTTTCTCATAAGCTTCAGTCCACATTCGCTTTTTCTCTCCTTATAAACCTCATGCGCGGTATGGTATATCCGTCGCACCGGTCATATCCGTCTTCAAATTCCACCTGGTAGAAAACGCCTTTTTCACATTTTTTCAATGTCGCCAGAACGAGCATGACAAATTCATCATCGTCAGCAATTCTGATTTCAGAACTGTTCAGAACATGCTTGTTTCTCATCAGCTCTTTCATAAATGCCATTATCTTCTGATGGCTGTACTGTTTCCTGGCCTTTTTCAGAAAATCTTCAAACGCTTTACCGCCAATATTCTCGTCTGTTATCTCAAGGCCAAGAGGTTTTCCTTCTTTGCGTCCCATCCTGTTCGGTTTTACGTACAGCGACTTTTCATCTATATAGCACTGTTTGAACAGTTTTACATTGTCAGCCATTATTTCCGCCCATTTTTCCTGGTCTGCAGCAGCTGCAGAGAGGACGTCCACAAGCTTGCCTTTTATGCTCCTGTCAATAGTCAGAAGATAACGCATTTTTTCCAATGATGCCCGGGTGTAAGCCGTCCTCTTCCTGTCAATTTCAGCAAGCATTTCGTCAAGGCCTTCATAAATATCGCTTACTTCATTTATTCTGCGTATGATATCATCCATTGCATCATCCACCGTATTAAACTTGCCGCGCTGGACGGCCTGCACGGCCATTTTTTGTCTTATTCCCAAATCCGAAAGCCAGCCCGTCAGTATTTTCATTATCGGAATTTTGTACCGCGGAACCGAGTCCATAGTTTTCAGCGGATGGTATATGCGATCCATGATAAGTTCCTTGTACTCATCAAAGTGGCCCTTCAGGATATCATTTACGGTAAAGTAATCATTAAGGGCCTGATGATATCTTCTTATATTGTTATGCAGCGTCTTCAGTTCATCCACAAGCTTCAGGGTGTTCTCATGGGCTGTCAGCAAAGCATTGTACATGAAATCGTCTCTTTCTGCATCGGCTGTGCGCAGGGCGGAATAGGTGGAATAAACATATGAATTGTATTCGCGCACCGTATCATCCGTAAATGAATATAAAAGGTCCAGAAGTTTTATTGTATAATCGGGAAGAGTAATAATCTCCTCGAACGAATCCATCTGATACTCAACTTCAATCCATTTTGTAGCCATGAGCCTTCTGAGAATCAGATGCGCAGTGGCAGACTGTCCCTGCCCGCCTTTTACTTCTTCTTCAGCTTCTTCAAACTCCATTTTTTCCGCTTCCAAATCAAGATCCAATAATGCTTCATCAAGACTTGCAATGAGCATTGCCACAAGATCACTCTTGCTTATGGTCATATGCTGCTTGAATGCCTTGCGCAGGACAAACAAAGCTTCAGCATACAATGCCTTGTTTTTGGAAACCAGTATGGAAAAAAGATTGGGGGGCAGTCTGTCAAAAAGCTTCACTTATTGATTCCTTCCAAAATGTTCTTTTATTGCATTAATAGGCACAACCTTTTTCTTAATGATATTTAAGCATATAATAAATCATATTTCAACACTGCTATAATGAAGGCAATATTTATGTACACCCCAACAGGTAATCCATGATAGCAATTGTTTGATATGATGGGTTGCTTGAGCGGCGTTTGCGGTTTGAAAGAGGTGTGACTGATATTAACTGATTTACTGAATTACATTCAATCTGTCTACTCGACATGAAGAGGCAAAATACGCACAGGGGAACATATCGAGGATGAAGCAATGCCAGGAAACCCTTATTTCAAAAAGAACGGCAGAATTGCTCAGATCATGTTAAGCCCGGAAAAAACAACCATTGTAATATACTCTTAATCTGTTATATAATTATATAGTTATGTCGAAATATGCGGATTTTATTAACAAAATGAAAGGAGAGCGTTTTTAAATGAGCATCTTGGCCCTAGTAATAATTGCATCTTTACTTACTTTGGGTTTTGCTGCCGTGAACTTTGTAAAAGTAAAAAAGATGAATGAAGGCACTGATAAAATGGTGGAAATTGCTTCGGCAATCCGTGTTGGTGCAAATGCG
>Ga0134104_1002207_pt1 | contig 13829 bp, 10 predicted proteins | sample 15_3_2metaG_FD_94455 | JGI IMG/M metagenome (GOLD analysis project Ga0134104, IMG submission 94455) | Switchgrass degrading microbial communities from high solid loading bioreactors in New Hampshire, USA - 15_59_3.3_214_A2 metaG | ecosystem: Engineered > Bioreactor > Semi-continuous > Anaerobic...
AAATGCGCCGAAAGAGAAGCAGGAGGAAAAGCCTAAGAAGACAAAGAAGTAAATCACAGGAGGCGGCGTCATGTATATCGACTACGCCTATTTCAAGGCAAACGGCGGGGATGAGGCGGTGACCGAAGCCGCCTTTCCTGCTTTAGAGTACCGGGCGCGGAAAATCGTCGACCGGGCGACGCAGAAGCGTGTACAGGCGATGGCAACCGTGCCTGAAGCTGTGAAGAGGCTAATGGTAGAGCTTATCAACATCGAGAGCGTGAGCGGCTCCAATGTAATCCTGCGCCCGGCGGTATCGTCATTTTCCAACGACGGATACTCGGAGACGTACGCCGAACCCGTGACTGCAGAGGCTATCTCCGCGGCTGAGAGGAGACTTATCCGTCAGTACCTTGCGGACGAGACTGATGATGCCGGTACCCCGCTTCTGTGGCTGGGGGTGGGCTGATGTTCATGGCAGATACCAACATCACACTGTACAATGCCCTGTATGATGAGGATGCCGGCTACGACAACTATAAGCGCACGGTGTTATCTGGCGTTTCGTGGTTCAGCCGAACCCAAACGTCTGTTTCTAGTGATGGCGGCCTTCTGGCGGCGAACGAAATAACCGTGCGGATTCCAGGCGAGATATGCGATGGGTATGTCGCGCCGAAAGACTACACCGGGGCCTCGGGAACATGGACGCTCCAACCGGGGGATATAATCGTCAAGGGCGCTGTGCCGGATGAAAACCCGCGCCCTGCGGAGCTTAAGGCGAAGTATGAGATGATGACAATCGTCGGTGTCACAGACAACAGAGCCGGCAAAGGGCCGCATTTGAAACATGAATTCAAACGCGGTTCTGTTAAAATCTTTAGTTTTAATCTTTTAATCAGACCTGCCAGGTCCCCGATATCCTTCTGCAATACCCGCCTTGCATTTCAAATGGTTGCCAATAATATGTTTGCATTTTATTTGATAAAATTTTATAATAATATATAATAAAAGGAATGTGAAATTCAGCTTTTTGCAAAAAGTAAAACGTAATTAAAGGGAGATTCTTCATTTAACGCGAAAGGTTTTCCTGCACTTAAGCAAGGTGCATATAAGGGGAGGTCCGTAGTATGGAGTGGCAGCAGCTGGTATATTTCAAATGCGTTGCCAGTACGGAAAACATGGGTGAGGCTGCGAAGATTCTGCATATATCCCAACCAGCGCTCAGTACCGCGATAAAAAACCTGGAAAAGGAACTGGAGGTTCCGCTGTTTGAACGAAAAAAGAATAAAATCTATCTGAACAAATACGGCTCCGCGTTTTTATTCAGGGTCGATAAGGTGCTTTCTGAAATCGAGGCAGCGCGCAAGGAGCTTCGCACCATGCGTGAAACGGAGCTTAATAAGGTTACCGTTATGTGCCCGATTACCTTTATGACTCCCGAATTTATGAATTATCTTTATGAAAAGATTCCTAATATTGTCATTGAAAACAGGCACATAGATTATTCCGCGGCAAAGGACGGACTTCTGGACGGGACGCTTGATCTTTGCGTACTATCTCCTCCCGTAGTCGGAAAGAAAATCGAGACCATCCCGCTTGAGCTCCAGAGAATGGTGATTATTACATCGGCGACCCACAGGCTGGCAAGCGTGGACGAAATATCCTTTGCCGAGCTTTCGGAAGAGAAATTTGCTGCATATGCCGAGAATACCGGGCCGCGGGCCGATTTCGAAGAAAAATGCCGCCGCCGCGGCTTTAAGCCCAACATAGTATTTGAATCAAACTCAATACGCGACATGATTAACCCCGTAAAAGCCGGGCGCGGCATACTGTACTCCTCCGTTGAAGCCTTAAGTATGTATTCCCAGGAAGGCTTACATATAATTCGCCTCAAGGATGAGGATGCTACCACGGTTCTCGGGCTGTCAATAAGAAACGATAAACCGATTCGCCCTTTAGCTGAAACGTTAAAGAATACCATAATTGAGTTTTTTAAAAATAAAAATAACGGCGGCCTGTGAAGAAAACGATTGCCGGCAGGGAACATATAGGGAACGCAGCCATTACGGCTGCGTTCTTTGTTGTTTTTATATTTAATATGCTAAGCGTTAAATAAAATTTATTGAATTACAATTTCTCTTCTATGGCAGGCGGGAATTAAAAAATATATTTGATTGGACATATACGACGAAAGAAAGTATAATGTAGGTACAACATTTGTATAACTGCTTAAAAAAATAAAAGAGGAGGAAAAGAAGATGTCGCCAGCGGTGGTTCTAGTTGCTGTACTTATATCCCTAGCAATCTCGGTTTATCTGGGAGCAAAGTATAACCATAATGTAGGCCTTTGGGCAATGCTGTTTGCCTACCTCATAGGAACATTTGGATTGGGGCTTAAAACAGCGACTCTCGTCAGCTACTGGCCGCTCACATTCACGTTTTTGATCGTCAGCCTCTCTATATTTTACGGTTATGCAGGAAAGACCGGCGTTCTGCTTCTGGTTGCACAGAAGATAATCTATGCTAACAGAAGGAGGACCTGGATAATACCCCTTTTGCTGTACCTGATCAGTTTCGGACTGTGCCTCGCGGGCTGCAGCACCTTTGCCGCAAACGCGCTTACGGCGCCGATAGCCTTCTCGGTCTGCATAAGCGCCGGAATAAACCCGATACTCGCCGTTGCCGCGATTATGATACCCGCCGCCGTCGGCTCCTTTGCCCCCTGGTCTCTGGGCGCATCGCTCCCGATCAACTATTTCATGGGAACGAGATGGGCTGCCCAGGCAGTTACATTCCAGTGGTATGTGTGGTTAAACGGCTTTATTGGCTGTACCCTCTCCTTCCTTGTGCTTTTCCTGCTACTAAAGGGATGGAAGGCCAAGAATGTTGAAATAGAAAAGCCCGGCAGCTTTAACCAGGAACAGAAAAAAGTAATCTGGGTTATTGGCATAGTCGCCATTATAGTCATTATCCCTGCGTTCATAACGCTTATTACAGGTTATAATCCGAAATGGTTTGGCTATCTGGATGTACAATTTGTCGCTATAGCGGGTTCCCTAGCCTTTAAGCTGATGAAAATCGGCGGAGAAAAAGCTGAGAAGGAGATTATTTCCAAAGACGTCCCCTGGAACATTATCGTCATGGTAACCGGCGTTACGCTTTTGATGAAGGTTGCCGCCGAAGGTGGCGCCGTCAACCTGGTTGCCTCCGCGGCTACAAATCTTCCCCCCTGGCTTATCCCGGCCGCGCTCGCAGCTCTCGGAGGATTCATGAGCTTCTTCTGCGGCGGAATGAGCGTTGTAACTCCTATGCTTCTGCCCTTGGTCGAGCCTCTTTTTGAAACAGTGGGGCTTTCTCCGATATGGCTGACAACCGCTATTACAATGGGCGCAAACATGACCGCGGTAAGCCCGGTCTCCACCGGAGGCTCAATTGTACTTGGCTTTGTTCCGGATGAGAAATGGCGCGAGAAAATGTTCGTCAGACAGTTCTATCTTGCAATCTATCTGCTTTTCGCCATGGCAATCTGCGGTGGAGTCGGAATATTCAATCTGCTGCACCCGGCTTCATTTTAGCTGATGTGTTGAGGGCATAAGGAATACGGCAGATATTTATTAGAACATTTTAGGGTATTCAATAACAGAACTATTTTGGAGGCTGCTATGTTTGAACTCACGCCGCGTGAAAACATGATCAGATTTTTCAGTCGTGAAATTCCGGAGAGAATTCCAAGTCTCCGCAAAGACGTACATAATTTCATGACTCCCGATATAAACGAAAGAGGGCCTGCCGCCCCGGATAATCCAATGGTCAACGAAGGCTTCGACTGGTTTGGAGTGCACTGGACCTATGTGCCCGCCGTTAAAGCCCCGATGGTAAGTCCCGAATATCCTCCGGTGCTCAAAGATATAACCGAGTGGAAAAAGGTTGTAAAATTTCCGGATCTCGACGCCATTGACTGGAAGGCCGCTGCTGAAAAGGAGCTGAGTGACCCCAGATATGACCCGAACAAATTCCGGATGATTACCCTCGGTTACGGCTGCTTTGAACGCCTTCACGCCCTGATGGGCATGGAGGAGGCCTGCTGCGCATTGCTTGAGGAGCCTGAGGCCGTATACGATTTTTTCAGTGCAGTCGCGGATTTCAAGATTGAGCTTATGAAGAGGCTGCTCCAGGCATATCCCGTAGATATGTTCGTGTACAGCGACGACTGGGGCCATCAGAGGAACCTGTTCTTCTCAATTGATACATGGCGCAGCCTCATTAAGCCTCAGATGGAGAGAATTACGGCTTTCTGCGACGAGGCCGGGGTCTTCCTGCACATGCACTCCTGCGGCAAAATTGAGGACCTGATACCCGACATGATTGACGCCGGAATCAAGCACTGGACCTCGTGCCAGACGGTAAACGATATCGAGGGCATCATTAAAAAGTATGGCGACAGGCTCACGCTCACCGGAGGCATGGACGTTTTCAAATATATGGGCAAGGTGACGCCTGAGGAAATGGACAGAATTGTCGGGGAGCGTATAGACCGGCTGTGCAAGGGCGCGGCCCTGCTGCCGTTCGGATCCAGCTCGGTTCCGGGCCTTTCCGATGCGGTTGAAAAGGCTATTGCGGAGCGCCCTGATTTCTTCAAAAAGCCGGAGAACCGAGTTCTGCCTAAATAACAAGTCTATCAAATGAAAGGGGAGAAAAGGAATGACGGACAGGGTTAAAAGAAGGCTTGAGGCTCTCAAGGTTGATACATATCCAATCTGTACCGAAAAGTACGAGATAGTGATGAAAACTTACCAGGAAAACGCGGGCAAGCCGGTGATAATCCAGCGAGCGCTGGCCCTTGCAAACTACCTTGATAAGAAAACGATTTTCATCGAGCCCGACGAACTTATAATAGGCAATTTTGCTGCGAAACCCATGGGAATGGAGGCAAGCCTTCTGGGGCCGACATGGCCGGATGATGACTTGGACGTCCTTCTCGGTGAAGGAATGGTATCCTTAGACTCCGAGGATAGAAAAATACTGCGCGCCTATGACGATTACTGGGACGACAAGGGGCGCACCAAGGACGAAATGCAGAGCTTCTTCTATGACAGCGACCGCGTCTGGAACTTCATTTCGAGAGGCTTTTTGTGCCCGCCCTGGAAGGACAGAAAGGTCGGAAGGGGCCAGGGTGCCGCCGGACAGGGCGGCTGGGGGATAGGACTCGGCTGCGGAACCCTGTTTACGCCGGATTTCAGGAAGATAATCAATACCGGCTTTGAGGCTGTAATAAAGGAATGTGAGGAAGAGCTCGATAAGCTTCGCTACTATAACGGCGAAGAGGTGAACAAGGGTATTTATCTGCGCGCTGCCCTCATCGCCCTCCCCGCTGTCCTGCGCCTTACCGACCGCTATTCAAAGCTTGCATATGAAATGGCGGAAAAGGAAGCGGACCCGCAGAGGAAGAAGGAGCTTTATGAGATATCCGAGATATGCGCTCGGGTTCCCAGATACCCGGCACGCACCTTCCGTGAGGCTTTGCAGTCGTTCTTCTTCTACTGGAGCCTGACCGCCATCGGCACAGCTCCGGGCGGAAGATTCGACCAGTATATGTACCCCTTCTATAAGGCCGACCTCGAGGCCGGCAGGATAACCCGGGAAGAGGCGCTGGAGCTTCTCGAGCTGCTGCGTGTAAAAATCATGCAGTATAACGAAATACACGGTGGCGCCCAGCAGAGAGCCAAGTGGGCCGGAATGGCAAGGTGGCACAACTTCATACTGGGCGGAACCGACAACGAGGGCAACGACGCCACAAACGATATTACATACCTGATGCTGGAGGCTGCGATAGAGACGCATACTCCGCATCCCACTCTAACAGTCAGAGTTCACGACGGGACCCCGGCCGAGCTTATGGTCAAGGCTTTGGAGGTTGTGCGCAGCGGAATGGGCATGCCGGCCTTCATTTCCGAAAAGTCCTACAGGAATTTTGTAATGAGCCTGGGAGTCCCCTATGAGAAGGCTAATGAATTTACTATAGCAGGCTGTCTGGACGTCACCCTTCCGGGCAGCTCCAAGAACAACGCTTTCGGAATGTTCGTACTTCCCTGCGTGCTTGAGCTTGCCTTGTACGGCGGCAAGGACCCCGCTACGGGAATCCTGCAGGGGGTAAAGACGAAGGACTTCAAGGATTTTGAAAGCTACGATGAGTTCTACGAGGCGTTTTTGCTCCAGCTGAAGCACTGCATGGGCCTTGTCTGCGAGGAGCACAACGTGCTGCAGTGGGTGTCCCAGCAATATCCTGACATAACGTTCAGCATCTTCGCCGAGGACGGCGTAAAGAGCGGAAAGGACGTTCTGAGCCGTACGCTTACCCTGGACAACAGCTCCTGCATCAATATGGTCGGCTTCGTAAACACGGTCAACTCTCTCGCCTCAATCAAGAAGCTCGTTTACGAAGAGAAAAAAATAACCGCGCAGCAGCTGATTGACGCTTTGTCCGCGAACTGGGAAGGGTACGAGGACATCAGACGGCTCTGCCTTGAGGTGCCGAAATTCGGAAACAATGACGATTATGTGGATCAGATTGCGGTAAAGCTGTTTGACGATTATGCCGAGCTGGTCTCCGGATTTACCAACTACTTCGGTAACAAGCTTGTCCCCGCCGGCATTTCTATCACGGCGCACCAGCCGGCAGGCTCGTATACGGGCGCGACGCCGGACGGCCGCTTTGCCGGTGAGACATTTGCGGACGGCTCGGTATCACCGGCTCAGGGCACGGACAGGAACGGGCCGCTCGCTGTGCTCCAGAGCGCGATGAAGCTGAAGCAGGATAAGTTCATGTCCACGCTTTTGAACATGAAGTTTACGCCCTCCGCGCTGAAGAGCCGGGAGGACCTCGAAAAGCTCGGCAATATGGTTAAGACCTATCTGACAAACGGCGGAAAACACATACAGTTTAACGTTGTGGACAGAGCCACCCTTCTTGCAGCCAAGGAGGATAAGGATAAGTACCGCGATCTCATTGTGCGCGTCGCCGGGTACAGCTCTTACTTCGTCGTGCTCACGCCCAAAATTCAGGACGAGATTATCGCGAGGACCGAGCACGAACTGTAATATTGCCTGTATAACACCTCTCATTTGTAGCGGCTTCCTGCAAAATGCCGATGCCCTGCAGGAGGTCGCTACGGCTCTAGGTCACTATTCCAATAAGGAGGTAGAAAACTATGACAGACAGAGTAAAAAGAATGCTGGAGCGCTGGAAGACGACCAAATACCCCCTGTGCATAGACCGCATGAGGGTATCCTTCCCTGTCATGGAGGAGCTGAAAGGCCAGCACCCCTATAAGGTGCGCTCCAAGGTGCATGAAGCGATACTCACAAAGTGCCCCATTGTTATTGAGCCTGACGATTTAATCTGCGGCGTGGGCGCAAGCAAGCCTTTCGGCATTGAGATGGATTACGAGCTCGGAAGATGGACTCCTGAGGAGGTAGCTTCGCTTAAGGCGGAGAACTACACCATCACTCCGGAGGAAGAGGAAGAGCTCTATGAGTATATGGAGCGCTATGCCAGGGGCGACCTCGGCCGTACGCGCTCCGACGTAGAAGGGGAAATATTCGGGGACAGCAAGGTGTTTTGGCCGTTCCTGCGCGCGGGTCTTGTCCTTCCGCCCTATAAGTCCAAGAAGAACGCCAGCGGCGGAGGCAGAGCCCAGTCCGGAATGGGGCTCAACCCCATGGGCCTTTATGTCGCCGATTTCGAGAAGATACTTAAAAGAGGCTGCCGCGACATAATTAACGAGTGCAAAGAGAGACTGGAAAACCATGTCTTTGAAACTGAGGACAGCGTTGACCAGATGTTTTTCTGGCAAGCATGCATCACCGTATTGGAGGCCTTTGTCGTATATGCAAATCGCTATGCCGATCTGGCGATGCAAATGTCTTTGGAGGAAAAGGACCCTGTGCGCGCCGCGGAGCTGAGGGAGATGTCCGCCATCTGCCGCAGAGTGCCCGAATATCCCGCGGAGAGCTTCAGAGAGGCGATCCAGAGCTTCTGGTTCACCTTCCTTATGATGAATCCCTCCTCTACAGCTTCGGCCGGCCGCTTCGACCAGTATATGTACCCGTATTACAAGAAGGATATTGAGAGCGGCAAAATAACCGACGACGAGGTGCTTGAGCTGCTGGAGATACTCCGCCTGAAGGACTTCCAGCTCAACCGCGTGTCGGGGCAGATTCTGCGCCAGAAAAACGCCGGAATGGCAAAATGGCACAACTGGACGCTCGGCGGAGTCGACAGGGATGGAAACGACGCGACGAATCCGCTTACATACCTCGAGCTCCAGGCCGCGCTTGAGGTCCAGACCCCGCACCACACCATCACGCTCAGGGTCCATGACGGCACGCCTATAGAGCTTCTGGTAAAGGCTCTCGAGGTCGTAAAAACCGGCATCGGAATGCCCGCCTTTGTAGGCGATAAGAGCTATATTAACTTCTTCTTGAGCCGCGGGCTTCCCATAGAGGACGCCAGAAATTACAGCATGGCGGGCTGCGTTGACGGGTTTATCGCGGGAGTGACCAGAGGTGAGATAGCCGCGATGTTCATAGTGCCCTTAGCTTACGACATATTCATGCACAACGGCTTCTGCCCGTGGACAGGCGAAATGGTCGGAATCAAAACGGGAGAGGTCACGTCTTTCGAGACATTTGAGGAATACAAGGAAGCGTTTTACAAGCAGCTGCACTACCTTCTGGGGCTTGCCAACCAGTTCTTTAACGCTTCGATGGCCTCCACCCGCGATCTGTATCCGGATTTTATGAGGGCCATTCTTACAAAGGACTGCCTTGAGCAGGGCAAGCACGCGATAAAGGTCCACCATAAGCCGTATGACGCGCTGACCGTGTGCAGCGCCGTCGGTGTAATCAATGTCGCCGACTCCCTCGCCGCGGTGAAGACTCTTGTCTACGACCAGAAAAAGTACACCATGCAGGAGCTTATGACCGCCCTGGACGCGAACTGGCAGGGCTACGAGGAGATGCGCAGCGACTTTGTGAACGCCCCGAAGTTCGGAAACAACGAAGACCTGCCCGACCTGCTCGCCGCCGAAGTCTATCAGCGTTATGCGGACAGTCTTTCCAGCTATTATACAATCTGCGGCGACAGAGCCGTGCCTAACGCCATATCCATCACAGCCCACCAGCCGGGAGGCATGGCGGTGGGGGCGACCCCCGACGGGCGCTATAAGGGCGAGATACTCGCGGACGGGTCCATGTCGCCCGCGCAAGGCCGCGACAGGGTAGGACCTCTCGCGGTGCTCCAGAGCGCAATGAAAATCAATCAGGACGCGTATCAGGCTACGCTGCTTAATATGAAGTTCCATCCCTCGGCCTTGAAAACCAGGGAGGATATGGAAAAGCTTGCCGTTCTGATTAAGACATATCTGACCAACGGCGGCAAGCATATACAGTTTAACGTGGTCAGCAGGGAAACGCTGGAAGAGGCGAGGACAGAGCCGGAGAAGCACAGGGACCTCATCGTCAGAGTTGCGGGATACAGCGCGTACTTCACTTCTCTTACGCCTACCGTACAGCAGGAGGTAATAGACCGCACGACCTACGAGCATGTGTGACAGGCCTACTTATAACTAAGCAGGCCTGTCACAGGAGGCTGTGCACACCGAACGCCGCAAAATAATCCATGAACGGAGAAATGTTGATGAAAACCCTCTGGCGGATACTGATTTACATTTTGGGCCTGTTTTGTCTGGCTTTCTCTGTGACCCTTGCCGTATCTTCAAATCTCGGCGTTATTGCCGGCAATACCTTTCCGTTTATAATAAGCCAGGTCACAAATATCAGCCTGGGTACCTGCTGCACGGCCGTGTTCTTTGTCTATGTGCTTCTGCAGATTGTAATTCTGAGAAAGGATTTTAAGCCGTTCAATCTGCTCCAGCTTGTTTTTTCCGTGCTGTTCGGGTACTTTGTCAGGCTTACGACTCTGATTATCGGTGGGTGGGTTGCGACATCGTATTTGGTGCAGCTTCTCCAGCTGGCGCTGAGTATTCTTCTGACTGGAATTGGCGTTGTGCTTTATATTCAGGTCAATTTGCTGCCGATGCCGCCCGAGGGCTTCCTGCAGGCGATAATCTTTAAAAGGCCCGGAAACACACTGGGAAAGCTCAGAATAATACACGACTGCGTTGTTGTGCTGATAAGCGCCGTAATCTCATACGCTGCCTTCTCGACGATACTCGGTATCCGCGAAGGTACGTTGATTTCAGCGGTTTTCAGCGGCCTTGCGATAGATTTTTTCAGCAAGATACTGGCCGCCCCCATCAGAAGAGTATGCTTTGACGAACCTGCAGTAAGCAGCCGCACGCCTTCTTAACTTACTCAAAGGAGGTTATAAGATGAAGGATGTTAAGAGTCAATTAATCAGCATTTTCGGCAGCTCTAATGTCACAGAGGACAGAGAACGGCTCCGGACATACATATATTCCAAAAATTTTGTAAAGGGTATTATGCCGTATTATGAAGTGATACCTCAGAATGCGGACCAGATTGAGCAGCTCGTGAAGCTTGCCAATAATATGCGCATTCCCCTGATACCCGTCAGCTCCACCGGTAAACACAGGCACGGCGGCAGCGCCCCGGCGGTTCCCGAGGCGATAGTCGTAAACCTGTCGCAGATGAAAAGAGTAATCAGCGTAAACCCGCTGTTTCGCATCGCGGTCATTGAGCCCGGCATAACCTACGGCGAGCTTAAGGAGAAGCTGGCTCCCCACGGGCTTACAATATCCATGCCGCTCGCTCCGAGAGCCGAAAAGTCCGTGGTGGCCAGCCTGCTTGAGACCGAGCCGAGGCTCGACCCGAATACCCAATGGAACTCTCTCGACCCGCTTCGCTGCACCGAGGTCATCTGGGGCGACGGCCACCGCATGTATACGGGCGACGCCGGCATGGGCCCCCGCGATGTGACCGCCCAGCAGAAGAACGATAACTGGCAGATAGTTTCGACCGGCCCCGATATGGTTGATTATATCCGCTTACTCACCGGTTCTCAGGGCACAATGGGAATCGTCAGCTGGGCCTCCGTGAAGTGCGCGCAGATTCCGGACGTTGAGGAGCATTTCCTGGTGCCCTCCGACAGCCTTGAAGGCCTGATCGACTTTATGTACAACGTCGAGCATATACGTTTCGGCAACTGCCTGTTTGCCCTTAACAGGACCGCGCTCGCTTTGCTTATGGGCACTACCCCCGGGGAGGTGGACGCCCTCCGCCGGAGCCTGCCCGCCTGGATAGGCGTGGTGAGCTCTCAAAGCCGCAGATTTGCGCCCGAGCTGAGGGTAAAGGCTCATAGCGAGGGCATAGCGCAGTGCGCCGCAAGGGCGGGAGTTGAAATTACCGGGGCGGTGGACCGGCTGACGGCAAAGGCCGTACACGACAGGGCCTTTTCAGTCTGCGAGCCCGGGAAGTACTGGAAGGACACGCTGAAGGGCGACGCGGCCGATATTCTGTTTTCCACCACAATGGATAAAACGCCGGGTTTTGTCGAAGCGGTAAATAAAAAGGCTGATGAGCTCGGCTACGCCGCATCCGATATCGGGGTTTATATTCAGCCGATGCACCAGGGTGTAAACTGCCACTGCGAGTTTATTCTCCCGTACGACGGCTCGGATGGGAAGGATATGGCCCTGACGGCAAGGCTCTTTGAAGAGGCTTCAAAGCGTCTTTCGGAGATGAACGCATATTTTTATCGTCCTTACGGCCGCTGGTCCGCAATTCAGCTTTCAAAGGACGCCATGACCGCGGCTACGCTCCGGAAGCTGAAGAATATCTTCGATCCGAACGAGGTGCTCAACCCCAACAAGCTTAGACCCTGGTAATTCAGGTTTCGCCAGGAAAGGAGTGGAAGAGATGTCATTACAGGAATACAAGCCGATGCAGGAGCGCTGCAGCAACTGCTCCTTCTGCAAGTGGATACCCTTTGACAAGGTGAGGAGCGCGCGCTTTGCGGAGAATTGTCCCGCGGTCTGCTACGGCGGGTGGAATACATATTCGGCCAGAGGTCGTTTTCAGATGGCGCTGGCGGTTGTGAACGGTGAGCTTGAATATACCGAGACAATGACAGACATCGTGCACACCTGCCTTGCCTGCGGCTCCTGCGATGTGGCCTGCAAGATCTGCCGGTATAACCTCGAGCCGCTTGCGCATAACATAGAGCTCAAAAACGACGCGGTCAGGGCAGGGAAGATACTCCCCGCCCAGGAGAAGATGCTGGAGGCCTTTAAGACCGAGAAGACCCTCATTCCCGGCATGAGGAAGGCAGACAGGTCCGCGTGGGCGGAGGGAATACCCTTCGCTGAGGAGGGCGAGGTGCTCTACTACCCCGGCTGCAAATACAGCTATGACCCCGCCTTGAGGGGCGCGGTAAGAGGCGCGGCGGAGCTTCTCATCAGGGCCGGCGTTCAGCTCCGCTATCTTGGAGAGGGAGATGTCTGCTGCGCGGGAAGGCTCTACCAGATGGGCTTCTTCGAGCCGTTTGAAAAGAGGGCGGGCTTCAACATAAAGCAGTTCAAGGCCGCGGGCATAAAGACCATAGTGACTCCCTGCTCCGACTGCTACCACGCCTTCAAGCGCCTTTACCCGAAGCAGGGGCTGGATATCGAGGTTCTGCATGTGGTCGAATATATCGACAGGCTGCTTTCCGAGGGGAAGCTTAAGTTCACAAAGACAGTTCCCCTTACGGTTACATATCACGACCCCTGCCACCTCGGCAGGCAGGGCGAGCCCTACGTTCCCTGGGAGGGGAAGGAGAAGAAAATCCTCAACCAGATTCACACCTGGGAGCCCAGGAGGCCGAGGTACAACGGAGCATACGGCATATACGACGCGCCGCGCAGGATAATCGAGGCGATTCCGGGCGTAAAGCTCGTGGAGATGGAGCGCATACGCGAGTATTCATGGTGCTGCGGCGCGGGCGGCGGCTGCAGCGAAACGAACCCGGAGTTTTCGAGGTGGACGGCGAGCGAGCGCGTGACCGAAGCAAACTCCACCGGCGCGCAGGCGCTTGTCACGGCCTGTCCCTGGTGCAAGGCAAACTTTGAGGGCTGCCCGGACGAAAACGGGAACACAATAGAAGTGATCGACATCATCGACCTTGTTAATCGGGCGCTGTAGAAGGGGGTATCAGAATGGCATTGGACAAGGAAATATACAAGGCTCTTGAGGCCATAGTCGGAGAGAGGAATATCAGCAGCGACCCCGGCGTGTGCGAGACATACCGCTGCGCCGCGGCCCAGTCCTCCGCCCACTACGGGCCCTACGATCACCGCACGCCCATGCCGCAGGCGGTGGTCATGCCCGGCTCCACGGAGGAGGTACAGGGCATAATCCGCATCTGCAACAAGTACAAGCTGAAGTACAAGGCTTCGACCACCTTCTGGTCCGCGCACGGATATATAGGGAGCGATTTTGCCATACAGCTAGACATGCGCCGGATGAAGAAGATTGAAATAGACAGGGACAACATGATTGCCGTAGTCGAGCCCTACGCGATAGCCGCGACGGTACAGGCCGAGGCGATGAAGTACGGCCTGACCTGCAACATTCCCGGCGTCGGCTGCTCAAGCTCAATCCTCGCCAACACCGCCGGCTGGGGCGGCCCCGGCCCCTCGTCTGTGTTTACGGGAAATGCTTCGGAGAATTTCCTCTGCGCCGAGTGGGTCCTGCCGACAGGCGAGGTGCTTGTGACAGGCTCGGCGGGCGCGGGCGCAGGCTGGTTCAGCGGGGAAGGGCCGGGGCCGGGCCAGAGGGCCATTTTACGCGGCGCACGAGGGACGACGGGCGAAATGGGCGTCTGCACGAAA
>Ga0134104_1002231_pt1 | contig 13644 bp, 7 predicted proteins | sample 15_3_2metaG_FD_94455 | JGI IMG/M metagenome (GOLD analysis project Ga0134104, IMG submission 94455) | Switchgrass degrading microbial communities from high solid loading bioreactors in New Hampshire, USA - 15_59_3.3_214_A2 metaG | ecosystem: Engineered > Bioreactor > Semi-continuous > Anaerobic >...
ATGCAAGTACATTTTGCTGCATATCAAACATTGTAAGCTTATCACCTAAAGATATCACTTTCCCTTGGACATAATACTTTTCATTACCAAACTCATCTTTAATAATAAACTTGTCTCCTAATGAGAATATTTTCTGTTTAATCTGATATTTCATTAATAAACACCCTTTCTTTATATTATATAAATTATCACCTATAAATTAAAAATAGTGAAACTGTTAAAGATATATGGAACCATAATTCTATCATTCTTCATAATTGTTGGTACAAAGCTTATAACTAATGTTTCCATAAAAACTCCTTGTCACTCTTGACAATTTAATACAATAATAAAAATAAAGTTGATCAGTCATTCATCTCTAGTACCATAATATTTGGAAAAACACTATAAAGTAACGTATTATCTTTAATCTCATTTATAGCAGCTTTACTATCTCCAATAATAATCATCTTTGTTTCTTCATCCCATTCTACCTGCTTATTCATCGCTTCTGTCAACGCACTTAACAGCAAAAATGTTCTCCCATTAATGATTTGCGGTGCAACATCAGTCTCCTTATTTTTACCGTTTACAATGAAAGTCTTTTGTCCAATAGTTATATTGACCTCTACATCATTGTTTTTGATCTCAACTGAGCTTGTCTTTTCATCTCATGTGATTGAAGCACCAAAAGTTTCTGCAATAAATCTTAATGGAATATTTTTTATTTGTCTATCTTCCTCAAGAAATGGTGATAATAAAATATGTTGCTGACGCTATAACTGTACAAAGAATTATGGTCAATATGATAAAGCTTATCTTTTATTTATCATCTCACTCTGCCATTAAATCTTTTCCGCCCAATAGAACCATTGATAAAATATCCGACTAGACACCCCAGAAGATTAAGGATGATATCATCAACATCAAATATTCCAAGACGGGATACCAACTGCATTAGTTCTGCAAATAATATGATGCAAAATGAAATCAGCATTATCTTTTGAAACTTATTATCAATAACATATAAAAGAAGAAATCCCAATGGGATAAATACAACGATATTTCCAAATAAGTTATATCCCCATGCTATAAAGCCATATTTCTTTAAAGAAGTTACCATCTCAACCAAACTTTTAAATGGAACGATATTATATTTCATTTCACTAAATTGACTCCTATGAATATTATCATAAGCATAAAAAAACAATCGCCAAAATAAAAAGCAAAGATATATAAATAATAAAACCGTTGCTGCAATACGCAATAAGCTATTCTTTTTTCTATGGATATCTGTCATATTTTCTTCTCCGCTCCAAGTATCATAGATATTGAATAAAATTAACTTATTTACATCCTAAAAACAGTCCACCATTATATATAAATCCTAGTGATGTGGTTAAGCTATGGCACGGTATATTTTCTTCTTATTGATTTTTTTATCTTGCACTCCGTCCTCAGATGAAACTGTTACCTTCTTATATCCATAAAACTACACTCTCCGCTAATTACTTCCCTTATCTTTGAAATAGTATCTCCATCTCTTATTCTTTTCCCTCTCTCATCCAGGGAATATCCCGGAGGCTTTTTCCCTTGCCTGCTATCCTTTGAATCTTTTCTCTTGTCTTTTAAACTCCTCTAGTAATAATACGTACTACTAGCCATTTCAACTAACTTGAATATTATCCTCGCAGCATATCCATCTCTTATGTATTCCTTAACACCATGTTGTCCACTCTCTTTTGCAAGCCATACCATAATTATACATTATGATACAAATTCTAACAAGAAAAATATTACACAAAAAAACTGCCAATCATGTAGAAGGCAGCTTAGTATTTATTCTATCGTCATGTCGTCATCATAATGCCGCCCTCCGTCTTTAAGCCAATATTAGTGATGACGATACCTTATTACCACCACCCTATATTATTACCTCTAAAAGCAATGATCCATAATGAATACAGCCAATTGGTGACGGGTGACAATAAAATATCCATCAAATAATGTCCAAAGCATATTCGACATCAGCCGACAAATATCATCATTGCATGTCGAAACTTGCGATGACTTTATATTGCTTATTCCGACACTATTACGATATAATTATTGACAAGCATTTAATATACAAATATGTATTTAGGAGGTAATATTATGAACATACGTAAAATTAGTAAGAAATTAACATCAATTATGATTTTAGTAACAATGATATTAACATTGTTACTAATGCCAGGCTTTACTGATGCGAAACAACAAAACAAAAAAAATGACACAACATCAATAGAAGCGATACAGCAAGCAGGAAATCATCAAGAACAAAGTATGCAAGAAACACTATCACCAATACCTATCGTAGAGAAATCATATGATGGTCCAGTCACAGATAAGTTTATTATTAAGTACAAGACCAAATCTGCAAGTAAAACTGTAAAAGATAAGATAAAAAATAAGATTAAAGGCAGTAAACAGATTAAAAACAAGCATTTTAAAAATGGCCTTGATGTAATCACCACTAAAACAAAAATAACCAAGGAAGAATTGTTAGATAATTTAAAGGCTGAAGGAATTGACTCCAATATTGCATATATTGAACCTGACAGAGAGGTTTTTTTAATACCTAATGATTCTCTTTTATCTGAACAATGGGGTCTTGGTAATACTTCTAATTCAGCAAGTGTTGAAAATGTAAGTGCTGATGTAGTAACTGCATGGTCAGAATCACAAGGTGAAGGAACAATTGTTGCTATCATTGATTCAGGAGTTGATGTTAATCACATCGATCTTAAAGATAATATCTGGATAAACACTAATGAAATACCTGATAACGGGATAGATGATGATCACAATGGAATTACAGATGATTATTTTGGAGCCAATCTGATTGATGATAATGGAAATGTTGAGGATACTTTAGGTCATGGAACAGCAGTTGGTGGCGTCATTTCAGCAATAAAAAACAATAATGAAGGTATTTCAGGAATAGCCCCAAAGTCACAACTTATGGTTTTAAAAGCATTTAATAATGGTACTGGCTTTGTTAGTGACATAATAGAAGCTTTCGATTATGCTGAATCAATGGGAGCCAAAATAGTAAATTGCAGTTGGACAAGTTCAGTAGAAAGCTTAGCACTAAAAGAAGCAATGCAGGAGTCTTCCCTATTATTTGTATGTGCTGCAGGAAATTACGGAACTAATAATGATATAACACCTTACTTCCCTGCATCCTATAACTTACCGAACATAATTTCTGTAACCGCAATCGATAAGAATGGTAATCTACCAAGTTACGCTAATTACGGATCGACGACAGTACACGTAGCAGCACCTGGCGATAGAATACTCAGCACCCTTCCTGGCAACACATATGGTGAAAAAAGCGGTACATCTATGGCAGTTCCTTTTGTAACTGGTGAAGCCAGCTTGATTTTAAGCAAGTATAGTAATATGAATGCAGAGCAAATTAAGAATAAAATTATATCTACTTGTGACCCGCTTCCTTCGTTGATAGGAAAGGTTTTGAATGGTAATAAGATTAATTGCGCAAAAGCCGTAGACATTGAAAAAGATATAGTTACTACTGACCCAACAGTAGACGAAGCGGTATATCAGCAGCCTACCCCTAAACCAACTGTAACAGATGATGTTTATCAATCTGGAACAATGCAAGTACAGGCTGTTACTACTGATAATGGCGGCGGAACATCTTCAGTGATTCCTGTTCCTTCAGAAGCTGTAAACGGACAGTTAGAAGCTATTATTAAAGGAAGAACTATTCATAACTTATTTGGCAGTACAACAGCATTCTATAATTATTCTACCAATATCGGAGGTAACTCAACAGGTGTTAGTTATTCATTGGATGAATCTGAAATGCTATTTAATACTCCAAGTATTAAGATTGTCACTACTCATCCAACAGTAGGAAATGCTAAAGGTGTGTTCGTTAAAACTAAAGGGAAAAAGTTTTTCTTATCTGCATATGTCAAAACCATTAGTGGAACCATTCGACTTTATCGAAGAGATACACCGTATGGTGCTAATGAGGCTGGTAGCACTGTCATATCAGCGCCTACTTGGACAAGAATTGGTATGAAATATGATGCTGCTACTGATGGATATTACGGAATAAGCACAGGAGCAAATACTTCTGTTTTAATTAACGGCATTATGATGGTTGAATTATCAGAACAAGATTATGCGCTGACTACAGAACAACTCTTGAAAAAATTTGAATATATTGAAGGAATAAAATCAGCAAATAATTTTAGGATAAAGAGTGTTGGACAGAATCTTCTGCCACCATTTAGCGCGTGGAAATTGGGACAAGATTACAGACTATTAAATGATAATACCGTTCAGACAAATTCAAAATCTAACAGTGATAGTTATATTATAATTCCTGTCAAACCATCCACAGTATATAGTATGAAAGCAACCATTAGTGCTCCGTCAGGTAATACAAAAGTGAATTATATATGCATGGATAAAAATAAAAATATTATTTCTAATAATGATGGATATAGTAATGATAATCCTAATGGTAAAATTACATTTTCAACGACTCCTGATACATATTATTTAAAAATATATTTACAAACAGAAAATGCCGATGGTACGTTTACATTTGAAAATCCGTTTCTAATTGAAGGAGACACAATACCTACTCAGTTTATTCCATATGTTCAGGATACTTTTTATTGTAATTATATTTTAAAAAGTCTTCCTAATGGCGTTAGAGATACAATTGATTTAAAAGGACAATTAATAAAAAATATAAGTGATCCCATTATTCTTAATGGCAATAGTGGTTGGAATTGGTTACATGATTACGGAGAATATTATAAGGTTCAAATTGATAACTTTGGTATTGATAATAATGTAATAAAAAAGACTAATAATTGTACTATTGCAATAAATGACCAAATAAGCTTTTCGTCTGAATGGTGGGTTTATGATAGAAATGCTCTCTGGATTAATAGTGTTGATCATTGTCTAGTACTAGTAATTTCTAAATCATTATTACCTTCATCAGATTTACAGGGAATAAAGAATTATTTAAATTTACATCCCATAACCTTAATTTATCAATATGAAAAACCAGAGATAATTCAATTAAATAAGTTACCAATTACTTGCTTTACGAATGGTACTCTAATAATTGACCATGCAGTAAAAGAAGTAGGAGTATATACCCAAGGCACAGGAATAAGCGTACCATCAGAAAAACCACCAATTCAATACATGGAAAGAGTATATAAGGTGAATGGCAACAATAAGATTCCTATTGATATAAGTAAAGTACATATTAGCCCTAATGGTATGACATTCACTATAGATGGAGCACTTGGTGGTGAAAAGTACGAATATGTGTATACTTATGACAGTAGCCTTAGTGTCCTTCCAGAAGTAGAATTTACTATGCCTGAAAATTCTGATGAACAAATAAGCGGAAATACAGAAATGATTCGACAGCATACCGAGCTCATTAACACTCTCTTTGCTGAAATACAAAGCTTAAAGAATGAAATAAGTAATAAACGGATAAATGTCGGCCCATTTGATATAACTATTACTCAAAATGTTAATTTTGACCTCGTGGTAACGAGCAGTAACTTTAAAGACTTTAGTTCAAGAAAGTTCACCATAATATATGATCCTTCAAAATTAGAAGTAATCGACCTTTGTACTTCCACTCCCGCCCTTGAGCTGAGTGGTAATATCGGTAACATCTCAATTTTAGAAAATACCTCTGGTAAAATAGTCTTTACTGTGAATAATCCAATACAACAGGGAACTACTCAATCAGGTGCTGTTAATACCATAAGGTTTAGACCAAAGACTTCTGGTACAACTACTATATCATATACTGCAGAATAAAGGAGGATATTACAGATGATGAAAATAAAGAAATTAGAATTAGCAGGAGTGGTTTTTGCCGCCCTGCTCCTCCTCTCTACCATATCATTTGCGATTAATGGCTTTATTAACAATAATGAAGACAATAGACCTGAATCTAAGCTCGTTGATAAAGAGAAAAATAAGGTTGCTGAAGAGAAAGAGAAGGATGTTAAGCTATCTAAAGATATTAAAAGCATGCTTAAAGAAAGTGTGATTGATAATAATTTAGCATCTATATTAAGATCTCAAAATTTAGAAGAAGACGAAATATCAAAAGCAATTGAAGCCTATGCAAGAATCATTATGCTTTATAACCCTCCCAAGTCCGATATTAATTACATTACAAATATGGTTAAGGACGGATATGACCTTTTAAAAATTACAGAAATCTATGACTTTCTAACAGATACAAACTATGATATTACAATGGTTAAAAGTATGTATAACATTGGCAAGCTAGTAGATTTTGAAGGTAAGTACTGGCTTGAAGATGCATTTAATGCAGCCACTCAGAATAAACATGGAGTTCTATCATCAAGTGAAATAAACCAGTATCACGAAAAAGGAATATCCTATGATGACATAAGGATAGCCAGCATTATTTCCAGAAAAGGAATAATGACCATTCATGAAATACTTGAGCAAAAGGCCAATGGTACCAATTGGGCAGAAATATTTAGTCAAATATATACTACATCTGGTATCGAAAAAGAAAAATTTAAAGATGAAAAAGATAGCGTTAATATATATAATTGCATAAAAGCCGCTAAAATCACTCAAAGCAATGTTAACGAACTTTATGATAAAACTAAAGGACAAGTTCATGAAGAAGTAGCAAAACACATAGCACCAAAATACAGTAAAATGAAAGCCTTTCTATCAGAAAATGGTTTTGATTTCAAACACAACAATCAGGCTATAGACCATGTTAAGAAAAAATTATCGGCGAAAGGCTTAAAAGATCAAGAGATTAATAAGTACATGATGGAAGGATTCACTTCAAAAGAAATATTAAGAGCCATTGATGTTGCTAATGACTCGGGTATCTCAGTAACTGATGTTTTGAACAAATACAAGAATGAGAATATATGGGTAAGTAAGGCTAAGAGGGTGAATAAGTAATGAAAAGACTATTTATCTTGCTAACGACATTAATAGGGTGTATGTATTTACTAGGCTCTATTGCATTTGCAAGCACAGAATATGAATTAGATACTATTACAAAAAGAGAATTAATCTATGGCATTACTGGAGATAAACAAACGGCACCTTTTAAAGTAAGTGATGCTGGCGTTGAAAGCATAAACACTGCTAGTGGTAATTTATCCTTTGAAGCAACAGACCTTGCTTTAAAAGGGAAAGCTGGAATGGATTTGGTGATAAAACGTAGGTATAATAGTCAGATTCAGGATGATTATCAAGATTGTTTCATCCTTCCTGGCTCTCTAAATACTAATAATACTAAACATTTCAGTAAGCTTCTTTATAGATATTATGTAAATAATAGCAATCCTCCAGAACCAATTTATATTGCTTTTGAAACAGAAGAACAAATGTTAAATGCTGAGGATGAAAATGCACAAATAAAATTAGCAAGTAATTTTAGAAACTCTAAAATCACAAAATGGTCTGGTGATGGTGAAAATTATTCTGTAGATACCAGTAATACATCATTAGACTTTAACAGTATAGCTAATGCTGGTTTCTATCTATTTAGTTATTTACCCCAAGGTACTGAGGTTACTTTAACAAGAGATATTTATACTTCGCCTGCAATTCTTTATTACAGTACAATATATAGTTTCGGTAAACAATATTATAGTTGGGATGACCTATTAAGTGTTGGATATGGTTGGTATATTCCGACTTGTGGTATTAATTATAAAGGTACTGCCCTTGACAAACAAAGCCCCATAAATTACTATTATACAGAATATGGTGAATTTAATGATCCGGAAGGCAATTTACTCTCTTATTCCATAGAATACCGTGAAAGTATATCATCTGGTCTCGTAACAGTACTAGATTGCCAAATATATGGAGAAGAAGAAAGTAACATTTATTCCCTTTATGTAGATGATTTTTGGGGATATGCACTGTATAAAGGGATTCAATATCGTTGCAGAATAGAACGGTATGATGGAACCACATTATACTTAGACGATCACGGTAGAATGGTATTGCAGGAAGATCGTTTTGGTAATACAATTACTTATCGTTACACAAGAGATAATAATTATGATACCATAATAGATTCATACGGAAGAACTATCTCCTTTATCTACAATGAAACACCAGGCGATTATAGCTTGCAAAAAATCATGGTAGATGGAAAAACAGTAGTAACCTATCAAAAAAGTATGGAAAATGGACTAAATGATCCTAATGACGTCTTACAAACAGATAATACATACATTTTAACAATAAAATATGGCGATACTGACATTTGTAATAATGAGATTACTTATAAATCAAAATTAAGACAGGACATTATACGTTTGTATTATCCTCCTTCTGGAGTACCAGTCCTTTCAAACTACAAATGTAAAAGCACTGAAAAATATCAAACTTATTGCATCGAAGAGGTAATATATCCTACTGGCGGGAAAACTGTTTATTTATATGATAAAGTGTTCGTTTACAATTGGAATGGTGATACAAGTCGGGATAAGCGTAAAATTCATGACAGAAAAGAACTTCTTGAGGACAACGATACCCCTTACAACCATTATGTTTATACCTATAACAATCCTTCTGAGGGACTAAAGAAAAATTCTAAACCTAGTAATTACACACATACTACAACTATTACGAGACAAAGTGATGGCTTTACTACGTATGATACTTATGACAAAGATGATTACTTAACTGAAAACAAAACACAATCCCAAAATAATGTAGTAAAGACAACATATGAATATCAGCATTTTAATGAGGGTAACAAGAAAATAAAAAAAGAAACTGTACAGGAATATAATAGTTTAACCCCCACCCAATATGTTGAACGTATTACTGATAGAACATATAACAATTACCAGCAACTAACCTTTGAAAAACAAGGAGATTTTGAAGTATCCTATGGATACGGTAGCTATGGATTAATGACATCTAAAACTATTAAGCGAAATTCTGAATATAAGACATACATCGCTTATGAGCTTTCTAGTGACAGAAAAACAATAGGAAAAGAAAAAGTATATGATGTAAAAATATCAACTGGAACTGAAACACTTAAAGAATCAAGGACATTTAATTATAATAATTGCGGTGAATTAACAACCATCACCCAATCCCCTGATGGTAACGCTGACAATAATATAGTAATTACAACCAACTATAATTATTTGAATGTTCAGGATACGGTAAATAATCCTGATAAAAACACATTAATCCTAACAACAACCGTTAATAATGTAGCCAATATCACAGATGATAATGGCAACGTTATCAACGGAGCCAGTGTGTCCACAACCAAAGTTTTTGATCTTTTTGGAAATGAGATTCAATCTACAGATGGACGAGGTAATAATACCTATTACCAGTATGATTCATTAAACAGGATTATAAAACAAACTAATCCGGATTCAACATATAAAAGTGTAGATTATTATAATGATTTAAATGAGATTATCGCTACAGATGAAAATGGGAATAAAATAAAATACTCATTTGATAGCTTAGGCCGCTATACAGATGCTTACGCCTATAATCCAGATATAAAAGAATGGATTCTTGCTGAAAATGTTACCTATGATAATGCAGGGCGCATACATACAAAAACTATAAATATTAAAGAAGATGGAAGCCAAAAAGCTGTTGTTATCTACGATTACTATCCTAATGGTAGATTGTGGAAAGAAACTGTACGAGATGGTAGTATAACAGGTAAACTATTGAGTTTCAAAGAGTATACCTATACAGAATATGTAAATGACTCCACCTATGGTCCGTGCAACAAAGTTAAAATCGCTATACAGCGGGATGATTCCAATGTGACTAATGTATACCTATACTATAACAATCTTGGAAGGCTTGTGAAAGAAGAAGTAGAAGTTAAGCAACCTAACGGAAGCATTAAGAAACTAGTTCAGACATATACTTATGATTATGTAGGTAATAAATTGACGATAAAAGATTTCCGCGCAAATGATGAAAATTGGCCAGAAAGCTATACAAGTAAATTCGATTATGACTATGCAGGTCGAATTATAAAAGCATACAATATCAACACCACCAATAATTACATTGAATATGAATATGATAGACTTGGAAGAAAAATAAAAGAATACGATTACCTAAGAAATGCTACAACTTATAAGTACAATGCCTTAAACCAATTGATTGAAACGATAAGCCCATTTGAAGGCAATATCACCAGAAGGTCTGTGCAATATTACGATAAAAATGGTAATTTAATGATGCAGCTTCAACAGAGCAATAAACAAGGTGAAGCAGAAAAATATGATAAAGTTGCATACCGCTATAATTCAATGAATAGATTAACAGCAGTAATTAATTACGATACAAGTGATAACAACAAAACATATGTTACCCAATATGATTATGATGCTGTTGGTAATATTACTAAAATGTTTACTGGATTAAATTGCTTAATTAATACGAGTACGGAGACAGGTAATGATAATGACTTTGCCGTTACACGTTACGAATATAATTATCTTAATCAGAGAATAAGCGTTAAAGATCCACTCCAAAAAACTATAAAATATAAATATGATATGCTCGGTAATGTACGTGAAATGCTTGACAGGCTACAAGTTACAACTACCTACGATTATGATCCATTTGGTAAGTTAACAGGTGCAACAGTGAATAAAAATGGTAATATCTCTTTTGTTGGCTATGGTTACGATTATGCTGGAAATCGTGTAACCATGACAGATGGAAGTAGTACTACATACTACAAATATGATGATTTAAATAGACTCATTGAAGAGCAAAAACTTACAGATGGAACTACAAAAGAATATACTTATGATGCCAATGGTAATAGAAAATCATTCAAGCTTACAGTATGCGGCAACGAACAAATGAATGTAACTTATACATACAATAAACTTAATCAACTTGAATATGTATATTATGGTGGTACACAGGTAGCATATTATCAGTATGATAAGAATGGCAATAGAAAAACTCTAATCACTGGAGGTATAACAACTTCATATTTGTACAATAAAGCAAACCTTCTTACAAGCCTTACGAATCAAAAAGGCTCTACTATACTGTCCCAATTTAATTACACTTACTATTATAATGGTAATCTTGCAAACGAAACACAATCAGGTATGCCTCAGAAAAGCTATGTTTACGATGGCCTAGGTAGACTGAAATCCGAAACACAAAATGGCACTACAGTTACTTATACTTTTGATGACTATCATAACAGATATATAATGAATGTAAGCGGAGCAAATCCATATTCAGTAACCTATAAATATGATAAGAATAACCGTTTAGAGACTGAAACCAAGACTGCAGGCGGTATAATTACTATTACTGATTATGACTATGATGATAATGGCAACTTGCTCAAAAAAAATGATGGTACAGAAACCACATACCAATATGACGGATTTAATAGATTAATCAATATTCAAACACCTACAAGCACAATTAGTTATAATTATAATGGTGATGGATTGAGAACGAGTAAAAATATCAATGGTAATATCAGCAGTCAGATATGGGATGGTCAGAATATTGTCATGGAAATTTCGGGGCCTGGTTACGTTGCCGCTGCTTCTAATCCAGACAGATTCGATACAGAAGAAAGCATTGGAATGTATGTATTTCAGCAGATGGAAACCAAAAAATATATACGTGGAATTAACTTAATAGCTTCTGAAGGAAAAGGAGGAGCAAGTACACGTCAATATTATTTATTTAATGGACATGGCGATACTGTACAATTGACAAATTCTGTTGGAAATGTTATAAAGAATTATGAGTATGATGCATTTGGCATTGAGAAGAATCCAGACGCAAATGATACAAATCCGTTCAGATACTGTGGTGAGTATTTTGATAAGGAAACAGAAACGTATTATCTGAGGGCAAGGTATTATAGTCCTGGAATTGGTAGGTTTACGCAGCAAGATGGCTATGAATATATGAAGTTTGATGACCCTCTAAGTTTGAATTTGTATACTTATTGCCATAACAATCCTGTAAACTTTGTTGATCCAACAGGACACTGGGATAAACTAGTACATGTCGAAGCTACAAAATGGATTTTTACTGAAATGGGATTAGATCCATATCATGCAAATATAGTAGCAGAAGCTAATATTAGTGTTGATAAGGGCGATATGGCTGCAACAAATCAAAATAATGTAGCACAATCTAGACATTTTGATAGGAATCCTGACCCTAATATTGACAGTAGACAAGTTTGGGCAGATGCATGTTTAAGTGATGCTATTAGAACTTGGAACGAGGCTGATGAATTATATTATAATGGAGTGATTACGTTTGAACAAAGACATGAACTTCGAGTTATAGCATTACAAAGTTTGGGAAGAGGATTACATTCATTGCAGGATATTGATGCACATATGGATATTGGTACTGATGATTTTGAAAATCCTATATCTAAGCCTCATGCATTTGTAGGTGAGAATCCTTGGTTTGATTATAAGAATGTTGACAATCCTCGCTTTGATGCTGAACCAACAGGAAACGTAGGGGAATATAAAAAGGTAGATACGGGTGAACGGTTCGGAAGTCAAAGGTATAGAAATACTGTAGCAAGGACAAAGCAATATTTGTATAAGTTTTATTCCAGTGTCGACACAAGTCAATAGAAAGAAGGTGGAATAGATGAGTGTGAAGGTGTTTTATCCTGTATGGATTCATATATTAATATGTGTGTGTTGGTATGTGCTTAATAACTTGTTTTTTATGGGCCCTGAAGGCGGAAAAATAACATCATATATATATTTCTTCGTAAATGAGAACCTTGCTAGTATTACAATGCAGGTCGTGGGAATCATTGGGCTAACTATTACTTTAGTTATTTATATTATTGTAGGTAAACAAATACATTTAGAGGCTAAAACAAATCTAATCATATGTCTTTCAAGCATTGCAGTAGTAAATATGTTAGCGCTATTGGTAATATTTGTTTCTACGCATACAATAAATTCAGTTTTGTATATTAGTAGATTAACATTGAATGCACCTTTTTTCTGGTTAGATGTTTACTTATCACAATACATAGGTGTTTGGTCAATATTCCTTTTTGCATTATTACCAAGCATAATGATATTGTTAGGATATTCTTACCCGTTTAAGAGATGAGTTAGTAATGTCAATAGTTTTTAACCCAGTAGAGCAATCTATTGGGTTTCTTTTTGTCTTATTGGTAGACGTAAGATATATTATGAAATCCTATATAGCAATTAAAATTTAGTATTTTTTCGAGGGTAGGTAATGGAAAAGATGAAAGGGAAATTAAATCTTTTGCCGCCTATCCCCTTTCTATACCATCATCATTATCTAATTATCTGTTACATAAACTTTCATTATAGGGCAAATATGAGCGTCTCAGAGGCAGCTTGTGGTTAAGGAAGTTACAAGCATCTTTCAGGCATTCCCTTCGGGTTAATAACACGAAACTGTAAATGTCAATAAAAATTTAGGCCACTTACTGGTCTAAAATTAGGCCACCAATTCATAAAAAATTAACCTACATCTGCCTGTTTTGAAAGAGCCTGCTTAAACCTGTAACTTTCACCGTTA
>Ga0134104_1002246_pt1 | contig 13550 bp, 9 predicted proteins | sample 15_3_2metaG_FD_94455 | JGI IMG/M metagenome (GOLD analysis project Ga0134104, IMG submission 94455) | Switchgrass degrading microbial communities from high solid loading bioreactors in New Hampshire, USA - 15_59_3.3_214_A2 metaG | ecosystem: Engineered > Bioreactor > Semi-continuous > Anaerobic >...
GTAATATTAAACTGAGCCATGGTTCATCCTCCTCGGTTTGGTATTTGTTTAGCAACTATATTTTACCGAGGTATGAGCTTTGGCTCAACTCCTTTTTACACCATTATATAGACTTAATCTATAAAATGCTCCCTGCGAGGCGGTCCTAATGTTTTATTCTGTAGTTTATGAATTTCATACAGAATAAATTTTCAGGCCCGTCTCAAAAGGGAGCTTTTTTATAAATCAGTAGCTTTATTAAGCTGTCAGCCGCTCTTTATGAGTCTGAATTATATTGCGGTTCTTTATAATAAAAAGATTATCAGGCATAATTGACAAAATATATTTATTAAAATAATAAGATCCATTTTTATACAAGGGTCAATTGTTCAATAAATGCCGGTATTTATTTTATAAACTTCTTTATGAATATTTTACGGAGTCAGACGGTTTATATCTCTAGGGAATAATGTTGAGAATCTGACATTGTCCTGATTAAGAAGCTTACTGGTAAAACGTTCCAGTCCCATTCCCAGTCCTCCGTGAGGCGGCATGCCATACTTATGGATCATTAAATAACTTTCAAACAGTACGATATTCATATTGCGCTATCTCATTTTTTGAATTTGTTCATTATAATCATGAATTCTTTGACCGCCGGTCGTAATTTCAAGCCCGCGAAACAGTAAATCGAAGCTTAGAGTTTCATCCGGGTTGGTTTTATCGTCCATGGTATAGAAAGGCCGATTTTTACTCGGATAATGGGTTACAAAGACGAACTCGGAACCGGTTTCCTTTTTGATTATTTCATAAAGCAGTTTTTCTTCCTCAGGTTCAAAATCATCGAAGTCCCTGATTTCTCTCTTATATTCCCTGGATATCAGTTCTTTTGCTTCCTTAAACCTGATTGACGGAATGGCTGTTATATCCGGCAATTTTACATTTAATAATTCCAGCTCATAAGAATAGTTTTCTTTTAACTCTGCCAGAGTATGCTTAAGCATCATCGTTTCCATCTGCATGATATCTTTGAAACTTTCGATATATCCCATTTCGAAATCGACACTGGTATACTCGTTGAGATGTCTGGAAGTATCATGTTTTTCAGCCCGGAATACAGGCCCTATTTCAAATACCCGTTCAAAAACTCCGACCATCATCTGTTTGTAAAACTGTGGGCTCTGGGTAAGATAGGCGTCCTTGTTGAAATAATTCAGGTGAAAGATATTTGCCCCGCCTTCCGCTCCGGCAAATACAATTTTGGGAGAGTGGATCTCCGTAAATTTTTGCTCCAAAAGGAATTTCCGGAAACCGTTACAAATACCCTCCTGGAGTTTGAATATGGCTCTTTCTTTTTGATTTCTTAAGGTTATGGGACGGTAATCCAGTAAATTTTCCAGGGAGGTATTGACTTCTTTATTATTGATAACAATGGGGCTTTCCGCCACAGGCTCGGATATAATTTCCACATCTATCATCCGCAATTCCCAGCCGGTTCTTGAACGTTCTTCCTTAATAACATCAGCAGTCAGTATTACGCAGCTTTCTTCTTTCAGCATGTCAAGTTTAAAATTAGAAAACTCTTCGCTGTATATACACTGGATCACTGTTCTTTTGGTCCGAAGCAGCACAAAAGCAAATCCGCTCATTTTCCTAATCTTATATATACTTCCATGGACAGTGATTCTTTTGCCGATATAATTTATTATATCTTCGGGCTCCACATTTGGATTTTTGATTATACCGTTTATTAATTCCATCTTTTCCACCTCAATATTATTTTTTAATAGAACAAATAAAACGATCATAATCAAAATCCATAAAGACATCGTCTGTATGTCCCATTCTATCACTTCCCTTCGATATAAAAAGAAGTAATTATTCTTTCAACGGAGGTATGAAAATAATATTATTCAAATTTTATAAGTGATATTAGCATCTAACGGCAGCAGTGTCAATTAATATCATGCCTGTGCCCGGCATTTTTTTAGGTTTCGGATGGGTGGCATTATATTATTTTATTTGATTCAGAACTGACTTATATATGACAATAATTTGCCATACAAACAAAATATAAAATACATAAAATGTATTTATATGAAGAAGATGCCTGTTTTACGAATGGAGGCCCGATATGACAATCAAAGCGAATTATTTTATTGCCAAGAAAGGTATTTTTTATTGTACAGCCGTAGTGATTTTCCTTGCTTTATGTCTGATTTTTTCACACGGCAAAGAAGCCTATGCAGATGATTATGTTATCTACAGCGACGGCATATACCGTTATCGTATTATCGACGAAGGAAAAAAATCGGTTCAACTGATTGGTATAGAAACGACCGAAAAGATGAAGGAACTTGATATACCAGGAAAAGCCGTTATAAATGGCAAAGAATATACGGTTGGTTTGGTTGATATTCTTTGGGATTACTATACGAATGTAAATTATGACGGTTTTTACAACAGCGTAAGAAAAATAAATGTTGACGATAATTTTACCGGTGTATTGCAGAATCTAAGTTATGCCTTTAAAAATCTGGATACTGTTGAATTTTACGGGAAAGTTGCGCCGAAGGAGGTTTCGGTATATTTATTCAACAGGGACATTAAAGACTTTCTATTTATAGTACCGGAGGGCACGGAAAGCGTCTATTCAAAAGTAATTAAACTGTATATACATTACTATGTCGTAAGTGATCTGTATGAGCAGGATATAGAACTGACACCGACCATTGTATCCGCCGACGAAAAGAACATCGAATACGGCTGTTTCGCGGTTGACGGTTTTATTTATAAGGTTACAAAGTCAGCGAAGAACGGGATCGGAAAGGTGGAGCTTGTCGGTATAACCCATGCGCTTAAAAAGGATTATATAAAACTTCCTGAAAAGGTGAGTAATAACGGATATACCTATAAACTCACAGGCTTGCGCCGTTTCAGCCTGGTCGGATGCGGGGCAAGGGTTATTGCGGTACCGGACAGTGTTACCGATATGGAAGGGGCGGTTTTTGATTCCAGGGTTGAAATCCTGTTTCTGTCCAAAAAATGCAAAGTGATTCCGGCTTATATAATAACCGATGAAAATAATGAGACGAACTTAAAATATGTATATGTTCCGGAAGGCGTAACCGCCATATCGGACCATGCTTTTGATAATTTACCCAATAATAAGGCAAGTATAATTTTGCCTAATTCCGTTAAGCAGGTGGGAAAGAGAGCCCTTTATGCCTTCAAATTGGTGACTTTCCTTAATAAAAAGCCTCTTGACAAGGTGGCCTTAGCCATAAATAAAGGCACAACGGTCAAAGTGAATAAATCGGAAGTTTCCGCTTTCGGGAAAATACTCGGAAGCAGGGTTTCCGTAATTGCGGCCAAGGATATAGTAAAAACAAAGGATTTGACGGTTAATAAGGAAGAACTCAAACTTACCACTGATAAAAACGCCACAATAACCGCAAAACTAACAAAGGGTTCCAACGAAACGGTTTACTGGCTGTCTGCCAATCCTGATATTGTTGAGGTGTCGGATAAAGGAGTCGTAACTCCGAAGAAAGCGGGAACAACTTACGTAATTGCATATACAAGAACATCTGGAAGGCATAAGGCGGTAAAGGTTACCGTTTCGGAAACAAAATTTAATGACGGCATTTTTACCTACAGGATTACCGATCCTTCAAAGAAAACCGTGACCTTGTGTCAGGCACGTCCCGGTATAACCTTGGATACTTTGACTATTCCCGAGACGGTCACTTACAAAAAAGTAAAATACACCGTTACGGCTGTCATCGCAGATCCCGATAATCCGGAATTGCCTTTAATACCTGAAAAATACGGCAATAACAAAATTAAAAAGATTACATTCCCGAAGTCGGTAACAGGTAAAGTCGGTTATCTTGGAATTCTAAAATCTGTTGAAAGTATTACATTTAAGGGAAAGACCGCTCCCGAAGCCATATGCAACTGGTATAATGACGGCGGGATACTGGCATGGCAGGCGGTTATTTATGTCCCCAAAGGAAGCGTAAACGCCTACGGTTCTTCTCTTTGGACGATTTACGGGAATAACAGTACGTATCAGGAAGTCAATTACGGCTGCCCCATGGACTTCAACATTGTCGAGGCCGGCAATGATCAGGTAATGCGGTTTGTTGCTGACGGGATTTTGTATCGTGTGACCAAATATGCCGGTAAAAAGAAAAACGGAGAGGCAGTTGTAATCGGAGCGAATGTCAATCTGAAGAAAATAGTAATCAACAGCACGGTTTCCTACAAAGGATATACCTATAAGGTAACCGGAGTTTATAAAAGGGTCATCAACAATAATAATCTTAAAGAAATTTTTATCGATGATTCTATAAAAAAGAGGGATCTTTAGGGGTTTTAGATATATCTGTAATATGATACCATACCGAATTCGCATTTATTAAATAAAAGGGGCTGGCGCACTATATGATTAGTGTGAACAGCCTTTTTTTGTATCGAAACAAGCGGTGTAATATTAGTATACTATTACCTGTTCATTTACATAAAGATTGTAAATTCTGAATCTTTAAAATAATTTTTAAGAGATCTATTATGTATAAACAATATTAAATACAGAAATAAATAACATATTTACATAATAAAAAGTGCTAATTTAGCGAAAAATGAGCCGCAACACTAATGACTTCCGCTTAAAATATTTAAAATAACTGTAAATTAAATATAAAATTATCGAAATGTTTGCTTTATAGTATGTCATTATATTATAATATATATGTTTTGAACAAATGCGAATTGGGGATTTTAGGTTTGAAACGTTCATGACATCATATATGGCCTAATGGCATCAACAGTGAAACAACAGGTGGTAAAAATGGATAATGATAAATCAAAACTGTTTGACAGATTAAGAACCGAGTACCCGGAATTTATATATAATGACTATACATATACCGTAAATGAAACTTCAGTAGATATTACCTTCAATTTCATGATTCCCGGACTTTCACGGTTCAGTCCTAGCTGGTCAATTAAAAAACCGGAAAACGTAAAGATAGATAATGACGATATAAAACTGCTGATTTTCAATCTGGGTATGGTTGAACTTATCAGTTACTGGAAATTAACCTGTTCACCCAGGATCACGGTTAATTGTGGATATCTTTCTCCGGATCAGATTAAATGGTGGAAAAAGCTTTTTATAAAAGGGCTCGGGGAATTTTTTTATACCAACGGAATTAACTTTGGCGACGATCAATTTGAAATAATTTCTGGCATTACCGTAAAAAACATAGGATGTATAAAAAATCCCTTAACCGCACCGGATAATACCGTTCCCAGGGTACTTATCCCGGTAGGCGGAGGAAAAGATTCTGCGGTTACAATAAATTTACTGGAAGGGAAAGCTGAAAGATTCGGATATGTAATTAATCCGAGAAAAGCCTGCATAGATACGCTTAAAGCGTCATCCGTCCCTGAAAAAAAATATATTTTTGCATCCAGGACTCTTGATAAAAATATGTTAAGACTTAATGCGGAAGGATTTTTAAACGGCCATACACCGTTTTCGGCCATGGTTGCGTTTTCGTCCGTCCTGACCGCATTTGTAAACGGTATTCCTTTTGTGGCCCTTTCTAACGAATCCAGCGCAAATGAATCAACGGTCCTGGGTTCGGATGTAAATCACCAATATTCAAAAAGTTTTGAGTTTGAGTCCGACTTTGTGAACTATGAGAAAGAGCATATCGGATCCGGTGTTCATTATTTCAGTTTATTAAGGCCTTTTACGGAGGTTAAGATAGCTGAAATGTTTTCCAAATTTAAGGAATACCATGGGATTTTCAGAAGCTGCAATGCGGGAAGCAAACAGGATATTTGGTGCAATAAATGCGCCAAATGCTTATTTGTCTATATCATTCTTTCTCCTTTCCTTGACGAAAGCGGCATGCGTGGAATATTCGGAGAGAATTTGCTGGACAAATTTGAACTTAAGCCTATATTTGATAAACTGATAGGGATTATGCCGGAAAAACCTTTTGAGTGTGTCGGTAGTTACAATGAGGTTAATGCGGCATTGCAAGCTCTATTAAGAAAGTACAAAGAAAAAGGTTTACCTTTGCCGGCTCTCCTTGAATATTACGGTGAAATGGATGATATTCCGCAGTTCAATCTTGATGATTTTTGCAATAGCTTTGATAATAATAATCTAATACCCGAATACTTTTTAAATTTACTTAAAGATATGGAGATATGACAATGATTGAGCTATTAAACGATATTGTTAAAGATAAAAAAGTACTGGTTTTGGGTTTCGGCAAAGAGGGGCAGTCTACATATAATTTATTAAACAAGCTCAATGTCTGCGAGAAAATTGATGTTGCCGACATAAAAAAGCCGAATTATAAATTTAATCGGGACACAGTAATTTATTCAGGTGATACTTACCTTGATTGTATGGATTCTTATGACATTGTTTTTAAAAGCCCCGGCATAGTTTTGCCTAAAGATATTCATGAGTACAAATGCAGAATCACTTCACAGACCGAAGTGTTTTTGGCGGCTTACAGCAGGCAGGTGATAGGAATAACGGGAACAAAGGGAAAGAGTACCGTATCCTCGCTGCTTTATCATGTTTTGTCCGGCAGTAACGTTAAAAGTTTACTGGCGGGGAATATAGGAATTCCGGTCTTTGATGTGGTTGATAAAATCGATAAGGACACGGTTATAGTTCTTGAGCTGTCATGCCACCAGCTTGAGTACTGCAATTATTCCCCGGCTACAGCCGTCCTTCTGAATATTTACGAGGACCACCTTGATCATTACAAAACATTTGAAAATTATAAAAAGGCAAAAAAGAATATTTTTCTTCATCAGCGCTCCACAGACACCTTATATTGCGGCGATGACGTTATTCTTAACGAAGGCGAGGTCAAATCCCGTTTGTTTTATATCAATACGGATGTTTTGCCCTTTAAGTCTTTTGACAGCATAGGAAACGTAAAATTAAGAGGATTACATAATTTGAAGAATTGTGCTTTCGTTTATGTAATCAGCAAGAGCTTCGGAGTTTCGGATGAGCAGTTTATATACTTATTACAATCCTTCCAGCCGCTTAAGCACCGTATGGAGTTTATAGGCGTAAAGCACGGGGTGGAATATTATGACGATTCCATATCCACTACGGTGGAATCCACGATTAATGCCATAAAAAGCATAAATAATGTGGAAACCGTTATTCTTGGCGGTATGGACAGGGGAATAGATTATACCCACTTAATATCGTTTCTTCTGAACAGCAAAATTAAAAATATTTTATTGATGTATGAATCCGGCAAGCGGCTTTATGAACTGTTCAAAAAAGAAGCCGATTGCCATGATAAGATTATTGTTTATTGTTCCGATCTGGAGCAGGCTGCGCAAACCGCGCAGGAAGTGACCTCAAAAGGGGCTGCCTGCCTGCTTTCCCCTGCATCGGCAAGTTACGGCCATTTCAGGAATTTTGAAGAAAGAGGAGATACCTTTAAGCAATTGCTTTTTAATAAATAAATTTTTTAAATGTCTGAATCATGAAGATGAAATCAAAACCCAAATGGGAAGCTTTTTATAATCGGATTGGGATTGTCTTAGTATGCAGTATATAATCTGAAAAGGGATGAATACTTGCTTTCCCGGCATGGCATACTACGGTTGTTTATAGCATAAATATGGAGGTCTCCGGCAAGTGCATATAGGATAGATATATCGGATGCGGCTTGCCGGGGCTCTCCCGTAATAATACAATATCATTTGGCTGATAATATGCCCGAAGATTTGCAGCAATCTTTCGGGCATTTTTAACGGAAAAATCACACAAATTTTTGATGAAAAATTATGCTTAATGCAGTAACCGGAACGTTTCAGGTCTACCGTTAACCATCGGAAAACTTTTGTATCAGAGTTGGGTGCTATAATTTCTGCATATTAAAAGTTTTCATTTTTTAATATTGGATGAGATTCTCCCGCAGATTTAGATCTGACATATCGGATTAAGATTGAAATAATATTGACATGTTTACGATTTTTGAAATATATGGTAATATATGTCTGGATGTGTTGTTTTTAGTCTTTTAATTTTTCACATTAGTCCGGAAAGTTGTCTTAACACACCTATTTTATTGATTCTGCCGGAATGATCAATGAGCGGTCAAAGCTGAAAAAATAAAAGGCTACCCATTATCTAAGGCGGATCCAAAATTCATGCTAATTTCTGCAGAGTGAGCATATAATTAATTTCAGGATCTAAAACAGTACATAATAATTACTTGTAGAATGAAGCGACATATTGGAAAATAATGCTGAACAGAATTATTTTACTATATAAATTATAAGGGGTGAAAACATGTTTAAAAAATCAAACACAAAGGTAATGATACTGGCGATAGCGGTGGGAGTGGTTATCGGCGTATCTTTGCTTGTGCCGTCTCTTTTATCCACTCCGGAGAAAACTTTAAATCGGTATGCAAAGGCACTGGAAAAAGGTGATTGGAAGGGGATTAATAAACTGTTGGCTCCGGAGTCGCGTCTGTTGTTTGAAGGCGTCAGTTTGTTTATGGACGACTTTCTTGATGAAGATTTATCAAAGAATGTTAAGGCCGAAATTGTTGTAGACAGCATTAAATACGGCAGCGATAAAAATACGGCGGAAGTAAGCTGTTATATTATAACGGAAGATAAAGAAAACAATGAGATAAATAAAGATTATGAAACCATAAGTATGATTAAGCTGGACGGAAAATGGTATATTGACGAAGGTTTTTAATTTTTTACGGGCAGGATAGCTCAAGCGAGCAAATATTAATGAGGATGGGGAGTAGTAATGAAAAAAATAATTAAAAGATTATATTTAATGATATCCGTTTTTATCATAATGTTATGTACAGCGGCATGCGGAAACGGAGCAAATATAATAACAGATGTTACACTGGAGGATGATTTAAGCGGGACCAGGGTAATGGAAGTAAGCATAGCCAAAAGTACCCTTCGTGATTATTTTTCGGGTACCGTTGATGACCTAAAGGAATTGATAAAGGATAACTGTCCCGAGCAATTGTCGTATGAGATAAGTGAAACGGAATCGAGTTTTATATGTGTATTCAAACTGGGTTTTGATTCCATAGATACATACAGGAAAAAAGTGGCGGCCATTCTGGGAGAAGACCGGGAAATTGAAGTGTTTAAAGGAGATACCTTACTTACACAGGGAATATTATACGAAGAGAACTTCACCAGCAAAGAGCTTTTGGGCTGGTTCAGCAGAGCGCTAATAGACAACAATTTCGTAAGTTCCTCTTATGAAAATGACATATTTGAATCCGACAATACAACATTCATTTTTTCATCAAATGAATATCCAAGTTACGAAAGAATTTATGTATCGGATATACAGTATTTGCCTTTCGGATCCATAGATATTTTGTCAAAACCGTATTATGACAATACATATGACAGAACGGTGGTATTCCATATTCCTCAGTATACCATGGACCGGAAGGGTGAGGAGATAACCGCTTTTCTTGAAGAAGGGGTACCTTCCGATGCCGTAACGGAATGGGTTACGGATGGTGCAAATAACGAGACCTTATTTAAAATTACCATGCAAAGGTATAATTTGGACAGTTTAAGTTCGGCCATGAAAAGCGTATTTCATTCGGAGGCAGCGGCAATAGAGAACGAGATCTATAAATATGACACCAATATGCTGGAACATGGACAAGCGATTAAAGAAACCATTGATTTGTCCAATTTTGTATCCGGTGATTATGCAAAGGCCAATTTGCGGTATTTTATTTCTTCATCCAGTCAGCCGATTGTTGAAGAAAACGATTCATCGGGTTGGTCATCCTTATTCTACGACAGTTGGAATGATGATTACGCAGATTATATCTGTGTATATAACCGGGATATTACTCAAACCACACTGGTTGTAAGTACAAAAGCTGCTTATTTTCCGGATGCAATCAATGTGTTTACTCAGGTAAAGGGAGCAGATAAGATAAAAAGGGATATCGAACTGGTATATAACGACAAGATTGAAGAAAATGAGGCATTGCTTCTGCAGGATAACATTAATAAAGCAATAGAGGGACTGGCAGAAATGGAATATGCCGTTAGGGATAACGGCTGTAAAATAATTTTAAAACAGAGCGGTACCAAAGAAGAATTAAACAACGGATTTCAGACCATTTTTAATTCACCGGATTCTTTTGTACGCTATGCAAAGCAGAGAAAGATGACGGCATTTTCACTGACTTCCGTATTTGAAGAAGATCTGCGCTTTAATGACTTTTTCGGAGATAACGGCTATAATATACCGATTAATTACGAAGCCCGGCTGACCGGAGGAGAGAAAATCAACAAGGCTTCCGTGGATTACAATGGTGATGACGGAGCGTTAAGTGTATTAGATAACAAAATTTCGATGAAATCCGAAAACGGAAGAATCTATTGCAGTGCGGTGGCATCGAAATTCAATTTTTACTTTCTGTTATATATACTGCTGATAATTTTATTTATTGCAGCGGTTGCCGTAACGTTATACATGGGTTATTTAAAATATAGGGAAAAAGAAGCGGAAGAAAATGCAGAAGGTAAGAAAACGCCTGGGCTTATTAAGGATAAAGTAATGCATATTTTAGGTAAAAAGTATTGTACAGTATGTAATAGTTACATAGATAAAAAATCAAAATATTGTACAAAATGCGGGGTGAAATTGGAATAACTTTAAAAATATAAAGACAGGATATAAAAAATGTAGTAAAATATAAATACAATTAAAAGGAGAGTATTATGGAAAGTAATAAAAAAGGTATCAATATTAAAATTATACTGAAGGTTGTAACATTACTTTTGATGGTGATGTTTTTTGTACCGTTGTTCACCGTATCATGCCAGGGGCATAAATTTGATTTCAGCGCTGCAAGGTTAAGCATGGGGTATACATATAATGGCAGGGAAATTGTTAAGCCCTATATAGTATGCGGTCTGCTTTTAATTATTCCGGTCGTGGTTTTTGTTATAAGCATAATAATTAAAAATAACAGGATATTGGGCCTTATCAGTACCGTAAGTGGTCTAATTGATATAACCCTTCTGATAATTATAATCCAGAAAGCAAAATCCAAAGCTGAGGATAATTTCTTATATTTAAATGTAGGTTTTGGGTTTTATCTTAATTTATTACTTAATTTGGTACTAATTATTTTGTCAATATTTATAATAATAGGTGAAAGCCAAAAAATACCGATATTGAATTCATATTCTACGGCGCCGAGGGTATGTCCGAATTGCGGATCTTACCTGGAACCGGGAGATATATATTGTGGCGAATGCGGTACAAAATATGAGATGAGTGTAAACGTTTACAGTCAAAAAAGGTTTTGCACGAACTGTGGCAAAGAACTGGGAGCGGGTGACAGTTACTGCACAAATTGCGGAAATAAGGTTGAATAGTTTATCAATTTGCGTTTTCTAATCATAAGGCTGTGATGATAAATATTCAGTATGCTTGTTTCGGCCATTGATAGCATCAGACTTCCTCCTTGCGCGTATATGTCTTTAAGTATGGAATAAACTTTGGCACGATGCTTTCAATGGCCTTTTTACAAGCTAAAATAAATGATCCGGCCCTTTATGACGGCGGTAAAAAAGTTTTTGACTGTATAAATGAAAAAATCATAAGATTAATTGAATTAAATGCGGCATATAAGAATAATGAAAATAATCAGCTGTTATGTCCGATGCCTTCCATACAGCCACCATATTGGGATTTGCCCGGGATGTTCTCTTATACGGAAATGAAAATGAACTGCTAATAGGATAATAACAAAAGGGGGCTTGTGGCAAGCCCCCTTTTTGGCAATGCGTTATGTCCGTGCATGAATATCGCAAGTGAAACTTTGTCGGTACATATTGTCTGTACTTTAGGAATATTTAACAGATTGTGTCAACTGTACAGAGTTGTTACCTCGTTTGAGTCTCATAACAGAGTTCATCCCTTGCAATTAATTTGACATTATTTATATTATATCATGTTGCGACAAACATGGCGAATTTTTTAATTTTTATGCAATTTACAGAAATTAAAAATATGCAACTCCGTTATATTAATGACTGGCGGGTGCTTGATGGCGCATATGATTTTTATTATAAATAAAAATATTATCAAATATTATGTTTTATAAATACCCTCTGAAACCACGGCCGATTATTTCGCTTGTGTTCGTAATTAAGATAAAGGCTTCTGGATGGTTCTTTTTTATATATTGCTGGAGCTGTACGGCTTGCTGGCGGGACATTACCGTAAGTATTATTTTCTTTTTCTTATCCGTAAATGCTCCTCTGGCGTCATAGACGGTGGCGCTTCTGTTTAAGTCATTAATAATAAATTTGCAGATGCTTTCCGCATCGTCACAAATTACGGTAAAATATTTGCACAGATTTAAGGCTTCAACAATATTGTCAACTATTACGGATTTCATTATCAGTCCGGCAAGAGAAAGAAGTCCTGTCAGCATCCCGAAGATGGGGAAGGTTAAAAGGGTAAGTATAATATCGGTTGCAAGTAAAGCTTGTCCGATATTGATATTGGTTTTCTTCTTTAAAATCATTGCTATGATATCCGTACCGCCCGTTGAACTGCCGAGATTGAAGAGTATGGCGGCACCGACACCGGGCAGGACAACCGCGAAGAACAGTTCGATTACCGGTTCATTGGTGAAAGGACGGTCCATGGGGTTTACAATTTCCAAAACTTTCAGTCCCACAGAAAGTATTAGGCTTCCGTATGTGGTTTTTACTCCGAAATCTTTTCCGAATACAATATATCCTATAATCAAAAGGACGGTATTTATAACAAGTACAATTGTACCGGATGATATTTTTCCTCCAAGGATATTACTCAGTATAATTCCGACACCGGTAACGCCTCCGATGCAAAAGTTGTTAGGAAACTTAAAGTAGTACACGCCCAGGGTAACTAACAGGGCTCCGATTGTGATGAAAAAATATTCCTTGATTGTTTCTGCTTTTTTGTTAATTTCTTTCATAATAAATCTCCACTGGTAAAAAATTAAATTATAGGTAATAAATCTCCACTGGTAAAAAATTTGAATTATGGGTAATTAAATCTTCACAGGTAATAATTTGAATTATAGGTAATACTTTAATTTAATGCTGTCAGGTTTATATGTTTGTTCCCTTTGTCAAACTTATTATAATCATAATACTTTATATTGAAAGATGCAAAAAGAATTTGATAAAGTTCATTAAAGAAATCAAAAAACGTATAAATATTGGATTATGTATCAAATTAAACCATAATTTTGCGATAGTTTATATAACCATAAAATATATGAATAAATATTTAGCCCTAAATTGCAATTTCAAATTGAACACCACTGGTAATTAAGTTACCTTGTACTTTGCCAATCGAATACACCTGATCCAGAAACTCTTCAAAAAGTTCCGCCGGTGTTCGGTACCCAAGATGCTTCCGGGGAAGTTCGTTCATCTCATCAGCAAACCACAGGATTTGTTCTGCAGAATATTTCTCA
>Ga0134104_1002258_pt1 | contig 13445 bp, 15 predicted proteins | sample 15_3_2metaG_FD_94455 | JGI IMG/M metagenome (GOLD analysis project Ga0134104, IMG submission 94455) | Switchgrass degrading microbial communities from high solid loading bioreactors in New Hampshire, USA - 15_59_3.3_214_A2 metaG | ecosystem: Engineered > Bioreactor > Semi-continuous > Anaerobic...
CACTTCAAAGGCCCCTGCGGCTTATTATCTTGGGTGTATGCATATCAGGTAAAAAAGAGGCTGTTTTCGCAAACAGCCTCTCAAGCTTAGGCTTCCTTCGCGGGTATCTTCTTCAGACGCGCGAAGCGGGGGAGAGAGTTAACCAGCTTTCTCGTCGGCTCGCCCTGAATCAGAGGCAGCGCGTAGTCTATGAAGTCCTGCGTGACGTCGTTGCCCTCGGGGCTAATCCATTCAATCGGGAGCTTGTTCTCGTAATTTGCTACATCCTTCAGCGGGACGAGCTTGGTCTTGCAGGTGTATTTGCCGTTGATGTACTCGCGCTCAAAGCCGACCATTACCCCGCTGGCGCCCTTCAGGGCCGCTTCCACCGCCGCTTTTCCGGCCATGAAGGCCTCGTCGATATCGGTCTGGGAGGCGCAGTGGGCGGCGCAGCGCTGCAGAAGGCTCAGCTCGATTCCGCGGACCTTCGCGCCCGTCCTCGCCTTTACAAAGGAGGCGAGTATCGCGGCAAGGCCGCCTAGCTGCACATGGCCGAAGGCGTCTACCTGACCTGCGTTGGCGGAGGAGTATTGGGAGATGAGCTTTCCGGTCTTGTCGCGCACGCCCTCGGAAACCGCGACCAGAACATTCTTTTTCTCTATGTATATGCGCTGCACGTCGTCAAGGAACTTCTCAAAATCGAAGGGAACCTCGGGCGGGTAAATCAGGTCGGGGCCGCAGCCGGAGCATTTGTCCCTTGCAAGGGCGGCGGATGCCGTAAGCCAGCCGGCGTTGCGTCCCATAATTTCCACGATTGTGATGGCGCCTGTGTCGTATACCGCGGTGTCCTTGGAAATCTCCATCAGGGAAGTGGCTATGTATTTTGCGGCGCTTCCGAAGCCCGGGCAGTGGTCGGTCCCATAGAGGTCGTTGTCTATGGTCTTAGGTATGCCGATGACCCTGCACTCATAGCCCACCTTGTCAAGATAGCGGCCGATTTTTTCGCATGTGTCCATCGAGTCGTTGCCGCCGTTGTAGAAGAAGTAGCGCACGTTGTAGCGCTTGAATATGTCGAGAATTCTCTTGCAGTCGGTTTCGTCTACGTCCGGGTCGGCTAATTTATACCGGCATGAGCCCAGGGCCGAGGCCGGAGTGTTGGGCAGAAGTGCAAGCTCCTCGGGGTCCTCAAGGTCCAAATCGTAGAGCTCGCCGGAGATGACGCCCACGATGCCGTGAGCCGCACCCAAAACCCTTGTTATTTCCTCGCTCTCCATTGCAGTTTTGATAGCACCGTAGATGCTTGAATTTATCACCGCACTGGGGCCGCCCGACTGTCCTATGATGCAGGCGCCCCTGAGTTTTTCAGCCATGAAAATACCCCCTGAGAATATTGTTCAACTAATTTTAGCATATTGGTGGTATAAAATCAAAGAAAATGCACCGGAGCGGAGCAAATCTCTTTGTTTTTTTACCGGGCTATGCTATTATTAATATAAAATATTCCAACGCAAGAATTGCCAAAGGAGAATGAGATATGCCGATAGTTACCAGCAAGGAAATGCTAAGGAAGGCTTACGAGGGCGGCTATGCGGTAGGCGCCTTCAACGTGAACAATATGGAGATAATCCAGGGGATAACCCAGGCGGCTAAGGAGACTAACGCCCCCCTGATTCTCCAGGTGTCCGCGGGCGCCAGGAAATATGCGAGCCATACCTACCTGATGAAGCTCATCGAGGCGGCGGAGATTGAAACCGGGCTTCCCATCTGCGTACACCTCGACCACGGCGACAGCTTTGAGCTTTGTAAGTCCTGCATCGACGGCGGCTTTACCTCGGTCATGATAGACGGCAGCCACCTCAGCTTTGAGGAGAACATTAAGCTCACAAGGCGGGTCGTGGAGTACGCGCACGACCACGGCGTTGTTGTTGAGGGCGAGCTCGGCCGCCTTGCGGGCGTTGAGGACGACGTGAAGGTCTCGGACGAGGACGCTTTCTACACAAGGCCCGACGAGGTTGAGGAGTTCGTCGCAAGGACCGGAGTCGACTCCCTCGCCATCGCGATTGGAACGAGCCACGGCGCCTATAAGTTCAAGCCCGGGCAGAAGCCCAGGCTCCGCTTCGACATCCTCGAGGAAGTCGGGAGAAGGCTACCGAACTTCCCGATAGTCCTCCACGGCGCCTCCTCCGTCGTGCCCGAGTATGTCAAGATGATAAATGAAAACGGCGGCAAAATGCCCGACGCCATCGGAATTCCCGAGGATATGCTGCGCCAGGCGGCGAGGATGGCGGTCTGCAAGATAAATATTGATTCAGACCTGCGCCTTGCAATGACGGCGACGATTAGACAGTATCTTGCCGAGCATCCCGACCACTTCGACCCGAGACAGTATCTGAGACCCGCGAGGGACAACATCACCGAGCTCGTCAAGCACAAGATAATCAACGTGCTCGGCTGCGCGGGCAAGGCCTGATGGCGGCGTCGCTGATAGGGCGCGGGCGCGGCTCGCCCGAGAAAATTGCGGGGCTCCTGACGGATATGCTCCTGATGAGCGCCGTTAGCTGCGAGCTGGTCGACAGAATCGATAGAAAAATAGGGGACGAGAGCGCGATACTCCTTGTGTTTGAGAAATACTACATGCGTTCCCAGAACCGGGCCAGCCTTTCCATAATGCTAACAGGCTCGGACGGCGAGGTGTTCGCGGACATTGTAGGAGCCGGCGGAGGCACCGGAGTTTTCCTGCGCTTTTCCTGGGGCGCCGAGGAGAGCTTCGAGGAGTCCGCCTGCGCAATACTGGAGAGCCTCGGTTTTGAGCGCCTATGAAGACCCTGAGGCACAGGAAAGATATATAATCAAAACTGACGCAAAACTGCCCTACTTCGACGTAGGGCATTGCAGTCTGAAGAAAAAGCCTCGCAAAGTTTCACCGCCTGAACGGTGAAACTAAACAAACCGTTCTTTCCGGCGACATGTGCGCCGGAAAAAACACATCTCAGGCTGCAAGTGTCGAAATGTCCGCTATAAGCGGACGTTGAGGCATGCAGCAGACTGCTAATAATTTGTCGACAAAGTCAGTTATGACTTTGCCGACAATCTGAAACTGCCCTACCTTGTCGTAGGGCAGTTGTTTTTTATTGTCTGCCTAGCAGGAATACGTTGGCGTCAGAAACGAAATTGCTAAGCCCGTAGCTGATGAGAACCTCGTCGATGCCGTGCTCGGCGATGTAATCCCTGACGCTCGATTTGTTGTACCTTAAGTCAATCGCGTGTATCTCGGAGAAATGCTCAAACAGGAAGGGAATGAAAGCGTCCGCGTAGGAATCGCGGATTATAAGCAGCTTTGGCCCTTCGTGCCCCGTCTTAATCTGGAGCAGAGGCGTGTTGCCGCCGAAGAACATCGAATACTTGTCCTTGGTCTCAAGGCGGCTGTAATCGTAAAGCACGCCTTCCTCCGCCGAGCCAGTCGTGTAGTTGGTGATGCTGAGCCCCTCGTAGTCCTCCACAAAGATGACAATCTTGTCAGGCTCGACGCTTCTTATGCCGGAGCTTGAGTAGGTGGTGCCATAGAAGTTCTCGCTCACCGTGTTCGGCGTAAAGCTGTCCAGGGAGCTTGGCTTAAAGCCCATCGCCTCGGCGAAAGCCCTGTAGCCGTAGTAGGCGCCCAGCGGCGTCCAGTGGTGGTCGGTTCTAAAGTAGATATACTCGTCCCTGTGTTCGTAAAGAGCGGAATAGGTGTCCACATTATTGGCTCCGCTCCTTAAATAGAGGTCCTTGATTAGCTCGTGCTGGTCGACGCTCGGGGCGTTTTTCGGGAGCTTGTCCGCCCAGATTTCAGTCGAGCTCGGGATAAGCGAGAAGTATACGGGTACGCCGATGCCGCCTGCAAATTTGCTCACGGCTCCGATGTTGGTCTCAAGGCGCTTCTGGTCCGGCTTTTCGAAGCGGGTTAGCAGGGTCCCGTTCTCGCCCAGATAGACGCCGTTGTTTTCCTTCTTCTGCAGCGCCAGCTCCACAAAGGACTTGAGCCCTATCCATCCGTCCCTGCCGGCAAACTGGTCGGTGATGTAGGTCTCGAAGGAAGTGGTGAATTTGCCTGAAAAAAGGCTGTCGAGGCTGAACTTGGGGGCCTGCTCGAGCATTCTGTTTTCCGCCTCGGAGAAGGTCCTGTCCGGCGTCAACAGATTGATTATAAAGAAACCGCCGATAAAGGCCAGAAAGAGGATGACCTGTATCAAGCTTGAGATTTTCTGCCTTTTCATAGCCTGTGCTCCCTAGAACCTGAAGTAGAGGAACGGATTGTAGGTCGCGTCCACGAGATATGCGGTCGAAATAATCAGCACGAATGCAATCAACACAGGTATCGCAATCTGCCTGCTCTTTACCGGCAGCCGGTTCATAAGCTTTACACCCAGCGGGGTTGAGGCAAAGGCCATAATAATCAGCGAGGGCAGGTAGCTCATGAAGTAGTAGCTCACCGTCGGGTTGGTAAAGCCCGCGCCGCCGCCGAACATCGCGGAAACGTAAGTAAGGCAGCTTCCGAGGTCCTCAATCGCGAACAGCGCCCAGCCGACGACTACTAAAAAGAGAGTATAGATGTGCGCGATGAAGGCGGGCGCCTTTTTGAGCCAATTCAGAAGGAAAGCTTTCTCAATCATCAGGAGTATCGCGTAGTAAATGCCCCAGAGCAGGTAGTTCCAGCTCGCTCCGTGCCAGAAGCCGGTTATGGCCCATACGATGAAGATGTTTAAGAAGGTGCGCAGCGTACCTTTGCGGTTTCCGCCGAGCGGGATGTAGACGTACTCGCGGAACCAGGTTCCGAGCGAAATATGCCAGCGCCGCCAGAACTCCGTAATGCTCTTTGAAATATAGGGGTAGTTGAAGTTTTCAAGGAACTCGAAGCCAATCATGCGCCCGAGCCCTATCGCCATGTCCGAGTAGCCGGAGAAGTCAAAGTAGATTTGGAAGGAGAAGGCGATTATCCCGAGCCAGGCGCCGAGGGTTGTCAGCTCCTCGGCCGGCATGGCCTTGTATACGTCCCAGAGCATTCCAATATTATTGGCAAGAAGGACCTTTTTCGCAAGCCCCACGACGAAGCGCTGTACGCCGGAAGCGAACTTCTCGACGCTGTGCTCGCGCTCGTTCAGCTGCTCGGCGACGTCCTTGTAGCGCACAATCGGTCCCGCTATGAGCTGCGGAAAGAGCGAGACATAGTCGCCGAACTTGATGATGTTCCTCTGAACCGGGGTGTCGTTCCTGTACACGTCTATCGTGTAGGACATGGTCTGGAAGGTGTAGAAGGATATGCCTATAGGCAGCGAGACACCGAGCGGCTTCAGCGAGCTGAAGGCCGGGATATGCGCGAGATTCGTTATGAAGAAGTCGATGTATTTGAAGAAGAACAGCAGCGAGAGATTAATTACGACCGAGCAAAGGACGAATATGCGCGCCTTTTTATCGTTTGCACGGTATTTGTTGACCAGCATTCCCAGCACGTAGTCGACCACGGTTGAAAAAATCATCAGCGAGACATAAACAGGCTCGCCCCAGCCGTAGAAAATCAGATTGACTACGAAAAGCACTACGCAGCGCCATTTTAAAGGCGAAAGGTAATATAGCGCCAGCACGACTGGCAGGTAGATGAACATAAATAAGATGCTGGAAAAGACCAAAAAAATACACCTTCTTTAGTTTTAGCTGTCGCCTGATTCTTTCTTTTTCTCCGCCTTAAAGCTGCCTAGCGGGTTGGCGCTGGCCGCTATTCTCAGCTCGGTGTTGTCGATATGCGTATAAATCTCGGTTGTGTTGAGGTGCTCGTGCCCCAGAACTTCCTGCAGGGTCCTTATGTCCACGCCGTTTTTTAGCATAAGCGTTGCGGCGGTGTGGCGCAGCTTGTGCGAGGAGTACTGGCTTGAGTCGAGCCCCGCCGCGGCGATATGGTTTTTGACAAGGTGGTGGACGGTCTGGCGGCTTATGCGCCTTCTCCTGTTGGAGAGGAAGAGGGCGTTTTTGTCAATCGCCGCGATGCTTTTCCTTACGGCGAGGTAATCGTTGATTGCGGCGGCGCAGGCCTCGTTCAGATAGACTATGCGCTCCTTGTTGCCTTTTCCGCGCACGCGTATGTGGTCGCCCGCGATGTCGGAAAGGTTGAGACCCACGACCTCTGATATTCGCAGGCCGCAGTTCAGGAAAATCGTAAGGATGCAGTAGTCGCGCTCCCTGTTCTCGCCGTCTACCGAGCTTAAGAGGGCCTTGCACTCGTCAAGCGTGAGATACTGCGGCAGCGACTTGACCGTCTTGGGGGAGTCGAGGTGCTGCACGGGATTTTTGTCGAGCAGCTGCGCTTTTACGGTTAAGTACTTGTAAAAGGAGCGTATCGCCGCGATTTTCCTCGCACGCGACCTTGCGCTCAGACCGTATTCGGGCTCGTTTTCCCTTTGGTTGCGCACCCTGTCCCTTGAGAGATAGGAGAGGAAGGAATAGACGTCGGAAAGGGTTACGGATTTGACTAAATCGAGGTCCACGTCGGAAATCGAAATATCGCTCAGCTCCGTATTCCTAGGGACAAGCCCTTTTTCTAGCTTTATAAAGCGGAAAAAAGTGCGCAAATCGAGATAATACTCCTCGACGGTGCGCTTTGAATGGCCTTTTATGGTCTCGTGATATATAAGGAAACCCTTGATAATCTCAGGTGCTTCGCTCCTGTAGTCCATTGCCTGCGACCTCTCGACTTTTTTTTAAGTCTACCTAAAATAACCGCAAAAGTCAAACATAATGAGGACAGGCGATTAATATACTTTTGGGGGAGGGAGCTGAGCAAGATGAGAAGATACAGAAGGATGAAAAGCTACAGAAGACGCAGCTCGAAGGCGGCAAACTGGTTTTTCGCCTGCTGTCTGATATTGTCGTTTGTCGTGGCCCTTAAGGTCTGCGTGCCGGATATCGGGGAGCGCGTCAAAAAGACGATTTCGCCTATAATCGACGGCACGGCGGACTATAAGGCGGCCTTTACATATTTCGGAGAGGCTCTGGCCGGCGACGGCAGCTTCACCGACGTTTTCGCGGCGATATTCAACCTGGAAACGGAGCAGAATTGACTTGTACTTTGGAAAAGTATTTGTCAGCGGAGGGGCGGTGCTCTGCTTCTCGGCTTTTTGCCTTTTGGTAAGCGGAGAGCTGCTGTTCATCACCCTGATTGCCGGCTTTGTCCACGAGCTTGGGCATTATCTCGCGCTCAGGCTTCTCGGGGGGAAAATTACGGAGTTTCGGTTCGAGTCGACTGGCGCCGCGATAATATACGAGGGCAGCTCGATGTCGTACATGGCTGAGCTTTTAGCGGCGCTCGCCGGCCCGGTTTTCAGCTTTGTGCATGCCTATATCTGCGCTCTAATAGGGAAGAGGTTCGGAGAATTCTGGTTTACGCTCTCGGGCGTAAGCCTGGTTTTATGCGCCTTTAACCTGCTCCCCGCCGCTTTGCTCGACGGCGGGCGGGTTTTGTATATGCTGCTTGCACATCTGCTCGACGCGGACAGCGCCGAGAAGATTTGCTTTGCGGTAAGCTGCCTTGTTTCTTTGTGCGTGATGCTAACGGGCCTGTGGCTTCTTCTCAGAACGGGGTGGAATTTTACTCTGCTAGTGAGCGGCGTCTGGCTCTTTATCGGCACGGCTATTGTAAAAAGGAGAGTTTGGGTATAAAATACATAGGAAGTATAACCGAAAGGTAAGATGTAATGCAGCCCAAACTTGAGCGAATTCTGCCCAAAGTGCAAAAGCCTGCGCGGTATACGGGCGGAGAATATAAGCAGATAGTCAAGGACAAGGCCCAAGTTGATTTGCGTTTCGCCCTCTGCTTTCCCGACACCTACGAGATAGGCATGTCGAACCTCGGGCTTAAAATACTCTACGGGGTTTTAAACAACATGAGCGGCATCTGGTGCGAGCGCGTCTTCGCTCCCTGGGGCGACATGGAGGAGGAGATGAGGAAAAACTCGATTCCTCTCTACGCTCTCGAGAGCGGCGATGAGCTCAGGGAGTTCGACATAATCGGCTTCTCGATAGGCTACGAGATGGCCTACACAAACGTCCTGAACATGCTGGACCTGGCGAACATCCCGCTTCGCTCGGAAGAGCGCGGCGAAGAGTTCCCGCTTGTTATCGCGGGCGGGACCTGCGCTTTTAACCCGGAGCCGCTTGCGGACTTCATAGACATTTTCCTGCTCGGGGAGGGCGAGGACCTTCTGCCCGAGCTGGTTTCGCTTGTTCGCGAAATGAAGGGAGCGGACAGGCCCTCGCTATTAAGGGCGGCGGCTAAACTGGAGGGAGTCTACGTCCCCTCTCTCTACAGCGTCGAATATAATAAGGACGGTACGATTAAGTCGATTGTTCCTCACGAGGGCGCGCCCGCCGTAGTCACAAAGCGCATAGTGCAGGATTTTGAAAATTCCTACTTTCCGAGCGAAACGATAGTTCCCTCTACCGAAATTGTGCACGACCGCACCGTGCTCGAACTTTTCCGCGGCTGCATACGCGGCTGCCGCTTCTGCCAGGCGGGCTTTGTCTATAGGCCCGTCCGCTCGCGGAGCGCCGAAAAGCTCAAGGAGCTTGGAATAAGCGCGCTTAGAAACTCCGGCTATCAGGAGATAGGGCTTTCGTCCTTAAGCACAAGCGACTACAGGGAGCTTAAGGAGCTCTGCGACGGGCTCCTTGAGTGGTGCGAGCCGAGGAACGTAAGCCTCTCTCTGCCCTCGCTCCGCGCCGACAACTTCTCGATGGAGATTATGGAGCGCGTGCAGAAGGTAAGGAAGAGCGGCCTTACCTTCGCTCCCGAGGCGGGCTCCCAGCGCCTGCGCGACGTCATAAACAAGAATGTGACCGAGGAGGACATCCTTAACACCTGCCGCACCGCCTTCGAGGGCGGCAGAAACAGCGTTAAGCTCTACTTTATGCTCGGCCTTCCGACCGAAACGGACGAGGACGTGCTCGCAATATCGGAGCTTGCCTATAAAATCGTCAGGCTCTGGAAGGAGTGCGCGAAATCCAGGGCCGGCGGCGTGCACATAACCCTCAGCACCGCCTGCTTTGTCCCGAAGCCGATGACGCCCTTCCAGTGGGAGGCGCAGGTCACGACGGAGGAATACCTGCGCAGAGTCAAACTCCTGTGCGACAGCATGCGCTCGAAAGCGATAAGCTACAACTGGCACGACGCCGAGACCAGCCTCATCGAGGCAGTATTGTCGCGCGGAGACAGGCGGCTCGGAAAGGTTCTTGAGGAGGTGCAGAGAACCGGGGGCAGAATGGAGTCCTGGAGCGAGTACTTCTCCTTCGAGCGCTGGAAGGCGGCCTTTGAAAAGCATGGGCTTGACCCCGCTTTCTACGCAAACCGCGTCAGAAGCAGGGAAGAGGTCCTGCCCTGGAGCCATCTCTCCGCCGGCGTGACCGAGGACTTTCTCTGGAGCGAGCGCGAGGCCGCCTACAGGGGCGAAATCACCCCCGACTGCCGGGTGCAGTGCATGGGCTGCGGCGCGAGCCTCCTTTACAAAGGAGGTTGCTGCGATGCATAAGTACCGTCTCATATTTGAAAAGAAGGGGCGGGCGATTTATATCTCGCACCTCGATTTGATGCGCACCTTCCAGCGCGCGTTCCAGCGGGCTGAGGTAAAGGTAAGGCATACGGAAGGCTTCAACCCCCGGCCGCGCATGTCAATTGCCTTACCCCTCTCGCTCGGAATGGAGGGCCGCTGCGAGATACTCGATTTTGAAGCCGCAGAGCCGCTGGACGGAAGCCTCGTCCAGAAACTCAACGCGGTTATGCCCGAGGGAATAGTCGTCAGGGAGCTGCGGGAAAACACTCGCGATGTCTCCGAAATCGCATGGATAAGGTACAATCTCAGGCTGGTATACGACAGCGGGGTGCCGCAGGGCTCCGCCGAGGCCATCGGCCGTCTCCTTAAATCGGACGGCGTGGTGATTCGCAAGAAGACCAAGAGGGGAGAGGCGGATTTTAGCATAAGCCCATGTATAAACTCGCTCAATATGGTACAAGATGGAAGTAACGAGCTCCTCTTGGACGTAGTTGTCTCGGCCCAGAACCCGAGCCTGAACCCAATGCTGATAATTGAGGCCATCGGCAAATATCTGCCGGAAATGGCGCCCGATTTCGTCCGCTGCGCGAGGCTTGAGATGCTTGATAAGGAACTTTTGCCGTTTTGAGCGGATTTGATGTGTAAAACTTTTATAATTTATTGGATTTTACTTGCATTTTTTGCGGCTTTATGATATTATACCTCGACGTATGGAAATTGCGTTTTTCCATTATCGGGACGGTCCTCTGCCGGGGCGCGGTACATTATGTATTCGGCACGAACGTCTGTCACGAAGGGAGGAGAAAGAGACATGGATCTTGTAAAAGCTCTCGAAGATCGTTACAAAAAGCCGGAGATTCCTGAGCTGAACGTTGGCGATACCGTTAGGGTATCGATCAAGGTGAAGGAAGGCAACCGCGAGAGAATCCAGGCTTTTGTCGGAACGATAATCGCCAAGAAGCATGGCGGTATTAACGAGACCATCACTGTCCGCCGCGTTTCTTACAATGTCGGCTGTGAGAAGGTTTTCCCCATCCACTCGCCCATCATCAGCTCGATAGAGGTATTAAGACGCGGTAAAGTGCGCCGTGCCAAGCTCTACTACCTCAGAGAGAGAGTGGGCAAGGCTGCGAAGACCAAGGAAAAGATATAAACAAAAGAGGGGCTATCGCCCCTTTTTTTGTTAAAGGAGGCTTAGGGCATGTCGGCAAAGTCCGAAATCTACGACTGGCTGCAGTGCATAGTCGTGGCTCTTGTCGCAAGCATTCTGATTTTCGTCTTTGTAGGGCGCGTTATCGGCGTGATTGGCCCTTCCATGGTCCCTACTCTCGAGGATGGGGATATGGTCGTGATGTCGCATCTCTTTTACACTCCCAAACAGAACGATATTGTCGTATTTACGAAATTCAGCTACGACAACAATCCCCTCGTTAAAAGGATTATTGCGGTGGAAAACCAGACTGTTGACATAAACTTCGCGACAGGCGAGGTCTGGGTTGACGGCAAGCTTCTGGACGAACCTTATATCGCGGACCTGACAAGGCGCCAGTACGACATCGAATTTCCCGTGACCGTACCGCCGGGCTGCGTCTTTGTAATGGGAGACAACCGCATGGTGAGCTACGACAGCCGCGCCAGCGCCATAGGCATGGTCGATGAGCGCTGCATACTGGGAAAGGTATACGCCGTCATTGCCCCGCTTAAAAACTTCGGAGCGGTGAGCTGACATGAGCGAGGAGCTGCAAATCCAGTGGTTTCCCGGCCATATGACGAAGGCGCGGCGCATGATAAGCGAAAACCTGCGCCTTGTCGATATCGTCTGCGAGATAATCGACGCGCGGATTCCCGTCAGCAGCCGGAATCCGGACCTGGATGAGCTCGCGGGCCAGAAGCCGCGGCTTATCATAATGAACAGAATAGACCAGGCAGACCCTGCCGTTACAAAGCTCTGGACGGAGTATTTTATAAAGCAGGGTCTTTTCACAATTGAAGTAGAATGCAAAACCGGCTCCGGCGTGAGCGGCTTTCCCTCCGCCGTGCGCGAGATATTGAAGGATAAGCTCGAGGCTTACGCGAAAAAGGGGCTCAAAGGGCGGCCGGTACGAGCGATGGTCGTCGGGATACCCAACGTCGGCAAGTCCTCGTTTATTAACCGCATCGCAAAGCGCAAGGTCGCGGCGGCTTCCGACAAGCCGGGCGTGACCCGCGGCAAGCAGTGGATAAAAATTGGCGCGGATTTGGAGCTATTAGACACGCCGGGCATACTTTGGCCGAAGTTCGACAGCCAGGAGGTGGCCGAAAACCTCGCCTTTACCGGCGCCATCAAGGACGAAATTCTCGACGTCGAAACCCTGGCTGCAAACCTCATGTCGAGGCTCAGGGAGTCTTACCCGCAGAGCATTGAAAACCGCTACAAGATAAGCCTGTCGGAGAACGACAGCGGCTTCGACCTTCTTGAAAAAGCCGCGAGAAAGAGAGGATTTCTCGTCTCTGGCGGGGATGTCGATTTGGAGCGGATGGCGAAAATTCTGCTTGACGAGTTCAGAGGCGGCCTTTTGGGGCGCATTTCGCTTGAAAAACCGCCTGGAGAGGTATAAAATGGAGTTGTGGAGTTTTGAAAACAGGCTTTACGACAGCGGCTGCGGCCTCATATGCGGCGTAGACGAGGCAGGGCGCGGTCCTCTGGCCGGGCCCGTTTTCGCCGCTGCCGTAATTTTGCCGCGAGGCATTGACATACCGGGGCTGAACGATTCGAAAAAACTGACCGAAAAGCGCCGCGAGGAGCTCTTTGATGTGATTACAAATTGCGCGCTGTCATACGGCGTCGCCTTCGCGACCGAGCAGGAAATCGAGGAGCTCAATATCTTAAATGCGACCTTTCTCGCGATGAACAGGGCGATAGCCAAACTGAGCATAAGGCCCGAGCTTGCGCTCATCGACGGCAACCGGAACAGCGGCATAAAAATCCCGAGCATTCCGGTGGTCGGAGGAGACGGGCTCTGCGCATCGATTGCCGCGGCCTCCATCCTCGCGAAGGTTTCAAGGGACAGGTATATGATTGAAATTGCCAAGAAGTACCCGCAGTACGGCTTTGAAAAGCACAAGGGCTACGGCACGGACCAGCACTACAGGTGCCTGCGCGAGTACGGCATAACGGCCATCCACCGCAAAAGCTTCCTTAAAAAGCTGAGCGGGGAGGTACTGGGACTTTGAAAACCAAGCTTCTCGGGCGGGAAGGCGAGGCGAGGGCCGCCGAGTACCTCAGAAAAAAAGGCTACAAAATCATCGGCATGAATTACAAAACCCGCTTCGGGGAGATTGACCTCATAGCGGAGGATAAAAGGCACATCGTTTTCGTTGAAGTGAAGCTCCGCAGGGACGCGCGCTTTGCCGAGGCGCGCGAATTTGTCGACCGGCGCAAGATTGAGAGAATCAAGACCACGGCTGAAATCTGGCTTTCGCAGAACGAGACCGAGAAGCGCGCCCGCTTCGACGTCATCGAGATATATTTTTCGGAAGGTGGGGCCGAAAAAGAGGAAGTAATCCACCTGGAGGACGCCTTTCAATGAATATCCCGCTTTTCGACGCGCACTGCGACACGGCCTTTCAGATGGTGCTCAGGGGATACGGGCTTTTTGAAAACACAGGGCACACGGATTTAAAGCGGGGGCTTAGGTATTCTCCCTACGCGCAGTTTTTCGCCCTGTTTGCGATGGACGAGGCCGAAATGCCGGAGCGCTGCGGGCATTTAAGAGGCTTTAGGGCCGAGGACTTGTTTGAGCTTGAGCTCAAAACGCTTCTTACAGAGTTTGAAAACAGAAGCGACTGCATAGCGCTCTGCAAAACGGCCGGGGACGCCCGGAAGGCGTTAGCTTCCGGCAGAGCCGCCGC
>Ga0134104_1002273_pt1 | contig 13377 bp, 17 predicted proteins | sample 15_3_2metaG_FD_94455 | JGI IMG/M metagenome (GOLD analysis project Ga0134104, IMG submission 94455) | Switchgrass degrading microbial communities from high solid loading bioreactors in New Hampshire, USA - 15_59_3.3_214_A2 metaG | ecosystem: Engineered > Bioreactor > Semi-continuous > Anaerobic...
ATTATTAAAAGTACAAAACGATAAAAACATTACGCAGTTTTTTAGTAAAAAGTTAAAGCTTGAAATCGCATGTTTTCAACGAATTCCAAGCTTTTTTGCTCTTACAAGTGTCAAATTCAGGATTTTATATTGGCAAGATGCACACGGTTCTCATCTCTCCAATAAATTGAAGAGGATTCCCGCCGTGTGTCCTAATTCAAATCAAAAAATCTTCATTCTATTCCAATAATATTATACTCCATAGTGCCTAAGCCATGGCGCTGCAGTGCCCTGACCTGCACAAACGGGTCTTTGCCATGCACCCTTTCAAGCAAATGTTTTGTGCCATCGGGATCATCGGCCAATTGACGGCCGGCAGGCAGCGAATTGGGCAGTAGATCGTATTTGTTTATTGCATTCAAGCACGCGGTCTCTATTGCCACTATATCATCAGACGCCATAATGCCTATATCAGGAACCAGCGGCGGCGTGGACAAACCCCAGCAATCGCAAACGTATGTAATGTTTGTAAGCACATTTATAAACAACGTGCGCCCGGGCTCAAAGGTATTTAGCACAGTCGCCGTAGTTAGCGCCATGCCTTCCTGGAAATCATCAAAAGCGCTCATGTTTGCTGTAAGGGCGCCCGTGGGACACGCATTCACGCAATGCTGGCAATAAGTGCAATTATCATAATTTATCTGATACTTTCCTTCTTCGTCAAAGCTGTTAGCGTTATAGCGGCAGGCTTTTATGCATTCTCTGTCATGCTCGCATTTGCTCTCATCCCAAACAAATCCTCCTTGCAGTGAATGTATATCGGATCGCGTTTTACCCGTAACGCAACCCATGGCTATATTCTTACATGCCCCGCCATAAGCACAGGCACCGTGACCTTTCACATGTGAAAAATCTATGAGCACATCGGCATCATTTATATGGCCAGCTACCTGAACCTCTTTTAAGTTTTTATAATCCACCGGCACGCTATAATAGTACTCGTCAAATAAGCCTGTAGTTGCAACCAAAGGCGCCCCTAATACCTCTTCGGTATAGCCGCGCCGCTTTGCCCCAGGAACATCGCGCGGTATATCGGTCACAAACACTATAGCACCCGCTCTTTTTAAAGCATCTACCAACAGGTTTACGAAGAGCGGATGAATAGTCGTATATCCTAAGTTGCCGCCAAAATGCATCTTTACCGCCACTGTTTTGCCGCCCACCATGTCGCGCAGCGGCAGGGCAGCTAGCATGCGCTTAAATTTAGCTGGCAGCGTAGCATTAGCCTCAAGTTTATCATATCCCATCGAACAATAATATACATCAGACGCCATACGATCAATCCTCCAACATTTTATAATAGAATTAATAAAAGCATAGCTCAGAGCAGTCACGCCGAGGCTATGCTTTTATGCAAATCAATTCTCACCAGTATTTCTTTATAAGCTCTATTGTCTTTTGAACGCCTTCATATTGATCGCCTTGGCCTTCAAATTCTACTGACAAACAGCCGTCAAAGCCATTCTCCTTAAGTATGTCCAGGCATTTCTTAAAATCAAACTCGGGCACTTCTCCATTTTCATCTAAATCATATGTTTTGGCATGGGCAAGCTCCGCATATTTCACGATTTTGCGCAATCCTTCATAGCGTATATCCGGGGCAAAATTGCCAAAATCAGGACAAGAACGAAAATAAGGCGAATTAACCTCTTCAAACAACCTCACGATATTATCAGGATCTGCCGACAAACCGCCATGATTTTCCAGCAACACCTTCACGCCTATCTTCTCGCCATATTCTGCCAGCTCTTTATAAGACGCCGCTGTGATAGACAGGTCATAAGGAGGTTCCTGCATTCCGGTATTCACCCTTATAGAAGGGCTACCTATGTATTTGGCAACATCCATCCATAGCTTTATGACTTTCAAATCGAACTTTCTCTTTTGTTCATCGCGGTTGGATATGTTGCCTGTATCGACCGGCATATTGACAACTTTAGCCTGCGCCTCTTCTAAACCTTTTTTTATCTCATCGAGATAAGCCGCGTCCATATTGCGAAAATGCATTGAGCACAGCTCGACAGCGCTGACGCCATATTTATCTTTGACGAATTTGGCCATTTGCGACAACGGAAAATCCTTATTGACATGATCCCTCAAACTCCACGAAGAAATAGCTATGTACATTTTGCACCCACCTCTTTTTATTGATAGCTATACTATAACATTGAGATAGGCAGTAGTCAAGGAGCGAAAATATGTCCAAGCGTCATATTCCCATTCAATACCTTAACGGTTCCAATCCATAAAATAATAGTACCGCCGATTGTCGCTACGGCATTTGTCAGGCTGTTCTCAACGTTTGTAATTGTGCCACCCTTAAATACACTCTTCAACAATTTGACAAACAATGTTTCCGTTTTATATTGAGCCTTAGTTTCCGCATTAAAGGATTTCACCGTCTCAATACCGTTAAACGTCTCCACAAGATATGATGTAACTTGGGCATTCTCCTCCATCTGTCTTTCGTTAATTTTCTTAATCGGATTATTGAAGCAAAAAACGATTATACCGTAATGACACTAATATAAGTGCTAAAGCCTTTTTGAAATCCAAACTTCACAATAATAAAAGAACACACAAAGCCTATAAAGCCGCTCGTAAAAGCCGGGATTAGCATTCCTTTTAATTTTTTTGTCGATAAATATATATTTTTATTGTTTCTCATAAATCTCCACCAAACAGAATTATATATTATACATAACCCTATTTTAGATGCTTTAACACGCCCGAATATCCAAATAGAAATATTGCGATAGCACTTAAAAAAAGAACAACAAGCGCATTTTTGCTAATTTCAACTTTATGTAAAAAATTCAAGATTAAAAGTATTATATCTAGTACGATCATAATCCAGCTCGAAATCTTTAATATTTTCACCATATCTTTAACCATTTATTATAATCTCCTTACTTAATATAGCAAGTAACACAATGCATACCTTGCACATGAGCTCAAGCTACGATATACATCAGCATCATCAGTTATCAAGCATAGCCGCTGCCATGTCCAACCTTGTCAGCTCTGTTATTATATTAGCATGATATCCTTGACTTGTCATGAACCAAATTTACCGTTTTCTATAAAATCAGACTCGTTTATATAAAAAATGAACTAAAAGGGGCCATCTTTTATATAGGCATCATCAATATTTATATCCCAAATCTTTGACAGTTTAACAATTCAAAAACCATTTACTGTTCATGCCTATATTTTCCTTATCTTCCATCTTCCTACAATGTTCATTGCAAAAATATAAACGCACGAAACCGCGATTGCCATTATGAGATTGTGAGAAATTGGCCCTTTATCCATCATGTCTGGCAAAGCGACAAGGCTTTTTGTATAGTATCGCGGTATTATGTATTTAATGATCGGCGTAGAATAAAATATATTCGAACAAATGAAGATTCCAATCGATAATAAGATATTTTGAAGGGGTTTAAAGAATAAGCCGGTGAACAACGCTATATTGGCAAAACAAATGAGCTCAAAGACCATAGCTATCAAATTGGCAAAACAGTAAAATGAATATTTATCAAAAAAAGTTTGGGATATTATAGGGTTAGAGGTAATTATAATCTCGGAAATTAAGTAGGAAAAGGCGCAGTACAATAGTATATGTATCAACAACGCTCCACTTAACACCAGGCTCTTTACAGTATAAAGGCTGTCTTTTCTCTTTAACCTCGGCAAATAAAGCATGAAATAATTATTATCGATTTCACTGGACAAAGTATTGGTCGCGATTACTGAAAAAAGAATATGATATACCCCAAGATCGGTAACAAAGCCTAAAGTCACAATCATCAAATAGAATCTCGATATCATGGATACACCTGGAGGAAAACTCATATCCAAGCCGAAATTCGGATATTGAATGCTAAAAGCAAGGATTAAAGGCACTACAAATATAATGAAAGATAGCCAGTATTCTACTTTTCTTGTTATTTTAAATATTTCTGCCTTGAATATGTTTCTCATTATACATCACGCTCTATAAACAAATTTTTCAATGACAACTCCTCTGCCCATATATCGACTATATGCATATTACAAGTATAGATGAGTTTAAGAAGGTCATCTATGGAATATTTGTCCGCCTTAGATGGTTGGAACTTCAAGATATTATCAGATAAAAATTCCACTCCCATTTTTGATGCCTCGCTTACAAATTCATCAGGAATGCTATCTATCTGTATAGTATATAATCTGGAACGCTGTATAGGCCCGTTAAAAGTGCAACGTCCCTGCTTTATCATTACAACAGTATCACATATGTCCGCCACATCTTCTAAGTCATGGCTGGAAAAAAGCACTGCCATATTATGCTCTTTCGCTTTCGACACAATGGCATTCTTCACTATATCTTTTCCTATAGGGTCCAGTCCTAAGAATGGTTCATCCAACATGAGGAAGGTTTTAGCTGTCATCAACGCTTGAGCTAAGCCTAATCGCTGCTTCATGCCGTAGGAAAAGTATTTAACTTTTTTATCTTTTACGTCTAAAAGTTCTACTAAAGCGAGAGCCTCTTTTATCTTTTCTAGAATTACCTCCGGATTTGTTTCTCCATCCGCCCATAATAACAATTTTAGATTATCATTAGCGGTAAGGTAATCTAAAAAAGCGCTTTCTATTAAAATGCCAAAATTTCTAGGTATGCTCATATCATCTTTTAAGCTTTGATTATAGTAGTAAATATTGCCGGCATCAAATGGCTGTAATCCCGCGATGCACTTGAGAATCGTAGTTTTGCCTGCACCATTTTCCCCTAGGAGTCCGACGATTTGTCCTTCATGTATATCAAACGATATACCATGCAGAACTTTTTTCTCTCCATAGGACTTTTCCAAATCCTTTACATGGATTATATTATTCTCCATTAAAAATAACCTCTTCTCTCCCTTTTTATATAAATTACAGGGCCTATACAAAACGATATAAATACCTTAAATCTAGTATTTAAGTATCGATGTTGAATTATATTAATGTTGTAAATAATAAATAAATCTACCTATAGATTCTCCCAATTTTACGGCAATCAAAAATTCTATTGCTAACGCAATAACAATTGCCGAAAATTTAAAAAAAGGATGTTTATTTAAAAACTCTATCAGCCTATTCACATTACTTAGAATCATTTTTAGCCTCCTTATATCCTACTACACCAACAATAACACCTGCGACAAATAAGCCTCAATCGATACATACAGCTATTCCAATTCTTCACCGAGTATCCATCTGTTCTCTTTCAGACAACATCGTAGACAAATTTACCTATAGCCTCCCCGCATTGATAACCAAGATAAAGCACCCCACCTACAGCGGCAACCGCTGCAGCAATAGCAACTATACTACCCCTATCCGCCAGCTCCATCTCATCCAACGACAGTTCATCAAAACCGTTCAGCTCCATTACATCCATCGTTTTATACCTCTTCTTTCTGATTTATTCATACCAAAGCTTAAACATCTACACAATGTGCACCTTGCATATAAGTTCAAGCTACGATATACATCAGCATCATCAGTTATCAAGCATAGCCGCTGCCATGGCCAACCTTATCAGCTCTGTTATTATATTAGCATGATATCCTTGACTTGTCATGAACCAAATTTACCGTTTTCTATAAGATCAGACTCATTTATATGAAAAATGAACCAAAAAGGGGCTCAGCCTTTAGGGATAAGCAGCATAGGCACGAGGTGAAATTCGCGAAAATATGCCTTCACAAACAAGGCATATTGATGGTATAATTTTACATGTGGGCAGTACCGTTACGGGCTGTACCATATTTTAAGCGTTAAAATCCGGCAATATATTTCTGCTTTGATCCTACGGGACAGAGACAGAACGGTTTAACATAGTTATGTGCCCCCTTCTGTCTTTACATGGCAGAAGGGGGTTTTCGCATATATGGAGGTTTAAACGGAATGAGCGATAAAAAGTTAACCGCAGTTGATTTTGTTGAAATGAAACGATGCGGCCAAATGATAGCTATGTTAACAGCGTACGATTATAGCACAGCATCATTGCTAGACAGCGCAGGAATAGACGGCATATTGGTAGGCGATTCATTAGGCATGGTCGTACTGGGCTACAAAGATACACTCAAAGTGACTATGGAAGATATGATAAGCCATGGAGCGGCGGTAATGCGCGGCGTAAAAAGAGCGCTTGTTGTTGTAGACATGCCATTTATGTCTTATCAGGTAAGTATTGAGCAAAGTGTAACAAACGCCGGACGCCTAATACAGCATACAGGCGCCGATGCTGTAAAGCTTGAAGGGGGTAAGTGCTATGCCGACAGAGTCGCTGCTATAACCGAAGCCGGCATTCCTGTTATGGGGCACCTGGGCCTTACGCCACAATCTATTCGTAAACTCGGCGGTTATAAAGTACAGGGCAAGGCTGATGACGCTCGCCATATAGTCGAGGACGCATCAGCATTAGAGCAGGCAGGCGCATTCGCCGTTGTTTTAGAGTGCGTGCCGGCCGCGTTAGCTGGAGAAATTACATCAAATTTGAGCATTCCTGTAATAGGCATAGGAGCCGGGCCTTTGTGCGACGGCCAGATATTAGTTTCAAATGATATTTTGGGCATGTTTCCCGACTTTACACCAAGGTTTGTTAAACGCTATGCTGATATCGGCGATGAGATAAAACGCGCTGCCGCGGCTTATGCCGATGAGGTTAAGGCTAACACGTTCCCTAACCATAAATACAGTTATTAAAGGAGATAATAGTATGCAGATAATAAATAAAATAAGTGATATGCGCGATTTTGTTAGTGAGGCAAAGAAAAAAGGCAGTACTATAGGCTTAGTGCCTACCATGGGATACCTGCATGAAGGCCACCTGTCACTTATACGCAGGGCAGCTGCAGATAACAGCATAGTGGTGACAAGCATATTTGTCAATCCCATCCAGTTCGGACCGAGCGAAGATTTCGATTCTTATCCGCGCGATATGAAGCGCGATAGTATTTTAGCCGAACAAGCTTGGTGCGATGTTATATTTGCGCCTTCAGCCGCCGACATGTACCCCTCGGGCTTTAAAACATACGTTGAAGTCACCGATATTACTGAAAAATTATGCGGCGCTTCTCGCCCAGGACATTTTAGAGGCGTTACAACGGTTGTAGCAAAGCTTTTTAATATAATACAGCCTGACAAAGCATATTTTGGCCAGAAAGATGCCCAACAATTAGTAGTTATAAAAAGGATGGCTGAAGATTTAAACTTTCCTATAACTATTGTGCCTATGCCTATAGTACGCGAATCAGATGGTTTGGCTATGAGTTCCAGGAATAAGTACCTTTCTCCAGAAGAGCGCAAGGCCGCTCTTGTTTTATCGCGGGCCCTTTTTTCAGCGCGGGATCTGGTAATTGCCGGTGAAAGAAATAAAAAAACCATATTGGAAAATGCGAAACAGATACTGGCCGCTGAGCCTCTCGCCCAACCTGAATACGTAGAGCTAGTAGATGCAGACACTCTTGCAGATGCTGGCAGTGAAATAAGCGGCAAGGTCATGTTGGCCATAGCAGCTAAAATAGGTAAAACGCGTCTTATAGATAACATAGTAATGGAGGTATGAGCTTGTATATAACAATTATGAAATCCAAAATTCACAGAGCTACAGTTACGCAGACCGACCTTAATTATATGGGCAGCATAACCATAGATAAAGAGCTTATGGAAGCAGCTGATATTGTAGAATATGAGCGCGTGCAAGTGGTTAATTTAAACAATGGCGCTCGTTTGGAAACCTATGTTATAGCAGGTGAAAGCGGCAAAGGCGATATATGTTTAAATGGTGCTGCCGCGCGCTGGGCTCAGCCTGGTGACATGGTAATTATAATATCGTATTGCGCGATTGCGCATGAAGAAGCTTCACATTGGCAGCCTAAGGTGGTAAATGTAGATCAAGCCAATAAAATAATAGTGCAATAGCAACTGGAGTGGTATTATAAAAGTGCAGTGTTAAATCGCAAGGAAATATGGTAAATTATCATTATAAGAAGCGATGAAACATGGCAAATAAAATATACTCGGGAAGAACGTTAATAGGCACTATAAGATTTCACAGCTCAAAGCCCAAATCAAAAATGGCTGACAGATATTACAGAGATAGCCTGTGAAGATGGCAAACTTTATTTAGCAGCCATATTAGACTGTTATGACGGTAGCATAAGAAGATTAATGGAAAGCTTCTTCGCCACTTTTAAGAAAGAAGAGCTTTATCAGATAAATACACTGCAAATGAGGATAGATGTATTATGAGGCACATAATGCTGCGTAACGATTTGAGAGTTTGGGGTAAATACAAATTCTTGCGTTTTTATACTGAACCATTATTGACAACTCCAGATAGCTGACGTCGGCAGCATCAATTTTACCTTGTTTTATTGTTTCTAATACTTTTTCTTTACATTCTTTATTTATCTGTGCCATATTTTTTTCTTCGGCTTTTTTATCTAAAATTATAAATTACGAATTGCAGATTAGCATTCCAATAATTGACAATAATGTATATGTGCTATACAATAGTATGTATGAATAATGATGCTGTTGAAATTTGTGAGCTTTTATTGAACGTAATTAGTGAATTCTATGAAAATGACAATAAGGCGCGGACTTTCGGCACTGATGTGGAACTTTATCATTCGGAAATTCACACGCTTCAGTGCATAGCCGATAATCCCGGCTTACATATATCGGCACTAGCTCGCATATTAGGTGTTACGCGCGGAGCGGTATCTCAGACAGTAAAACGCTTAGAGCGAAAGCATATGATAGTCAAGGAAATCAGCCCCGACAATTATAGAAAGGTTTTTATCCGCCTTACTCCTAAAGGAGAAATAGCTGTAGCTAATCATCGCGAGGCTCACGCAAAATATACGGAAATAATCAGAAGCATTATTAAAGATGCAGATGTTAATCAAAGAGAATTCCTTTATGATTTTCTTTTGAAATTTGAAAAGGCATTAAGGAAAGAATAAAAATTTTTTTACTATATTTGTATAGTATATATACATTATTTTATGAGGAGTTGTGTGTATTTGAGCAAAAAAAATGAATCTGATTTTATTTTAACCGGGGCACTTACAATTTTTATGGCTGTTGTATGCGGCGTTTTGGTGGCAAACCTTTACTATATTCAACCACTAGAAGCACAAATCGCGTCAACATTCCATATATCACAAAATCAGGTTGGCATAGCAGCCATGATGATACAGTTAGGATATGCTTTTGGCCTATTGTTGTTCGTTCCTTTAGGCGATATGGTGGAACGCAAATCTATCATTATGCGCATGCTCATGTTAGTAACTTTATCGTTATTAGCTATTGCGTGGTCACCAAACTATACTGTGCTATTATGTGCCATGTTAGCTACGGGCCTTACTACTATAGTGCCACAGCTAATTGTGCCTTACGCAGCTCAATTAGCACGTCCACAAGAACAAGGAGAAGTTATTGGTAAAGTCATGAGCGGGCTATTAATCGGTATTCTTCTTTCTAGAGCTTTCAGCGGCATGGTAGGATCTAGCATAGGTTGGCGGGCAGTATATATCATAGCAGCAATATTAAGCATTTTTATGCTGATAATAATATGGCGGCTTTTCCCTCAAAGCCATCCAACTATTCAGATGCCTTATTCGAAATTACTTGCTTCAATCATAGAACTCATTAAAACTCAACGCACGCTGCGCGAAGCCGCTTGCAATGGATTTTTAATGTTTGGAGCTTTTAGTGCATTTTGGACATCGGTGGTCTTTTTATTAGAAACGCCGCATTATAATATGGGAGCACGCGAAGCCGGGCTTTTAGGATTAGTGGGGGCAGCCGGCGCTTTAGCCGCGCCATTAATAGGTAAAAGCGCTGATAAAAGAAGCCCGCGTTTTACAGTTGGCATAGGAATAGCATTATCTCTATCGGCTTACATATGCTTTGTCGCTTTAGGATTTCACATTTGGGGCTTAATTATGGGAGCCATATTGCTTGATCTCGGCAATCAATGCGGCCAAATCTCAAACATAGCGCGGGTCCAGGCGCTCGGCGATCAGATACGCAGCCGTAATAATACAGTTTTTATGTTTTCTTATTTTATTGGCGGAGCTGTCGGCTCTTTTCTCGGCACCCTTTTCTTTCAACACTTCGGATGGTATGGAGTATGCAGCATAGGATTGGCCTTTACCATATTAGCAGTTATTGCTTTTAAATTTTCAGATTCCCCGGCTAATCGCGATTCACATGCCTAGCTTTGAAACAGCCTCTACAATTGCATGCCATTCGGCCAACATTTGCCCCAAATATTTCTTGCCTTCATCTGTTATAGCGTAATATTTTCTAGGCGGTCCATTCAGCGATTTCTTTTGCGTGATACTGGTATAACCAGCAGCGTTTAGCCTGCGAAGGACAGTATATATGGAGCCCTCGTAAACATCTGGAAAAATCTGGCGTATAGCCTTCATAATCTCATATCCATAGAGCTCTTCATCTTTTAACTTATAAAGTATACACATCTCCAGCACACCCTTTTTCATCTGGGTATCCATGATGCGAATTCACCGCACCTCCACTACTATTGTATCCGCCAGCATATCGTGCAAAGTTTTATGCTCTTTTGTAAGAATCAATGTAAACAGAGAAATTATAGGCAGAAGCGGTATAGAATTAAGCAGCACTTTGCCCACAAACTCGCGGGTGAATATACGTCCAAAAGTCGCATTGGATGTATCAGAGCTACATACTCTGATGCTCATTAGTTTTTTGCCAATGGTCTGGCCCTTAAAGATAAGTGTAAATATCAATGAGTAAAGCATATAAAATATAATGCAAACGACAGATGCTATAAAAGCACGGTTATAATAAACAGCATTTCCCGAAGTTGTAGAAAAATCAGTATATGCCGCAGCAGCTATAGACACATATAACGCAATACCAGGCGCAGGATAGGCCATTAACGCTCCAATCGACGCCATAATATTATTTAATAAGATTTCTAAAACAAAAAGAGGCAATGCGGCTATTATCGCATCTATAAGATACGCACTAAGCCTGCGCCATGGTTGAGCAATGTGTTTGTCAAGCTGTATCGCTTGCCCATTTTCATGCACTTCGAGCAGCGATTTTGCTAACAAAGCCGGAGAGCCAAGCTCAGCAGAGATCTCATCATCTGTTTTGCCCTCTTCCCTTCCGGCTTCGAAAAAGCTTTCGTAATCAGACAATATATCCTCTACGGTTTCTGCTGGAAGCTCACCCTTTAGGTTTTCCCTAAGTTCATTTAAATATTCAAACTGTTTCATACCGCACCTCCTGGTACTATTTATTAAATAGTAGTATGCTTGTATTATACTAACTTCTTGTGTTATAGTCAATAATAAAATTATTTTGCTATAATATAAAACTCAACGCTGACATAGCGGCGCGGCAGTTATTCTATTTAATAATGGGTATAAATACAGTGAGGTGAAGCTTTTGGGAAACAGCGTGTACGTGATAGGGCATAAAAATCCTGATACTGATTCAATATGCTCAGCCATAGCATACGCGTATTTAAAGAAAACATATGATGGCTTAAACGCTATACCTGCTAGATTAGGGGCTTTGAGCAGGGAAACGTCTTTTGTTTTGAGATACTTCAACGTTGAAGAACCTGTTTATATAGAAAATGTATATACGCAGATAATGGACATAAAGTATGATAAACCTTTGTGCGCTAATTTAACATGGCCTATGCTAGATGCTTGGCAAACCATGCAGGAATCCAGTATAAGAACTGTGTGCGTGGTGGATGATAAGGGAACATTTATGGGTTTGGTGACCTTAGGTGATTTAGCGAAAGTCTATTTATCTCAAATGAACAATATAGGCAGATACCAAATACCAATAGGTAACGCGGCGAGCGCCTTAAACGGCGAGATAATAAATGCCGGCACAAAAATGCTAAACGGCGAGATAATAGTAGCCACTATGTCGTTAGATGAGGTTATAAAAAGGATTAAAGAAGCAGATACCATAATCGTGGGCGACAGGCCAGCTGTTCAAAGGGCCGCTATAGAAAACATGGCAGGAACGCTCATAATCGTGGGTGGCAAAATACCGGACGAAAAAATTATTGAACTGGCTAAGAAAAACAATGTCAATCTTATAGTAACGCCTTATGATGCTTTCGACGCTGTAAAATATGTAAGTCAAAGCATTCCGTTATCTTATATAATGAAAAGCGCCGATATAATTTCATTTGAAGAAGATGACTATATACACGAAGTGACCGATGCTCTGTCGCGTCACAGGTATCGCAATTTCCCGGTATTAGACAAAACCGGTAGGGTAATAGGCCTGCTTTCGCGGCGTCATGTGTTAGAGTATGAAGCTAAAAAGGTCATTTTAGTCGACCACAACGAATTCTCTCAAACCGTCGAGGGCATAAATGAGGCCAATATACTGGAAATCATCGACCATCACCGCCTCGGGGGCATAATGACCGATCGGCCTATATTTTTTAAGAATCAGCCCGTCGGTTGCACAGCCACAATAGTATACGGCATCTATAAAGACAGAGGTATCATGCCGCCACCTCAGACAGCAGGAATAATGTGTGCGGCTATATTATCGGATACCCTAGCTTTTAAGTCACCCACTTGTACGCCTAGCGATATAGAAGCGGCTGAGCATTTAGCTAAAATAGCAGATATAAATATCGAAAACTTTGCAGCTATGATGTTCAAAGAAGGCACTGAATTGAAAGGCAAAACCCCGGAAGAGATATTTTTCACCGATTTCAAAGAATTTAATGTGGATGACTTTAAAATAGGCATTAGCCAGATAAATGTCATGAGCGATATAGGTGAAATCAAATATGCGCTTTTAGAGTATATGAGAGATTTAAAGGATAAAGGCGGATACGATATATTAATGCTGATGCTCACTAATATCATAAAAGAAGGGTCAGAAATAATTTGGGTATCTGATTACAAGAATGTATTAGAGAAAGCATTCGCGGTCAAAATAAGCGATAATAGCAATTTTTATTTACCTGGCGTGGTATCAAGAAAAACCCAGGTCATCCCGCCTATAGCAAAAGCCTTAAAAGCTCTTCAAAGATAATGCCTGCTCCTAAAAAAGCGCGTTTTGTCTTATGCAGATGGTTGCACAAAATGCAGAAGAAGCTTTTATAAATTACGAATCGCAGATTTTATAGATATATGCCTGTCAATAGTCAGGGAAAATGTCATAACAAATGAATGATAATTACTCAATGAAAATGTCACATTAACACGCTAACTTACCTTAGATATGACCTTGCATGACGCTAAACACAATTTATGCAGC
>Ga0134104_1002318_pt1 | contig 13112 bp, 8 predicted proteins | sample 15_3_2metaG_FD_94455 | JGI IMG/M metagenome (GOLD analysis project Ga0134104, IMG submission 94455) | Switchgrass degrading microbial communities from high solid loading bioreactors in New Hampshire, USA - 15_59_3.3_214_A2 metaG | ecosystem: Engineered > Bioreactor > Semi-continuous > Anaerobic >...
CGACGCCGATATGGATGTCGAGATACTCGAAAATTTTGAAGGTTCGGCCGGGAAATCGCTGAAGACCGACGAAGAGGGATATGTCACCTGGGAAGCAGATGTGCCCCAGGAAGGACTGTACAGCCTGTACATAGAGTATTTCCCGATAGAGGGCCGCAGTTCATCCATAGAACGTGAAGTATGGATAAACGGTGAAAGTCCTTTCAATGACGCCAAGCATATCACTTTTTCCAGGGTGTGGGTCAATGCGGAAGAGATAAGGCGCGACAACCGCGATAATGACATCAGGCCGAGGCAGGAAGAAGAACCCCGCTGGCTTTCTTCTTACTTCAATGACTATATGGGTTATTACAACGAACCTTATCTTTTCTACTTCAAAAAAGGGAAAAACACAATAAAACTCGTATCCGTTAAAGAGCCCATGGTTATCAGGACCCTGAAGCTCACGCAGTATAGAACGGTCCCTTCATATGAAGAGAAACTGGAAGAGTGGAAGGAAAAGGGATACGAGGTTTATGACGGCGATTCCATAATCGTACAGGGCGAAAGCGCCGTTTACAAGTCAGATCCGACACTGTACCCGCTCAATGACCGTACGTCTCCCAGCACAGTTCCATATCATAAATCCAAGATTCGTCTGAATACGATCGGGAGTACGAACTGGCAGCAGCCAGGGCAGTGGATCGAATGGAAAGTGAATGTGGAAAAAGAGGGCCTTTACCAGATAACGATCAAAGGCAGACAGAACATAACCCGCGGCAAGTATTCCTGCAGAAGGCTGCTCATAAACGGTGAAGTTCCTTTCAGGGAAGCGGAGAACATACCGTTCATCTTCTCGTCATCATGGCAGAACTTTGTGCTCGGCAACGAAGACGGACCGTACCTGTTTTACCTGAAAAAGGGAGAAAACACGATAAAGATGGAGGTAGTCCTTGGAGATGTGGCGGAGATACTCAGGAAAGCGGAAGAAAGCGTTTATATTCTCAACAGTGCGTACAGGAAGATCCTAATGATAGTAGGATCGTCGCCGGACCGCTACAGGGATTACCAGCTGCATAAAAAGATCCCCGGCGTGATATCGACTCTTGCTGAACAGGCCGGACTGCTCAGGAGCCTTACTGACGACCTGGTTGCGCTGACCGGCCAGCGCGGCTCCAATCATGCCATACTCAACAGGCTTGCCTACCAGTTGGAGGATATGGCGGAAAGGCCGCGTACGATCCAAAACAGGATGATCCAGTTCAGGGACAATGTCGGCGCGCTTGGCACCTGGATAAACGATACGAGGAACCAGCCTTTCGAGATCGATTATTTCATTTTCTCTTCACCTGGCGCCGAACTGCCCAAAGCGGAAGCGTCCTTCTTCAGACGCGTGTTCCATGAGATTTCAGCTTTCATAGCATCATTCGTCGAGGATTACAGCAGTGTCGGAAACGTATATGACACGGACGAAGCCATCACTGTCTGGATCACCACAGGGCGCGACCAGGCCCAGGTACTCAAGAAAATAATAGATGACTCGTTCGTGCCGCAGACAGGCATAGCCGTCAACCTGGAACTGGTCCAGTCAAATGTGCTGCTGCCTGCTACAGTTGCCGGCAGGGGGCCGGATGTGGCACTGTCTGTTTTAAACAGCGAACCGGTCAATTACGCTACACGTAATGCTGCCGTAGACCTGACCCAGTTCCCGGATCTCGATGAGGTGCTTAAGGAGTTCACAGATGCGTCGCTCCAGCCTTTCAGGTTCCAGGGCGGCATATATGGCCTGCCTGAACAGCAGCTGTTCCTTATGATGTTCTACCGCAAGGATATCCTGGATGAATTGGGCGTGGAACCGCCGAATACATGGGAAGAGCTCTATTATATCATCCCGGTCATACAGAAAGCCAATATGGAAGTAAGCGTTCCGGTCGCTGTAAACAATGGCGGGAACTTTGACCCGTGGGGAGCAATGGAATCTTACAGTACGTTCCTTTACCAGGAAGGAGGACAGCTGTATAACGGAGACGGCATATCAAGCGCCCTTGATACGGAAGAAGCCATAAAGGCATTCAAGAAATGGACTGAGTTGTATGTGAACTATAAATTCCCGGTTATATTTGATGCAATGAACCGTTTCAGGACGGGCCAGATGCCGTTGCTGCTCCATGATTACTGGATCTATAACAGCCTGCAGGTATTCGCCCCGGAACTGAGAGGACTATGGGAGATGGCGCCCATACCGGGTACGATTAAAGAGGACGGAACAATCGACAGGTCCACCATAGGCGGCGGATACTCAGCCATGATACTCAAACAGACAAAGAACAAGGAAGCTGCATGGAAATTCCTGAAATGGTGGGTGAGCGCCGATACCCAGGTCAGGTTCGGGCGAGAGATGGAAAGCCTGATGGGGGCGGCGGCCCGCCATCCGACTGCAAATATAGAAGCTGCAAAACAGATTCCGTGGCCGGTGAAAGATTATAATGCGCTGACGGAGCAGAGGAAATGGGTCAAGGGCAACCCGGAAGTCCCGGGCGGTTACTTCACCTCGAGACACCTGAACAATGCTTTCAGGAAAGTATACAACGAAGGTGCGGATCCCAGGGAGACCCTGCTGGATTATGTCAGGACAATAAATGAAGAGATAGACAATAAGAGAAAAGAATTCGGCTTGCCGCTGAGGGATGGGGGTAAATAAATGTCTGCTGTAGTGGAAAAGGCTGTACAGCCCGAACATGGAAAGACTGTCACGTTCAAAAGCAGGTTTGAAAATCTGAAAAAGCAGATTATAAAAAATAAGGTGTCTTATCTGTTCATTGCTCCTTTCGGCATAATCTTCTTCGTTTTCACCATCATACCCGTAGCGGTTTCGATGGGACTCAGCTTTACTTACTTCAATATACTGGAGACGCCGAAATTTATAAGCTGGCAGAACTACATAAGGCTTTTCCTGGGTGACGACGTATTCCTCAAGGCCGTCAAGAATACTTTCCTTCTGGCGGCTGTCACAGGACCCGTCGGCTATCTTGCATCACTGATGTTTGCGTGGTTTATCAATGAACTGCCGCCCAAGATAAGGGCATTCATGGTCCTGATCTTTTATGCGCCGTCCATATCTGGAAATGTTTATATGATATGGCAGGTCATGTTCAGCAGTGACGCCTACGGCTACGTGAACTCCACGCTGATCAAGCTTGGTATCATAACAGAGCCGATATTGTGGCTCCAGGACCCGAGATATATAATGCCTGTTATCCTGATAGTCGTGCTGTGGATGAGCCTCGGTACGGGATTCCTGTCTTTTGTCGCAGGCCTTCAGAGCATCGACAGGGTCCAGTACGAGGCAGGCGTGGTAGACGGCGTTAAGAACCGGTGGCAGGAACTGTGGTACATAACTTTGCCGAATATGAAGCCGATGCTGATGTTCGGTGCCGTTATGTCGATCACTTCATCATTCGCGGTGAGCGATGTCACCATAGCTCTTGCAGGTATGCCGAGCGTGGATTATGCAGCGCATACCGTTGTCAACCACCTTATAGACTATGGTACGATACGGTTTGAGATGGGCTATGCGTCGGCCATTGCTACAGTACTGTTCCTGACGATGGTCATATGCAACAAGGTGGTACAGAATCTCCTGAGGAAGGTGGGAAGATAGTATGAAGAGGCAGCGCAGGCTCAACACTAAAAGGCTGAACCGTTCATTGGGGGGAGATGTATTCAGTGTTGCTGTACTAGTTATATTCGGCTCATTTATGGTGCTTCCGATGATATATGCCATCTGCAACGCGTTCAAACCCCTCGATGAGCTGTTCATGTTCCCCCCGAGGTTCTTCGTCAGGAATCCCACCCTTGACAATTTCAGAGACCTGTTTTTACTTATGGCCCAGTCGTGGGTGCCGTTTTCCCGCTATATATTCAATACTTTGTTCATTACCGCGGCCGGCACCGCCGGACACGTGGTGGTAGCGTCGATGGCGGCTTATGCGCTCGAGAAGCATAAGTTCCCCGGAGCAAAGCTGTTTTTCAGCATAGTAGTCACTTCGCTCATGTTCTCAACTGCCGTGACCGCGATACCGAATTACCTGGTAATGGCGAAACTTCACTGGCTTGATACATATCTTGCGCTGATTGTACCTGCTTTCGGATATCCGCTTGGATTGTTCCTCATGAAGCAGTTCATGGAAACCGTTCCCGATTCTCTCCTGGAATCGGCGAGAATGGATGGCGCCAGTGAGTTCAGGACGTTCTGGACGGTAGCGATGCCGTGCGTCAAGCCTGCCTGGCTCACGCTGGTCATTTTCTCGTTCCAGACTCTTTGGGGCAATACCGGAAGTACGTTTATTTACAGCGAAGAACTGAAAACACTGCCGTATGCGCTGAACCAGATATTGCTCGGCGGTTTTGCGAGAGCGGGGGTAGGCGCTGCGGTCGTACTCCTGATGATGATAGTGCCGATCGTTTTGTTCATGGTCACTCAAAGCAGTATCATCCAGACCATGGCAAAATCCGGACTGAAGGACGACTAGAAGGGAGGGCAGGGCGTTGAGAGCGAGAAGAATACTGGCGATAATATTCATATTCATACTGTTGTGTCCGGCGGCTGCCCACGCGGACGATCCATACAGCAATTACAATTATGACTTCTGGGGCACGCCGATACCGGCGCCGGCTGCTTATGTCCCGTCGAGGATAATTAACGGAACTTCTCTCGGCATCGGCAGCTTCAACAAACCGTCGGACATTTTCACAGGACCGGATAACAAGCTGTATATCGCAGATTCGGGGAACAACCGCATAGTGATCATAAATGAAAACTGGGGACTGGAAAAGATAATCGACGGTTTCGATAAAAATGGTGTCCGGGATACTTTCAAAAATCCGCAGGGTCTGTTCGTCACGCCGGAAGGAGAGATATACATTGCGGATACTGAAAATTCAAGGATAGTACACCTGGATCCCGACGGGGAATTCATAAGGGAGATCGGTCCTCCCGTATCGGATATAATCCCTGCCGACTTCAAGTACTATCCTACGGCGCTGGCGGTGGACAAGGCAAACAGGATCTACATAGTGGCGCAGGGAGTCAACCAGGGGCTGATCGAACTGGACAGCAAGGGCGAGTTCGTCGGCTATATGGGCGCTACCAAGGTCAAGTTCAATATGGTCGACTATATCTGGAAACTGATAGCGACGGACGAGCAGAGGGAAAAGATGGTCCAGTTCGTACCTACGGAGTACAGCAACATAACCATAGACAACGACGGCTTCATTTATGTCACGACCGGTACCATAGCCCTGGAGGACATCGACCGTGCGATAAGCACGAGATCGAAAGACGACAGGTACGCGCCTGTCAGGAAACTCAACCCGACCGGTACCGACGTTTTGAGAAGAAACGGTTATTTCCCGCCGGTAGGCGACATTTCCTTCAGATCCCGCGGATATGCGGAAGCAGGCCATTCACAGCTGTATGACGTATGCGTAGAGGATTCGGGTATTTACAGCGTGCTCGACAAGAAAAAAGGAAGGGTATTCACATACGATACCGACGGCAACCTCCTTTTCGTGTTCGGAGGTATCGGCAACCGGATTGGGAATTTCTGGAACCCCGTAGCCCTTGACATAATAAACGACCAGTTCGTCGTGCTTGATTTCAACATGGCACAGATAACGGTGTTTGATCCGACTGATTACGGAAGGCTCGTGAAAGAAGCGGTGGAACTCCATCTTAGCGGAAAATACGACGAGTCGGCAGCCAGCTGGGAAAAGGTACTGAAGTATAATGCGAACTGCGAACTGGCGTATATAGGCATAGGCAAGGCATACCTGAGGAAAGACGATTTCAGAAATGCCATGAAATATTTCAAGCTCGGCAACAAGAGAGATTATTACAGCAAGGCGTATGACCTTTACAGGCAGGAAGTGATCGGAGACCACTTCGGACTGATAGTGGGAGGACTTGTGGTATTGTTTATCGGATCACGGGTCCTGAAGCGGATCAGGATCAGGAAAAAAGCCGGAATGAAAGCCATGGGAAAGGTGGAGGCATAAATGGAAGTATTGCAGAGTCTGAGATATTCATTATACCTTATATTTCATCCGTTTGACGGTTTCTGGGACCTGAAGCATGAAAAGAAGGGCAATCTCAAGACAGCCCTGCTCATTGTTGCGATGGTCAGCGTCACATACATACTTCGCAGGCAGCTTACGGGCTTCATATTGAATGAGGTCAAGCTGCGGGAGATCAATATCATTGTAGTGATACTGAGCGTCGCATTGCCGTTTTTCCTGTGGTGTGTGGCCAACTGGTGCCTGACGACGCTGATGGACGGTGAAGGCAGCTTCAGGGACATTATCATCACAAGCGCATATGCGCTTGTTCCGCTGGTACTGATAAATCTGCCGCTCATAGTTTTCAGCAATGTAATTACGCTTGAGGAGGCAGCATTCTACAGGTTTTTCGACATACTGGCGATCGTGTGGTCCGGGATACTGCTGTTCCTCGGCACGAGCGTGGTGCATCAGTATTCGCTTACCAAGACTTTCCTGACGTGTATCTGCATCGTGATAGGGATAGGATTGATCATATTCATAATATTGCTGTTTTTCAGCCTGTTGCAGCAGATGTTTTCATTCTTCTACACCATATACAAGGAAGTAGCACTGAGACTATAGGGGGGGTACAAGGCAATGGTATTGAAAAAAATAACAGCACTGATAATCGCAGCCGCTCTTCTTATGTCCTGCAGTGTCGCATTCGCCGAATCCGGCGGCAGCCAGGCTGACACGACTGTGCCCGAAACAATGAAGATGGTCGCGGAAAACGATTACCTGGCGCTTTACATAGATGAAGAAAGCACCGAGGTGGCAGTCAGGGACAAGAAGACTGGCCGTGTCTGGTATACCAATCCTCCCGACAGGAAGGACGACCCGATTGCCGCTGCGATAAACAAGGATAAACTGAATTCACAGATAACGGTCGTATATTACACTCCAACAGCACAGGTAAGGCAGATGAACAACTATACCGACTGTATAAAATACAACCAGTTCGAGATAACGCCCGTCGATAACGGCGTAAGAATAGATTACAGGATCGGCAGGGAGGAAAAGATCTATATCCTTCCCCTGATAATCAGCAAGGAAAGAATGGAAGAAAAGATCCTGAAAAACCTGGATGAAAAGACCGGCAAGTCGCTGGTCAGCAAATACAGGCTGATATCGCTGGAAAAAGCGAAGACAGAGAAACAGAAACAGTCAATACTGGAACAGTTCCCGACCGCGGCGAACGGTGACCTGTACGTCCTCGGAGACAACATCAAGGACTTCATGAAGGAAAACCTCCAGGAGATAGTCATGTCGGCCGGGTATACGCTGGAAGACATGAACGAGGACCATATTGCAAATAATGTGCCCCCGGCCGAAGAGAACAAGGAACACTTTGTGATACCCGTGGAATACATGCTGGAAGGGGATAACCTTGTTGTAAGGGTCCCGACTGATGATGTCCAGTACAACGCGGATTCTTATCCTATATATACCATATCTCTGATGGAGTTCTTCGGCGCGGCTGGAACTGATGAAAGAGGCTATATGCTCGTCCCGGACGGTTCAGGTTCGCTGATATATCTCAATAACGGCAAGTTCAATGCACAATCCTATGCGATCGACGTGTACGGCAGCGACCAGTCGATACCGCTGCCCGAGAGAACGAGCATCATAGAACAGGCGTATCTTCCCGTGTTCGGGATGAAGAGAGGCGACGATGCGTTTTTCGCCATAATCGAGTCCGGCGATGCCATGGCCAAAATATGGGCCGACATCGGAGGAAGGCTGAATTCCTACAACACCGTATACCCGGCTTTCGTGCTTGTGCAGAACGACATGCTCGACATTGGCGATTATACGGGAAACAACACCGTCATGGTATACCAGCCAAGGGTGTTCAAGGGCGATATAAAGATCAGGTATAAATTTCTGAAAGGCGAAGATTCAGATTACTCGGGGATGGCAGCCTATTACCGCAGCTACCTTGAAAGACTCGGTATGAAAAGGGAAGAACCGAGGGACAACGTCCCGTTCTTCCTTGAAGTGATAGGCGCCGTGGACAAGGTAAAGCCAATACTTGGAATACCCATGAGAGTCCTGGAGCCGCTGACAACATATGAGCAGGCGATAGAGATAATCAAGAGACTGAACGACGCGGGCATAAGGGAGATAATACTCAAGTATACGGGATGGGCAAACGGCGGCATAGACCATACCATCCCGAAAAGCCTGAGGCTGATGTCGAAGCTGGGAGGCAAAAAAGGCTTTAATAAGCTGCTGTCCTTCCTTGATGAAATGGGCATGGAATTTTTCCCGGAACTCGGTTTTATCCTGGACTACAGGGACAGACTTTTCGACAGCTTCATACCGATGTTCCATGCTGCCCGCTATATTACGAAGGAAATCGCAACGGTATACAGGTTCAACCTTGCGACCAACATGCAGCAAAGGTCCCTTGGCACTTTCTATGTCATAAGTCCCTCAAGGATCCCGTCCATTGTTGACGGCATGATCAAAAGCCTGAAAAAGCTTTCCCTGACGGGGGTATCACTGAGAGATGCCGCTGTGAACGTGAATTCCGACTTCAAGGAAAGGAAACTTGTCGACAGGCAGCAGGCACGGGTGATTGTCGAGGAACAGATAAAGAAGATAAATGATTCAGGGCTTTCGGTAATGGCAACCGGCGGCAATGCATATGCGCTTCCGTATACGGATTATATACTCGATATACCTGAAGAATCGAACCGGTTCCATCTGACGGATGAGAGCATCCCGTTCTTCCAGATGGCAGTGCGGGGCTACATATCCTATGCAGGGACGCCTATCAATCTGTCATCCGATTACAGGAAGGCGTTCCTCAAATCGATCGAGACCGGTTCCGGCATATATTTCTGCTTCATCTATGAAGAGAATTCGCTGGTGAAGGAATCCTATTTCGATAATTACTACTCCACAGAATACAGGCTATGGATGGATGAAGCGGCGGAATTCTACCGCAGGGCGAATGAAGCCCTTGGAGATGTGCAGGGCCAGACGATCAGGCGCCATGAAAAGTTGGCGGAGGGCGTATACAAGACAACCTTTGAAAAAGGGAAAGAAATCGTAGTCAATTACAACATGAAGCCAGCGGAACTCGATGGCGTCAGGGTGGAACCCCTTGATTTCAAAGTCGTTAAGGAGGGTCAGCGATGAAAGCACCGGCAATGGCGAACAAGACTCTTAAAGCGGTTGCGGTCCCGAAGAAAAAGAAAAGGAATGGGCTGAACCTTACCAGGAAAAGGGCCATGATGGGTTATTTGTTCATACTGCCTTTTATAATAGGGCTCGTCACATTCTTTATGGTACCTATGGTCAAATCGGTCGTATTCAGCTTCAACAGGCTGGAGGTCGCGGAGGGCGGCTACGAACTGATTCCCATGGGAATTGAGAATTACCGGAGAATGTTTTTGAGCGACGTCAATTACGTGAGGAACCTTGGGGAAGCATTGCTCTACATGGTCACCAATGTTCCTCTGATCCTGATTTTCAGCTTTTTTGCAGCGAACCTGCTGAACCAGAAATTCAGGGGACGTTCACTGGCAAGGGCCATATTCTTCCTTCCCGTCATACTGACTTCGGGCGTCATGCTGGTCATCGACAGCGGAGACCTGCTGCAGTCTTCATACGGGATAGCGCAGCCTGATACCCAGGAAGGTGCGTTCAGGGCAGTGGAACTGGCAAGGCTGCTGCTGCAGACCAGGCTTAGCACAAGGTTCATTGACTATATTATCAGTGCTGTTGACAGGATATATGACATAGTTTCGATGTCAGGCGTCCAGATACTGGTATTCCTGGCCGGTCTCCAGTCCATACCGCCATCATTGTTCGAAGCTTCAAATATAGAGGGAGCGACAGGATGGGAGAATTTCTGGAAGATAACGTTCCCGATGGTAAGTCCGCTGATCCTTGTGAATACGGTTTACACCATCATAGACACGCTTACCAACTCAACTAATGCAGTAATGGATCAGATCGATACGGTAGCATTCGGCAGGATGGATTTCGGCCTGAGTTCCGCAATGGCCCTGGTGTACTTCCTGGCGATCTTTGCAGTCGTCGGTATAGTGGTGTGGATAGTTTCGAAACTGGTTTTCTATTACGAATAAAAAGGGTCGGAGGTTAATATGAAGATAAGGGGAATCTTACGCAGAAAATCGGATGCACCGGACAAGCAGCTACGCCGCCGGCATATGCTATATATGTGGGGCAGACGCAGTTGGTCGATCATCAGGGGAGTTATCATTGCAGGCATATGTTTCCTTATCATATATCCCACCCTGGTGAAACTGTCGGTATCGTTCATGCCTGAAAAAGATATATATGACGTGACCGTGCGGTATGTTCCCAAGTCGCCGACCCTGGAAAATTACAAGACTGTCTACAAGGCGATGAAATATCCCACAGCCATCCTGAATACGCTCAAACTGTCCCTGTTGGCAAGTTTGATGCAGCTAATATCATGTACGCTTATTGGCTATGGTTTTGCCAGGTTCAGGTTCAAGGGCAGGAACATACTGTTCGCACTGGTGATCCTGACCATGATAGTGCCTCCCCAGACATTGATGCTGCCGTTGTACCTGCATTTCCAGTCATTTGACATATTCGGCATAATTTCAGCGATAACGGGAGGCAAGGGAGGAATCAGGCTGCTTGACAGCTATTGGCCATTCCTGTTGATGTCGGCGACAGGGATGGGGCTGAAGAACGGGCTGTACATATACATAATGCGCCAGTTTTTCAGGGGCATGCCGAAAGAACTGGAAGAAGCCGCCTATGTCGACGGCGCCGGCATGCTGAGGACTTTTGCCCAGATAATGCTGCCAAGTGCGATACCGGGCATGGTGACCGTATTCCTGTTCTCGTTTGTCTGGCAGTGGACCGACACCTTCTTCTCGAACCTGTTCCTGCAAAATACAAAGGTGCTTGCATCTTCGCTCAGCAATGTTACATTCGAGATAACGCAGGATATTTACCGTGAGACGGGAGTAAATGTGGCGCTTTCACCGGCAGTCAGTTCGATGTATTCGAACACGGCAAGCCTTATCGTCATACTGCCATTGCTGATACTTTACCTGTTTGCACAGAAGCGTTTCGTAGAGAGTATAGAACGGACAGGTATCGTTGGATGACGACAGGCAATGCAATCCGGAAATCAGCATGGGAAGCTGTTTCCGGAACTTGCGCCGAAAGCCGTTCGTGTTGACACTATGGTGCGTTTATAGTAAATTTTTACTGGAAGCACCAATATATCAATGTTCTGAGTGTCGGAAAAACATCTTTTTTCATCCGGGTTACGATTAAAACCCATTGGGTTTTAATAAATAAAAAAATACAGGGAGGTTACATTATGTCAAGAGGTCTTAAGAAGTTATTGGCTCTGTGCTTGGTAACAGTTATAATGGTAGCTGTTATCGCAGGCTGCGGCCAGAAGACAGGAACTACACCCGCTGATACCCAGCCGGACACAGCAGAACCGGCACCGGCAGAACCGGCACCGGCTGAACCGGCACCGGCTGAAGAAGAGGAACCTGAACCGGATGTGGTCAAGGACCTTGGCGGAAGAGTGATCAAAGTCGCCGCATGGTGGGATCTCACACCACAGGGCGGAACACCCAGCGGAGACCGCCAGGTAGCACGCAGAGAAGAAATGGAGACAAAATACAACTTCAAGTTCGAGTATGTCAACGTTGCATGGGACCAGGTCGTTCAGACCTACTCATCATCGGTAATGTCCGGAGAGCCGTTTGCCGACATAGCGACTGTCGAGGACAACTGGGTATACAACCTTGCGCATAGCGGATTTGTTACCCCGCTGGATGAATACTTCGACTTCAACGACGAGAAATGGGACCCGCTGACCAAGGATGTAACGTACATCAAAGGCAAGACATACGGTATGGCGACCGGCAAATGGTGGCCGAGAGGAATAGTGTTCTTCAACAAGAACCTGTTCGAAAGAGAAGGACTTGAGAGCCCGTATGAACTCTTCAAGAATGGCAAGTGGACATGGGAAAAGATGGAAGAGATTGCAAGGAAAGCGACGAAAGATACGGACAACGACGGTAAAGTAGACCAGTGGGGCCTTGGAGGAATGGACCTCGAGATGTCGCTGGTCATAAGCAACGGTGCACAGATGGCCAGCATCGTGGACGGAAAAGCAAAGCTCAACTTCAGGGAACCTCCGGTGCTTGAGGCATTCAACTTCTATCAGAGACTCTGCAAAGATGGCATAGTATTCAACAAGTTCAAGTACATGGAAGAACCTCCGTGGGACATTGCTGCCACCGTATTCAAGGAAGGCAAGATAGCTATGTTCTGGTACCAGTACTGGAAGATAGACGACTTCAGGGACAACATGGCTGACGACTACGGTCTGGTCCTGCCTCCTATCGGACCGAGCAATACCGAGAAGAAGCCTTACTGCTTCATTACCGGGCACAACTTCCAGACCATTCCGGCAAACGTGAAGAATATCGAAGATGTGGCGTTCATCTGGGACAAGTGGACGGAGCCATATCCTGAAGAAGAAGATGATCCGGATGCATGGAAAGAGCCTCATTTCAACAACGTACGTGACAACGAGTCCATAGAGATGCTCGAGTATATGTATGAGAACGACTGCGGCAAGCCTTCCGGTCTGTTCACGGCAGTACAGGACGCTGTCAACCAGTGGTATGGCGGCCAGGACGACCTGTTGAAGGGCGAGAAGACTGTTGCCCAGATCGTCGACGAGAAATTCGACGCTATCCAGGCAATACTGGACGACTTCGTCGCACAGATACAGTAACCGCAGATACATAGGGTAATGGATACTTGATGGAACAGTATCCGGATACGTGAGCAGAAGCTTCCGGCGAATGAATGTTTCGCCGGAAGCTTTTTCTTGACATGCAGCATCGTTTCTGTTATTATATTTTCGGTAAAACAAAGAAGAAGCCTTCCGCTTCTCACCTTACGGACATGTCCGTCAGGGTCAATAATGATCAGGATCATTATGACATTGCTTTTTTCAGCGGATCGGAGGCTCTTCTTTCGGTCCG
>Ga0134104_1002329_pt1 | contig 13069 bp, 9 predicted proteins | sample 15_3_2metaG_FD_94455 | JGI IMG/M metagenome (GOLD analysis project Ga0134104, IMG submission 94455) | Switchgrass degrading microbial communities from high solid loading bioreactors in New Hampshire, USA - 15_59_3.3_214_A2 metaG | ecosystem: Engineered > Bioreactor > Semi-continuous > Anaerobic >...
AGAGGCCCGATTAGCCATATTTGAATACATTGAAGTCTTCTATAATCGTATACGCCTTCATTCAAAGCTTGGCTATAGATCACCTGTTGACTTTGAAAAGTTGAACAATGTAGTTTAATAAATTTATGTGATACAAAGAAAATCGGAGTAATCCCGCCATTCTTTGTGTCTAATTTTTCGGGGTAAGGTCAATTTTGCACATTCAATAACTCGATTAGAGATCATGATCATTGTGATTTTTGTTGGGAAAAGTTTAGTGAACACCCAGGTGATTTACATGAAGGCTATTGTACTTTAGATAAATATCATTGGATTTGCAAAAGCTGTTTTAATGACTTTAAAGAAATGTTTAAATGGATTGTGGTAAATGAATAGGAAAAGTTGGTGATGGGGAGATGCGTTGTTATCCCCTTTACCCAACCAGTTGCAATATGAGTAAATACCCGGCAAGCAAATAAAACGGCAAGCCGGATTCTTTTTATCCATAGTTGACAAAATGTATTACAATGTAAAACAATAAAGCCAATAAGAAATACAGGAAGTGCAAAAATGTCTACAGAAAAGGATAGTATGCTTCGGGTAAGGCTTACATAAAGGCAGTCGGATGAGTTGGATGCTATCATTGATGAGCTTCAAGCGCAGATGCCGGAAGCAAGCGTTACTACATCAAGCATAGCAAGATACGCTCTGGAGAAGTATGTGAGCGACCATATCGCCAAGCGTGACGGAAACTAGATTTTTATTGAAGTCAGCACAGCAGATGCCACAGACGAGGACATAAAAAGTCTCTATGACCTTATTTCCAGGATGTTTGACGAAACAAAGGAGAATTAATCACCAATGGTTCACTATATGGTTGGAGAGATTTTAGAGCCTTTGATGATGAAGATGGCAAAACTCATGAAGATAAAAAAGCCGGGGGTGAAGGCAAATGAGTAAGAAAAAGTACATTGTACGTTGCCCTCATTGCAATCACAGAGTATTTAATACCGATTATGCTGATGTTGAAATCAAATGCCCGGTATGCAGAAATGTTTTTGAAGTAAAACTGGAGAAAAAGGCGGGGTAAAAAGTGAATAAATCTGGCACAGAGCCGCAAAGGAAGAAAATGGCTCACCTATAGAGCCTGGCAGATAGTCTTAAAAACTATTTGTCAGGTTCTTTTTATTCCAAGAAGATGAAAAAAGCATTGACATCGGTATTAGATTGATATAAATTGTAAATAAATGAATTTAACATTAAAATAGATGAATATAATCATTATTTAAATGGATCAGTTTGTTAATATATTATATTGCTAAAATATATAAATAGTATTTCACAGAGCACGTTAGCATAATAAATGCTTAGAGTACATATGTGAAAGGAAAGCATATTAACTTATATTAATTAATTCACAAAGCAAGGAATGCATAAAGTAAGAAACGTGCGAAAATATAGAGAGTATATTTAAGGAAATTGATTAATGAGAGTTATAGGGGTTACACATTATGACTTCAGTATGCTCAAAATATCCAGATGTAAAGTATTTCAGAAATATACCCGTATCACCAGGCAGGGAAATGATACTTACAAGACTAGGATATAGAAGAGGGGTTACTGAGATCGACGGCAGATACCTAACGATGTTGGAAAAAGGAATAAGGAAGGGAAGTATACTTTGCAGACCGGCTGGGGCATATACCCGTATCGGCATTGTTGATAGAACCGGTGAATTTATTAAACTGGAAAACGGAGTGGTATTTGAGGACAGCGGACTTTTAAGGCTGCTGGAAAACAGCATGGAAGTTGTTCTTATGGCTTCTACTGTCGGAAACGGCGTTGTTGAAGCGATATATAATGAAGTAAAAAACGGGGATGCTGCCATGGGGCTTATACTCGATTCTACAGCATCGCAGACAGCAGATGCTGTCCTGAACTGGATGATGGATTTTCTGAACAGGATACTTGAAAGAGAAGGGAAGAGGCTTACAAGACATAGATACAGTCCCGGTTACGGAAGTCTGCAGCTTTCAATGCAGAAGCCCTTGTTTGAGACATTGAGGCTGGAGACACTTGGCATGAAACTTACAGACAAATACATGCTGATTCCTGAAAAATCGGTAATTGCTATTGCCGGAATAGAAAATAAATTTGAGCAGGATTAATATAAATCTGCAAAATAGACAGCAGCCGGTGGCAAAGTAAATGAATAAAAGCCAGTGACAAAGTAAATAAACAAGAGCCAGCGGCAAAGTAAATGAATAAAAATCAGTGACAAAGTGACCGAATAAAAGCGGCGGCTGAATAAATGAACAAAAGCCGGCGGTAAAGTAAATGAACAAAAACCAGCGACAGAATAAATGGTCGGGAGCAATAAAGGAAAAGACAAAAAGGAAATAAAAGGAAAGAAAAGTAATAAACAGATAAAGAAGGAGAGGATGTCCATATGGATAGAGAAGCTTTCAAAAGGCTTACGGAAGAAAAGATCATAATTCTCGACGGCGCGACGGGTACACAATTGCAGAAAAGGGGAATGCCTGCGGGAGTGTGTCCCGAGCAGTGGGTAATTGAACATCCGGACACTATAATTGAAATTCAGAAAGAATACATAGATGCAGGGTCAGATATTGTATACACCTGTACCTTTGGTGGAAATAAAATTAAACTTGATTCGTTCGGACTGGGAGAAAAGACTGTCGAAATCAACAGAAAGCTCGCACAGCTTTCAAAGCAGGCAGCCGGTTCCAAAGCGCTTGTCGCGGGGGATATTGCTCCTACGGGAAGATTTTTAGCTCCATTGGGAGATATGGATTTTGAAGAGTGTGTTAATGCATATAAGATCCAGGTGGAAGGCTTGCTTGAAGGCGGTGTGGACCTGTTCGTAATAGAAACAATGATGGACATACAGGAAGCAAGGGCAGCTCTGCTGGCTGTAAAGGAAAGCTGTTCATTGCCCGTTATTGTGACTATGACTTATGACAGCAATGGGAGGACGCTTACAGGTACAGATCCCGTAACTGCTCTGATTACGCTTCAAAGCATGGGAGCTGATGCTGTGGGTTGCAACTGTTCCGCAGGGCCGGAGGGTATGCTGGAATTTATAAGAACTATGAAGCCTTATGCAAAAGTTCCCTTGATAGCAAAACCTAATGCTGGCTTGCCAAAACTCGTAGATGGTGTTTCAGTATTTGATATGGATGCGGGGAATTTTGGCTCATATGCTGCTGACTTTGTTGAAGCGGGTGTAAACCTGTTTGGAGGATGTTGTGGGACATCGCCGGAATACATATACGAGATTTCCAGTAGGACTTCCGGCTTAGCTCCTAAACCACCGGAAGACAGGTCGTACTGTGCGGTTACTTCTTCAAGAAAAACTGTCTTTTTTGGATCAGATATGCCTTTAACAGTCGTGGGAGAGAGAATTAATCCCACAGGTAAGAAAAAGCTTCAGGAAGAATTGAGACAGGGCCTGACATTCATGGTACAGGATCTTGCAGAAGAACAGGAGGATAAGGGCGCACAAATTCTTGACGTGAATGTGGGAATGCCAGGTATAGATGAAAAGGATATAATGGTTAAGGTAGTTGAAGAGCTGAGCACAGTCATGGATACTCCTTTGTGTCTAGATTCTTCTTCACCTGAGGTGTTGGAAGCGGGCCTAAGGGTTTATCCGGGAAGAGCTATTGTTAATTCCCTATCCCTTGAAAAGCATAAAGTCAGGCAACTGCTTCCTGTCATTGCTAAATATGGAGCTGTGCCTGTATTGCTTCCCCTTGATGATGATGGAATTCCGGATAATATGGAGAAACGGCGGGATATAGTTCTAAAAATATTTGAGGAAACTAAAAAGTATAATTACGGAAAAGATGATATTATTGTGGATGGACTTGTGATGACAGTATCATCAGACCAAAAGGCAGCCCTTGAGACATTAAAGTTGGTTGAATGGTGCAGCAGGGAATTCGGGTGCTCAACAATTATAGGGCTTTCAAATGTATCATTCGGGCTTCCGGAGAGAAAGTGGATGAATGCAGCTTTTCTTGCAATGGCTGTTGACAGAGGCCTGACGATGGCCATAGCCAACCCCTCGAGTGATGTGGTAATGAATATTAAAACAGCCTGTGATGTTTTATGCGCAAAAGATATTGGAGGAATTAACTATATTTCGAGGTTTGCAGAAGAGGGATGGAATAAGGCAAGTGAAGGTAAGGGAAATAAGGCAGGAAATGAAAATTTGAGCAGCAGTATTTATGATGCAGTATTAAAAGGGGATACGGAAAATATTGTGAACCACATTGATACTGCACTTAAGGAAGGCATGCAGCCTGCAAATATTGTAGACGGGTTATTGATTCCAGCTATTAATGAAGTTGGGAAACTATTCGAAGAGAAGCGGTTTTTTCTTCCTCAGTTAATTCGAAGTGCCGAGGCTATGAAGCTTGGATTTGAGCATCTCAAGCCATTACTGAAATCAGAAGATACAAAACTGCAAAAGGAAGAAGTGCCAGTTGTTCTAGCTACAGTAAAAGGGGATATTCATGACATTGGTAAAAATATTGTTGGGCTTATGCTGGAAAATTACGGGTTTAAGGTATATGACCTTGGTAAGGATGTAAGTGCGGAAAGAATTGTTTCTGAAGCCAAAAGAATAGGAGCCGGTATTGTTGGACTTTCAGCGCTTATGACCACAACGATGGTTGAGATGAAAGAAGTAATTGCATTGGCAAAAAAAGAAGGGCTTAATTGCAGATTCATGGTCGGTGGAGCAGTTGTAAATGAAGATTATGCAAGAGAGATAGGAGCCGACGGATACTCAAAAGATGCCTATGGAGCAGTAAATTTAGCTAAAGAATTGGCAAAAACAGTGTAAGCAAAGGTAATTTTAATAATTTAAGCAAAGGCAACTTTAATAATCCCAGGTTACCGGGTTTATTAGAGTTGCCGAAGCTTTGAAATGAGGCATAAGCCAAAGCTGTTACGTCTGGAGGATTGTTTTGTACATGTAGGAGTGATTTCTTACATAGGGCTATAAACTTGTTATGCAGGCTATGCCAGTATTACCATAACGGAATGGGCCTGTATCACTTAGCTGACGCAAAATGCTCTAATATACTCTAATATATTGGATAGCCTCCATATATTCCCGGTGTGCCGTAGAAGGGTGAACTACCGTAAAATGGAGAGTATCCGAAGAAAGGACGTCTTCTGCGGATCAGGTTTCTAATCAGCAATATGGATATCAAATCTCTTAAAACCCGTCTGCCTCCTCCGAAAAACTGCCTTTCATCTTCATTTGGACTTCTGGAAAACGCTTCGTTAACATCAGCCTCAACCTGACCATATATCCTGTCGACCATAGAATCCAGTTGCTCACGGGTTGGTGTGTACATATGGCCGTAATGGGAAACCATTTCATCACAAGTACGTTCAACAACAGGATTTATGATGTAGTAGCATTGGGGATACATTGCTTCAAGCTGCTCCTGTGGCATGGTTGCCATGGGGTAGTATTGACATGGGATTCCCATGTGCTGCATATAATTTACGTCATATTCCTGCACAAATATCCTCTCCTTTAAGAATATAATTTATTGCGTTATAAATAGACATAAAAAAGTTATACCCGGACACAGCTGTTTTGTTATACTTTGGCTGCATTATTGTAAATTAAACTATATTATAATCTATGAATATAAGCGGTTTTTGGTTACAAATAATAATTTATGTAAATACAACAAGTTAATTAAATGATTATATGTTAATGAATATTTTATGTTAAAATGTCCGTTATTTGTTATACTAATATAAGGATAGTATGTACATAAAAACAATTTATGGCGCTATCCGTATTAATATATATTAACTTGTTGTACCAGGCATTAGATAGCATTGCAGAGAGCCTTAGAGCTGGTTAGCGAAGTAAAGGATAAGGCAAATCTACTGAGCAAAACGAATTTATTTGCCCCATAAAGAGCTTATTAGCTAAAGAGCTTGGAACTCCTGCTATTAAAATGCCGGCACAATAAGTTAAAATATTATATAGCAAAGGAGCTGTTGATATATGGAACCGTTCAGAATTGGTGTATTGGGTGTATCGCGCCATCTTATTTTGAGAGTGCTGAATCCACTTCTTAAGTCGCAAAAGGTTCAGTTGTATGCTATTGCTTCAAGGGATATCAAAAAGGCTAAAGAAGCTGCTGAAAAATGGGGATTTCCTGTCTACTATGGTTCTTATGAAGAATTATTAGCAGACGAAAAAGTGGAAGCAGTCTACATTCCGCTGCCAAACCATATGCATGCAGAGTGGATAAGAAAGTGTGCAGACGCAGGAAAACATATTTTATGTGAAAAGCCATTGACCATGGATGCAAAAGAAGCAGAAGAAGTAGTAAGATATGTAGAGGCAAAAGGCGTTAAGATTATGGAAGCCTTTATGTACAGATTTCATCCAAAGTGGATACGGGCAAAGGAACTTGTAGAGCATGGAGAAATAGGGGAAGTATTATCTATTCATACTATATTCTCCTATTCGAATAATGATCCTAATAATATACGAAATATAAAAGCTTATGGCGGCGGGGCTCTTATGGATATTGGCTGCTATGCTATTTCAACAGCCAGATATATATTAGGAAGAGAGCCGATAAGAGTAATTGGTCTAAACAATTATGATCCAAATTTCGAGACGGATGTTTTATCTTCAGGAATGCTTGATTTTGGTGGTGCCCGCTGTATGTTCACTGTGGGGACACAAATGTTTCCGGAGCAGGAGGTTGTAATCTATGGAAGCAGCGGAATTATTAAAGTAACCATTCCCTTTAACGATTTCCCTGATGTAAAGGCTAAAATAATTGTACAAACCAAAATTGGAATCCGCGAAGTAGAGTTTGATCCTGTTGACCAGTACCAATTGGAGTTTGAAAGCTTCGCACAGGCAATTCGTGAGGGTAAAGAGCTACCGGTACCTCCTCAGGATGCAATCAACAACATGAAAGTAATTGACGCCCTTCTGGAATCCGGTAATAAAGGAATATGGGTAGAGCTGTAATCTTTTATACGGATGTTGCCGAAATCTGTACCTGAATTCGGAAAAAACACATAGAAAATGCTGCATTAGTGTTTATTCAGCAAAAACACACAGGAAATACCATACTACTCTTAATTCAGAAAAAATGTACAGGGAGTGCTGTAATACTATTAAAGTAATGACAGCGCTCCCTTAAATCTATGAATTATAGATGATAAATTTATGATATAGGTGGGTTAAACGCTAACATACCTAGCTAAGCACTAACATACCTGGTCAGTTGCTAACAGATCTGGCTAAACTCAAACATACCCTGCTAAATACTAACAGACCCGGCTATGCGCTGACAGACCTTTCAGTTTTCGAAGACCTGAAAAGGAAAGTAATTGCTCCTGCAATAATGAGCAGTACAACTGACACAATGTATGAAGCGTTATAACTTCCTGTAGAGTCAAAAATTCTGGCTGCCAGCAGTGGCCCGATAACTCCTCCGAAACCCCAGGCTGTAAATACCAGACCGTAATTGACACCAAGATTCTTTATTCCGTACAACTCGGCAGTTGCGGCAGGGAAAACAGAGAACAGGGCTCCATAGCATAATCCTGCGACAGCTACACCTAAAGAAAGAGTACCTGTTGACAAATATTGGCCAAAGAAAGCCATATTTACTGCCTGCAACAGGAATATGACCCTCATAGTGTTTAAGTGTCCGAGCTTATCTGAAACAAAACCGCCGATAATTCTGCCTGAAGTATTGAAGATAGCCAATAATACTACAAGCAGGTAGCCATTCTCCCATTGAGCCTGCATATTTGCAATATTTGCGATATGGCCGATTATCATTAAACCGGCGGATGAAGTGAAAGCATACATTATCCATAACTTGTAGAAATTTAATGTTTTCACCATTTCCTTCCAACCTAAATCCCTCTTGTTATCTGATACAGAAGTCTTATTTTTCTCAGCAGGAACTGCTGATTTAGCTGGATTTGTGGATGGGGCATCAAATAAGAGCTGGGATAATACAACTAATATTATTATCGCACCGATACCAAGGTATAAAAAAGTTCTTGAAATACCATAACTTAATAACAGACTGTTTGTCAGGGGGGATATATAAACTGCTGCAAAGCCCACACCCGAAACAACTATTCCGGAAATTAATCCTTTCTTTTGTATCGAAAACCACTTTAATGCGGAAGGTGTTGTAGCTGCATAACAAAAGCCTATTCCTGCACCGCCCAAAACTCCAAAAGTCAGGACCATAACTAAGGGATTATTTGTTAAACTGGACAGTATAAGTCCGCCTCCCAAAAGAATTCCACCGAAAGTGGAGGTCAGACGCGGGCCTCTTATGTCCTGAATTTTTCCCGCAAAAACCATTACAATTGCAAAGACAGCAGTACAAACAGTATAAGGTAATGATGCCTCTGTGCTGGTCCATCCAAGTTCTTTTACCAATGCCTTGCTCATAATGCTCCAGATATAAAGCAAACCTAAAATTAAATTGATGCCTGTAGCAGCTGAAACTACAATCCAACCTTTAAAATTGCGCATAATACATCCTCCATTTTAAATTTTATTTTATAAATTTGTGCCTGTGTGATTGAATTTAACAAGGTAACTTGAATAGGTTTTGTCAGATAGACATTTGACACACCCCCCAACAATAAAGTAAAAACAATATTATGCTTAAACATTTACCTGTTTAAACATAGACTGCCATTACTTAATCCTCAGGAAGCTGTCTATTACCTGAATACCTGAACCGCTTCGGATATTCATAACCGAAAGCCCCAAGAAAGATTATTGAATTTTTTACGGACGCTTACACATAAAGCTTTATCCGGCATAAAAGCTTTATGAAAGCAAGTAAGAATTTAATTTATTATTTTGTATTTAAAATAAAGTTACATAAAATAGATTATGAAAATAATATGAAAATTGTTAATATGTCATAATTATATAATATATATTATGCATGAGCAACTACTTAAAATATTAAAATACAAAATTATTTTCCATGGTTTTCCTTACATCTTTATGATTTTTTATATCAAAAGATTTCTTATATCATGATGATTTCTTATATCATATCTAAGCGCAGGCATAAAAAATTATTTCAGGCAAATTGCTTATACTTTTTAAAAATACTTTATAAAGTCTATTGAAAAAGTCGGTGAAAAGATATATCATATAACATAAGGAGATATCCATACGTAATAAAAAATATGGGAGGCGTTATCATGAGCGAGTATTTTAAAGGAATCGGGCAAGTCAAATATGAAGGCAAAGATTCAAAAAACCCGCTGGCATTTAAGTATTACAATCCGGATGAAAAAATTGGCGACAAAACCATGAAGGAGCACCTGCGCTTTTCGATGGCATTCTGGCATACCTTGACAGCAGGTGGCCAGGACATGTTCGGAGTTGGGACAGCATTAAGGCCCTGGAGTTCTATAAGTAACCCAATGGATGTCGCAAAGGCCAGAATGGAGGCAGCCTTTGAGTTTATGCAGAAAATGCAGATACCATTCTTCTGCTTCCATGACAGGGATATTGCACCTGAGGGTGAAACTCTGGAAGAGACTAATAAAAATCTGGATGAAATAGTGGATCTTGCATATCAGTTGATGAAAGACACAGGAATTAAGTTGTTATGGGGTACTGCCAATTTGTTCAGTAATCCGAGATTTGTTCATGGGGCTGCTACATCCTGCAATGCAGATGTTTTCGCTTATGCGGCAGCTCAGGTGAAAAAAGCTCTGGAAATCACAAAGAAGCTTGGCGGAGAAAACTATGTATTCTGGGGCGGCCGCGAAGGATACGAAACGCTGCTCAATACTGATATGAGCCTTGAACTTGACAACCTGGCACGCTTTTTACATATGGCAGTAGACTATGCTAAAGAGATTGGCTTCGAAGGACAATTTTTAATTGAGCCGAAACCGAAGGAACCTACTAAGCACCAATATGATTTTGATGTGGCCTCAGTACTGGCATTCCTGCAGAAGTATGGCCTAAAGGACAGTTTTAAAGCTAACATAGAGGCAAACCATGCAACTCTTGCCGCTCATACTTTCCAACATGAATTGCACTATGCGAGAATTAACGGTATTCTTGGAAGTGTAGATGCAAATCAGGGAGATTTACTTCTTGGATGGGACACTGACCAATTCCCGACAGACATTTATGTAACAACTTTTGCAATGTATGAAATATTAAAGAACGGAGGCCTTCACAAGGGAGGCTTGAACTTTGATGCGAAAGTAAGAAGGGGATCTTTTGAGCCTATTGACTTGTTCTATGGACATATTTCAGGAATGGATGCATTTGCAAGAGGATTAAAAGTTGCGCATAAGCTGCTTGAAGATGGTGTAATTGAAGAGTTTATTCAAAAACGGTATGCAAGTTATAGCGAAGGAATCGGAAAGGATATAGTTGAAGGAAAAGTAGGCTTCAAAGAGCTCGAAGCATATGCACTGAATAATAAAGAAATTAAAAATGTTTCCGGAAGGCAAGAAATGCTTGAAAGTATTGTCAATCAATATATACTTGAGGCATAATAGAGTAGAATGGAGAATAAATTCCGCGGGCACCTCAGCCCGCGGAAAACTTATATAACTTTATTCACATAACAAATATTAGCATGGCAGTTAATATGTCATTGTGTTTTTATGCTAATGTGATTAATATGCTATTGTGGTGGTTAATAATGATATTGTAGTCAATATGATACTGCGGTTAATATGCTATTGTGATTAATATGATATGCGGTTAATATGAATAGAATGGTGATTAGATGCTTAAGATTTCAGACCTTGATCAGATAGCTATAAAAAATAGCAATAATAAAGCTATACTTCAGCTATTATACAAAAACAAGAGGCTTACAAAGCAGGAAATTTCAAAAAAATTGAATATTAGTATCCCTACAGTGACACATAATATAAACACTTTAATAGAGGAAGGTATTGTAAGAGAGGCGGGTGTAGCGGACTCAACCGGAGGAAGAAAACCGGTTGTTATTGAGTTTATTCCCGACGCAAGGTATGCTTTCGGAGCGGAATTATCTGATAAAGGGCTCCGTCTTATTCTTACCAATTTGTGTTCTGATATATTAGAAGATTGCAGTATTGATCTTCCTGAAAAGAATAATATTAGTGCAGTGATGACTATTTTAAAGGAAGAAATTGAAAACATTCTGCATAAGAGGCATATTGATAAAAATAAGGTACTGGGGATAGGTTTTGCCATTCATGGAGTTGTTGATGAAGAAAGTTTATTTGTTAAATTGGCTCCCAACATAAATTTAAAAGATTTTTCTTTTAAGATATACGAAAACTGGTTTGATTTTCCGATTTATATGGAAAATGAATCCAATACTGCTGCTCTTGCCGAATCCATCCTCGGAGTTGCAAAATCTTTTAGAAACATGGTATATGTGTCTATTCACAGGGGAGTAGGATGCGGAATAATAATCCAGGATTATGTCTACAAGGGAAAGAACAGGAGAGCAGGAGAGTTTGGACATATGACTGTTATGGTCGACGGATTGCAATGCAACTGTGGAAAAAAAGGCTGCTGGGAAATGTACTCTTCAGAGAAGGCCTTGATTGATATGCATAATAAATTTGCTGACAGAGAGGTTGCTTCAATATCTGACGTTTTCGAAGAATATCTGGAGGGTAAAGCGGAGGCTGTTAAAGCTGTTCAGGAGTATATAAAGTATTTGGCTATAGGTCTTCAGAATATTATACTTATTTTAGATCCTCACTACATCATACTTGGAGGGTCAATCAGTACGTATGCGGATTTATTTTTGAATGAATTAAAGCAAAAAGTGTTTATTCCAAATAGTTTTTACTCAGAAAATGACACGAAAATCATCAGCTCTACGTTAAAGGAAAGTGCTTCAGTACTTGGAGCTTCATTATTACCGTTGCAGCATATCTTTTTTACTGATAACAAGATAATCTAACTTGTTGCACCGGCATTTCGAAAGCAGGAGTTATGGGCATAAGAGCCAAATAGCAAAAGGCTAAAGGCAAAAAAGCTAAAAGTCAAAATATAAAAGCTAAAAATGAGCAAAATGTGAAAACCTAATAGGTAAAGACTAAAAGCTAAAAGCTCTTATGCTCATTGCGGACATATCTAAAGTGCAGATACCGTTTAAAATACTCAAATTTACAATTGACGCGTATTTAATATCAGTATATAATAAAACTATACCCCATCCTACGTGGGGTAGGGATATAATGAATATCTAGTAAACAATAGTAAAGGTTGAATAATAGTAAAAGTTAAATGATGGTATAAGTTAAATAATGGTAAGAGTTAAATAATAGTAAGACTAGCTCAAGATTAAGAGTAGCACTGGAAATAAGGATAGGGGTTAAAACTATTTTTCAGATAAATATGATTGAAGTCATTCGGGATACAAGTATGATTGCAATAAGGATAAATAAATAATAGGAAAAAACGCAATAATTAGTGTAAGTAAAAGTTGAGGGTTTTGAGAAGTCAAGGGCAGAGGGTGTTGATATGAAAAAAGAAACATTGAAAATAAGCGGTATGACCTGTGCGGCATGTGTAAATGCTGTTGAAAGGAGTGTCAGAAAGATTGAAGGCGTAATAAACGCCGGAGTTAATTTTGCCACAGAAAAGCTTTCAGTAGAGTATGACGAAAACAAAACAAATATTGAAGATATAAAGGCAGCTGTGAAAAAAGCAGGATATGGTATTGTGGAAGAGAAAAATGAGACAATAAAAGAAATAACAGTTCCAATTGCAGGAATGACCTGTGCTGCCTGCTCAAGGGCCGTTGAAAAGGCAATAGCAAAGCTGCCGGGCGTAAGCAGTGCAAGTGTTAATTTTGCCACAGAGAAAGCCAGAGTTGTTTATGATTCAAGTAAGGTAAGAGTTTCTCAAATAAAACATGCGGTATCAAAAGCAGGTTATAAGGTTTTGGAGATTACTGCCGAAAAACAGGTTGACGGAGAAAAAGAGCACCGTAAAAAAGAAATAAGTTCCCTGTGGAGAAAGCTCCTGCTATCAGCT
>Ga0134104_1002349_pt1 | contig 12949 bp, 14 predicted proteins | sample 15_3_2metaG_FD_94455 | JGI IMG/M metagenome (GOLD analysis project Ga0134104, IMG submission 94455) | Switchgrass degrading microbial communities from high solid loading bioreactors in New Hampshire, USA - 15_59_3.3_214_A2 metaG | ecosystem: Engineered > Bioreactor > Semi-continuous > Anaerobic...
ACGCTAGATGGTATAATAATCATGAGACTTGAACGCTCCTTTCTGGGAGGTAATGTGTTTTTGGCGATTCCATTATACCAGAGGCGTTTCAGGTCTCATTTTTATTATTAAGTTAACAGACCATCATTTGATTCAAGGAGATGTATATGAAAAACCGGAAATTAGGAAGAATAGGCATAGTCTTGCTGGCAATTGCGCTTTGGCTGTCATCACTGGGAATCATCTTCATGTTTACGAGCTACAACGCGGATGATTCAAGGCAGATGAGCCTGTCGCTGGCACAGAGGATCAGGGATGTTATAGCCAGGTACTTTTATGTCAACTATAACGACGAATTCTGGCATACAACCCTTCATTCAATGATACGAAAGTTCGGCCACTTTGCGGAGTTTTTCTATCATGGTATCACGACAGGCATTTTGATGGTTACCCTGCTTGGTAATAAATTATGGGCTGCGTTTGGTTTGTCAGCAGTTATTTGTTCTGTGACGGCCATGGTCGATGAATACCGGCAAAGCTTTATACCCGGGAGAGGTCCTCTTTGGTCCGATGTAGGAATCGACTGCATTGGGGCCTTGATAGGCCTTGTGGTTTTTTATTTGATTTACGCTGTCTATTCAAAGATCAAGTCGCTTAAGCAACGCATACGGGAGCTTGAGGACGAGAAATAAATAATACAGCCGCCAGAGTTGCATTAGGGCGGCTGTTGTCATTTATATAGTATTCTATTAGTCAGATCACTAAGCAAGTCTATTCTCCGTAACCGTCCGGATTGTTTTTCTGCCAGTTCCATGAGTCCCGGCACATGTCTTCCAGGGTCTTTTCGGCTTTCCAGTCCAATACCCTCAATGCCTTGCTGGTGTCCGCAAAACATATATCGATATCGCCAGGCCTTCTGCCGGTAACCTTGTATGGTATTTTTATGCCATTGGCATTCTCAAAGCTTTTCACCACGTCAAGAACACTGTATCCCTCTCCTGTCCCAAGGTTGACCGCGTCAATACCCGCACTCGTCAAAACCTTTTCAAGCGCGCTGATGTGCCCCTTAGCCAGGTCCACCACATGGATATAGTCCCTCACCCCTGTCCCGTCATGGGTGTCGTAATCATCACCAAAAACCTTGAGGTATTCCAGCTTGCCCACTGCAACCTGGGTGATATAGGGCATGAGATTATTGGGAATACCATTGGGATCCTCGCCTATTCTTCCGCTTTCATGAGCCCCTATGGGGTTGAAATACCTGAGCAGGATCGTGCTCCAGGAATTATCCGCAACATAGATGTCCCTCAGTATTTGCTCTATCATGAACTTGGTCCATCCATAGGGGTTTATGGCTGAAAGGGGCATATCCTCGGTGAAGGGCGCCTTGTTGTTGACGCCGTACACAGTGGCTGAAGAACTGAAGACCATCCTCTTTACATTATGCTTCTGCATAAGGCTGCAGAGGTTCAATGTACCCGTCAGGTTGTTATGGTAATACTCCATGGGTTTTGCTACCGATTCCCCTACAGCTTTCAGACCCGCAAAATGGATGACTGCGTCTATCCGGTGCTTTTCGAAAACCTCTTCCAATCCATCTTTGTCAAGAAGGTCTTTCTTATAGAAGAGAAAGTCTTTACCGGTTATTTCCCTGATCCTTCTTAGAACCTCGGGCTTGCTGTTTGAAAAATTATCGACGATTATGACATCATATCCCTGGTCCAGCAGTTCTACTACCGTGTGGGAGCCGATATATCCGGCGCCGCCGGTTACAAGGACAGTGGCCTTTTTTGCCGTATCACCCATGAATAAATCACCTATCCTGGTTATTTTGATGTCAGATGAATATTATCACAATGGCAGAAAGCGGTCAACGACCAAGGAAGATTGGCCGGGACTGTTATTTGCATCTTTTTTGTCTCTTTTTCACATCCTATGATAAAATCATAGCTGAAATACTGAATAGCGGAGAACACTATGAAAAAAACAAAGGCTGCGTTGCTGTGGGACTTGTTTATAACCTTCTTCAAGATCGGCGCTTTCACCATAGGCGGCGGGCTTGCAATGCTTCCCCTCATTGAAAGGGAGATTTCTGAAAGAAAGAAGTATATTTCTAAGGAAGAGATCGTAGATGCCTTTGCAGTATCCCAATCCCTTCCAGGTATTATTGCTATCAATTCCGGCATCTATATCGGTTACAGGGTAGCCGGCATAGCAGGGGCTGTTGTGACAGCCCTTGGTGTGATACTGCCTTCCTTCATAATCATTTTGATAATAGCCATACTGTTCAGCACCGTAAGCGGTAATATCTATGTAACCAAGGCCCTGACTGGAGTAAAAGCCGGTGTTGCGGGCGTAATTGCGGTTACTGTGGTAAGACTGGGCAAGTCGGTGGTCAGGGATGTATTTGCACTGGTCCTTGCGGTTCTTGCCTTTGTTTTGACCACCTGGCTTGGAATAGGCATTGTTTTCATTATTGCCGGAGGCGCTTTGGCAGGCTTCCTTTATTACTACATCATGAGGATGAAACGTAATGATACTGATTAAGCTTTTCCTGGTATTTGCAAAGATCGGCCTTATCGGTTTCGGCGGAGGGTATTCCATATTGACCATCATCCAGCGGGAATTGACCGAGCGGGGATGGATATCGCTGCAGGAGTTTTCGGACATTGCGGCCATATCCCAGATCACTCCGGGCCCAATTGCGGTTAATGCCGCAACATATGTAGGTTACCGCATCGGAGGGTTCTGGGGATCGGTTGCGGCCACCGTGGGCGTATCGGTACCTTCTTTCATCCTGGTAATCCTGGCTGCCCGCTTTATCCTGAGGTTCAAATCAAGCAGGGTTGTGGAATCCTGCATGAAGGGTATAAGGCCTGTAACGGTTGCGTTCATTGCGTCGGCTGCCATATTCTTCGCCCTGGAATCATTTATCAATCTCCAGGCGCCGCTCTATATAAACTGGGGACCTTTTGTGATTTTCGCAGGAGCTGTTCTTGCAGCCGCATTCACTAAAATCAATATTATTCTCATTGTGCTCATGGCCATGGGGGCAGGGCTGCTGCTGTGCTAAGGATTGCCGCGCCCAGCTTCGCTTGGCTCGCAATGACAGTTCGGGTATGTCATTGCGAGGAGAATAGCGACGAAGCAATCTTATACCGCATTGTGCTGCAACGAAGAGATTACCGCGTTCAGCCTCGCTGGGTTCGCAGTGACAGGATAGGAAGTGCAATAGAAAAAGCCCATTTTTGGGCTTCTGTTGTTTACTCCTATTGGCTGATCTGCCGCTCAAAGGCTGTTGTTAAAATGCGTGTGAAGGATGCTTCCGCCTCGATTCGAGGGAAAAAGCACCCTTAAGCCTGTCATTCAACGATAAAGCTCTTTATCTCGTTGATGAACGCATCGTAATTGTCACCATGAACCTCCATCCTGATGGGCTTGCTCAGGTCCAGGCTGAAGATGCCCATGATGGACTTGGCATCAACAATGTACCTCCCGGATGTAAGGTCTACGTCAAAATCATACTTGTTGACGATATTGACAAAATCCTTCACATCATTTATGGACTTCAGTAAAATATTATATGTGGCCATACAATACACCGCCTTTCACGCGATATTGCTGCATAAGTCAACCATATTACTTATATTAGTACCCTTTGGGTGTGCAGTCAATAATAATAATGTTAAATATTTGTTAAGCTGGTTGGCCGCGTTTAAACATATTGTCGGTTTTGCAGAACATGTCCGGGTGCGTTGCGGCCGTCCGGAAGGAATTGAGGATATGGCAAAAGAGAAGAGTGTAGCTTTCATAACATTGGGATGCAAGGTTAATATCGCCGAAACAGAGGGGATGAAAAGGCTCTTTGAGAAGGCAGGCTACCGCATAGTTGACAGCGATGAATTTGCTGATGTGTATGTGATAAACACCTGCACGGTTACCAACATGGGCGACCGGAAGTCACGACAGATGCTCCGCAGGGTTCACGCCATCAACCCCGAAGCTGTGGTTGCCGCCGTGGGATGCTTTGCGCAGGTTTCGCCCGAGGAAGCGGCAAAGGTTGAAGGGGTAAGCCTTGTTGTCGGCAATAACATGAAGCATGAAATCGTTTCCCTGGTGGAACAGGCGGCCGGTTCCGGCAAGGGGATATATGTCCGCGGCAGGCAACAGCTTGACGAGTTCGAGGAACTGCCAGTAGAAACCTATACAGGCCATACACGGGCTTTCATCAAGGTACAGGACGGATGTGACAACTTCTGTGCCTATTGCATCATACCCTATGCCCGGGGGCCTGTGCGCAGCAGAAAAATGGAGGATGTTATAAAGGAAGCGGTAAACTTTTCCCGGCAGGGATTCAAAGAGATCGTGCTTACGGGCATACACCTTACCTCATTCAGGGACAACGGAACAGGTGCCGACCTAATTGACCTGATCGGGGAGATAAGCCGCATTGACGGTATTGAACGCATCAGGCTTGGATCCCTTGATCCCGTGTACATCACGCCGAGGGTAATCGAGTTTGCAAAAAACACAACGAAGCTCTGTCCCCATTTCCATATTTCGCTGCAAAGCGGAAGCGCTGCGACATTGAAGCGTATGAACCGCAAATACACGCCAGATGATTACAGGCGGGCAGTTAATGCCTTGAGGGAAGCTATCCCCGATGCAGCCATCACCACCGATGTGATGGTCGGTTTTCCCGGAGAAACCCGGCAGGAGTTTGAGGAATCCCTTGCCTTCTGCGACGAGATGGAATTCCTCTGGGCCCATGTGTTCAAATACTCTCCCAGGAAGGGGACACCTGCAGCCCGTTTCAAGGACCAGGTAAGCCCTGGGGGGAAAGAGGAGAGGAGCCGGGCAATGATTGCCCTGGCTGAGAAGAATCGGGAGAAATTCTACAGGCGCTTTATCGGTACTCAGCAAGAAGTGCTGTTTGAGCAGCCGGTACCCGGATCCCCCGGATCGGTGGAAGGGCTTACAGCCAACTATATTCCGGTTGAGGCGGAGCTTGATGAGTCAGTGATCGGAAAAATATTGCCTGTAAGACTGGTTGACATACGGGGTGAACGCATGAAAGGCGTCCCGGAAGATTAAAGATTGATTACAAAAAGGTTTCGAATGCTTGATTTGAGCCGGAGGATGTATTAAGATTAAGTAAATGGTTGGAATTATCATGCAATGAATATGGATGTGGTTGCCGTAAAGCCGTAGTATGGACCAGCCTTCAGCATGCAAAGAGAGTTTAGCTGCCTTTTGAAGACTGCCTGCATTGGGATGCAACGTGGGTTGATTTTTATGAAAGCAGGTGAAACCATGAACCAAGGCACAGTGAAGTTCAGTTTCAACAATGAGAAACCAAACCAGACCCGAGATATCATTCTGAAGGTCTATGAGGCGCTTGCAGAGAAGGGGTATAATCCCATCAACCAGATAGTGGGATATATTATGTCGGGAGATCCCACCTACATTACCAGCCATAAGAACGCCAGAAGCCTCATCAGCCGGGTGGAGCGGGATGAGATAATGGAGGAACTTCTGCGTTTTTACCTTGATCAGCACAGTACCTGATCCGTAATGAACAAGGCCTGCCTTCGGGCAGGTTTTTTTGTTGCCTGAAAATTAACCGCCAGGGTAAGTTTGTGGTATATTAGGAGAGTGTTCATAACAAACCGGCTTGTTATATACAGCCGGGAGGCAACGCACAGGGGTGTACGTTTTGGAGTATAAATTTCTGGGAAACACGGGAATCAAGGTATCGCGATTATGCTTTGGAGCCCTGGTGATAGGACCGCTTCAGAGAAACCTTAGCGTGGAAGAAGGAGCGGAGGTCATAGAAGAAGCCCTGAGGCTCGGCGTTAATTTTATAGATACAGCCGACCTTTACGATACTTACCCATATATCAGGCGTGCCATAGAAAGAAGCGGGATCCGTCCCGTAATCTCATCAAAATGCTACGTCTACACAAGGGAGGATGCCAAGCGCTGTCTGGACAGGGCTCTTACCGAAACAGGGATCGATTATATAGACCTTTTCCTGATGCATGAGCAGGAAAGCGAACTTACCATCCGGGGACACAGGGAGGCTTTCGAATACTACCTGGAACAGAAGCAGGCCGGTGTTATTAAAGCCGTAGGGATATCTACCCATCACATTGCGGCGGTGAAGGCCGCTGCTGCGATCCCTGAAATGGATGTTATCCATCCCATTGTCAATAAGCGTGGCCTTGGGATCTGTGACGGAACCGTCGAAGAAATGCTGGAAGCAATAAAGGAAGCCCACGAGGCGGGGAAGGGCATATACGGCATGAAGGTTTTCGGCGGCGGGAACCTTTTATGTGATTTCGAGGATGCCCTGAGGTTTGCCCTGGGCATACCCTGGCTGGATTCCATAGCTGTTGGCATGCAGAGTATAGAAGAAGTCCGGATGAATGTAGCCCTGTTTGAAAATATTGAAGCCATAAGCCAGTACAGGTCCCGGCTTGCGGAGAAGCCGAAGAAGGCGCTGCATGCAGATTTCTGGTGCGAGGGGTGTGGGAAATGTGTCAGGCGCTGCCAGCAAAAGGCGCTATCCCTGGAGGACGGAAAGCTCCGGATCGATCATGAAAGGTGTGTTCTGTGCGGGTACTGCTCCGCGTCATGTCCTGTATTTGCGCTGAAGGTATATTAGGGTCGAAACTTGAGCCAAAACCTTCGCTGACAAGTAGTTGACTCCAAGCCTGCATGGGTTTAAAATGAATATAATTCAATATATATTTATAGGTACAATCTTCGGGGCAGGGTGAAATTCCCGACCGGCGGTAATATGGCAAAGCCATTAGCCCGCGAGCGTAAAAGCATGATCCGGTGAGATTCCGGAGCCGACAGTAAAGTCTGGATGGGAGAAGATGGACATTATTCTGATAAGTAGCCCTGAGATTGTTTCAGGGCTTTTTTATATCATAAGCCTGTCACAGCCCTTAGACATCTCAGTAATTGATACCCCGGTTGTACTGAAGAAAAGGAGTGTTGGTTATGCAGAGAGATAAAGCTAAGTTCATTGCCAAGGTTGGTGTGCTTTCCGCCCTGGCTGCGGCAATCATGTTCATTGAAACCCCGCTTCCTTTCATGCCGCCGTTTTTGAAACTGGACCTGAGCGAAATCATTGTGCTTCTTGGAGCCTTTGCCCTGGGCCCCCTGGCAGGGATGACTATAGAGCTTATAAAAAACCTGGTCCATCTGCCCTTTACCATAACAGGGGGAGTGGGCGAGCTTGCCAATTTCATTGTGGGATGCGCCCTGGTAGTTCCGGCTGCCTGGATATACAAGCGGAACAAGACGATAAAGACCGCCATAAAAGGACTGGTTATCGGTTCGTTGTGCATGGTGGTTCTGGCATCATTGGTCAACTATTTTGTGATGATCCCCCTCTATGTGGAGATATTTGCCAAACGGTTCAGCATCACCGCCGATCAATCCCTGCAGAACATAATACAGATGAGCGCGGAGGAAAACCAGGGCATTGCGGACCTGAATACCCTTATCCTGTTTGGGATTGTGCCTTTCAATATCATCAAGGTTATTATTGTTTCATTACTGACTTTTGTGACTTACAAGCGTGTTTCACCCCTGCTGCACCGATAATGAGCAATAAATATTCTGGATCAGGGAATGATGTATATAGCTGTGATAAAAGTGTGTTAAATTTTTAATAAAGTGCCCCGGATGAGGGGCAAACTACCTTTACATTTAATACCGTTTCATGTATGCTAATATGTGGTTATTGACACACAAAAGGAAGGAGTATGGGACATGAAACAATACCTTGAAATTGAAAACATAATCGCCAGAGAAATCCTGGATTCCCGCGGGAATCCCACCGTTGAAGTAGAAGTCTATGTTGAAGGCGGATTCATAGGCCGTGCAGCGGTACCTTCCGGCGCTTCAACAGGCGCATTTGAGGCTGTTGAGCTCCGTGACGGCGACAAGGGCCGTTACCTGGGGAAGGGTGTTCAAAAAGCGGTTGACAATGTTAATGATATCATTGCTCCTGAAATTGAAGGCATGAATGTGTTCGACCAGGTTCTCATAGACAGGAAAATGATCGAACTTGACGGAACTCCCAACAAGAGCAAGCTGGGAGCCAACGCAATACTGGGCGTATCACTCGCCGTTGCCAAGGCCGCTGCCGAAGCGCTTGGGCTTCCCCTTTACCAATATATCGGGGGAACCAACTCCAAGATTCTGCCCGTTCCCATGATGAATATCATCAACGGCGGAAAGCATGCAGATAACAGTGTGACCATACAGGAATTCATGATCATGCCGGTTGGCGCCGAGAGCTTCAGGCAGGCGCTCCAGTGGTGTGCCGAGGTGTTCCACAACTTAAAGAGCGTCCTGAAGGGTAAGGGCTATTCCACAGCCGTTGGCGATGAAGGCGGATTCGCTCCCAACCTGAAGTCCGACGAGGAAGCCATACAGGTTATCCTTGAGGCTGTTGAGAAGGCAGGCTTCAAGGCAGGCGAGCAGTTCAGGATCGCCATCGATGCCGCTTCCACAGAGATGTATGAGGAAGCCAAGGCTAAGGGCAAGGAAGGCATGTACTACTGGTGGAAGACTGATAAATGGATGACCAAGGAAGAAATGGTCGCTTTCTGGGAAGAGATGTGCTCCAAGTATCCCATCATTTCCATTGAAGACGGCGTAGCCGAGGAAGACTGGGAAGGCTGGAAGCTGCTTACCGACAAGCTGGGCAAGAAAGTACAACTTGTGGGCGACGACCTGTTCGTAACCAACACCCAGCGCCTGAAGAAGGGTATCGATATGGGCGTTGCAAACTCCATCCTCATCAAGGTCAACCAGATCGGAACCCTTACCGAAACCCTGGAAGCCATTGAGATGGCCAACAGGGCCGGCTATACCGCTGTTACATCCCATCGCTCGGGTGAAACAGAGGATGCCACCATTGCCGATATCGCTGTCGCAACCAACTCCGGCCAGATCAAGACCGGCGCTCCTTCCAGGACCGACCGCGTGGCGAAGTACAACCAGCTGCTCCGCATCGAGGAAGAACTGGGCGAAGTGGCCGAGTATCCGGGCCTTGCCGCATGGTTCAACCTGAAGAACAAGTAAGAGCGTCTTATAGCTGATGCCTGGGCGGCAAAATGCCGCGACGGAGAATAGTTATATAAAGTCAAGGAGGCTGAACTCTTATGGTTCAGCCTCTTTGGCAATGACAGTATTCCTGATGAATTATAGTTGTTGAGTTATCTACCTTAAGTATATAAATGTGTTAGGCAATGCCTCTCTAAGCTCATTGAACTGGTCGTCGCTTATTGGGTTTCCTGCCAGGCTCAGGAGTTCAAGTTTGGTCAATCCTTTCAGCGCGCTGATATCGCTGATCTGGTTGGAGCCTAAGCGCAGTTGCTCGAGATTTTTAAGTCCTTCTAGTGCGCTTATGTCGCTGATATTATTATCTTCCAGGTTTAAGATCCTGAGGTTTACCAAGCCGGCCAATGGGCTGATATCGCTGATCTTATTGGAGTTTAGATATAATGTCTCAAGCTTTGTAAGTTCCTCCAGTGCGCTGATATCTGTGATCTTGTTCCATGACGCTTCCAGGTACTCAAGGTTGGTCAGGTACTGCAGTGCGCTTATGTCACTGGCCTCGATCTCCTTCATTTCCAGTACCTTAAGCTCTTTCAGGCCCTCCAACGGTCTTAAGTCGCTTATCGGGTTACGGCTTATCTCCAGGGTCGTAAGGTTTGACAAGTATTCCAGCGCGCTTATATCTCTGATCTGATTGTTCCACAGACCCAGTTCAGTCAGGTTCTCCAGTCCTTTAAGAGCGCTGATGTCCTTGATATCGCTGCCATACAGGTTCAGTATTTCAAGGTTGGTCATTCCCTCCAATACACTGATATCGCTGGCCTTGGTATTGTAAATGCCCAGGTACTTCAGTTTTGGCAATTCTTTTACGGCGCTGAAGTCATCTATGGCCAAGTTTATGATTTGCAGATGCTCCAGTTCTTTGAGAAATCTTACATCGCTGATTGTTTCCGTAAATCCGACATTGCCATATAATTTGCTGTAGTTGATTGTATATTTATCGCTGTTACTATATATTTCTCCTTCAATTGCCAGCATGGTTATTTTTTCCAAATCTTCGCCAAGTATAACTCCTTTCGGTTTGTCAGTAAACTTGCGCATGGCTTTTTCAAAAGCTTCATCCTCAAACCGGATGGCATACGGTTCATCATTATCCGGTTCCGGACGATCAGCAGGACTGTCCTTCTCCGTTTTGTCATCGGAACTATCCGGTTTTGGTTGGTTCTCCGGATTATCCTTCTCATGTCGATCGTTTGATGATTTACCCGTACTTGGCTGGTCTTCCGATGGTATTCCCGGTAACCGGATTTTGCCCGAAACCTTCTTTTCTGGTTCATAATCATCCAATCGATCATCAGCCCCTCTTGTGCAGGATATAAACAAGGCGGCTGACACAGTTACGCAAACCAGCAGTATTGCGCTTGTGACAGTTTTCTTTTTCATATTTATCTTCCTCGCTTTCCTGCAGAATTGCAGCCTGGTGATGTTAAATGGTCTGGATAGTTGCTGTTTATGCACATATTAATATAAAGAGCTATATATGTCAATAATATCCAGCATTATTTGCACTTTATATCATTTACTTATAATACAGGTTGCAAAGCTTTGCCTGCGGGAAACAGCAGAGATAAAATGAACAATTATGGGAAACCTGAAGAACAAATAAGCGCATATAGAAATAATTAAGGCTGCCTAAGAAGACAGCCTCTTCAACAAATAACATATTTGCTATGCTAATATATAATCTCCGTATCGGGTAATGCCCTTTTGAGTTCCGCAATCTGAGTTTCGCTTATGGGGTTGCCCGATAAACATAAATATTCAAGCTTGGTCAATCCCTTCAATGGACTTATATCCCTGATCTGGTTCCCTTCCAGATCCAATTGTTCAAGGTCGGTCAGTCTGGCTAATACACTGATATCGCTGATATTGCTGTTTCTGAAACCTAAGATGATTAGTTTATTCAATTCTTTCAATACGCTGATGTCTCCTACGGGCAGGTAATTGATTTCTAACCGCTCCAGTTGCGGGAAAAGCTCCAAATCCCGTAAAGATTGTGTATGCCCGGCACTTTGGTATTCCGACCCATCTATTCAGCCTTCCTTGAGCAGGAGGCAAAAAACAGGGGAGATACGATTATGCAAACAAGCAGTATTGCGCTTATGACAGAGTTCTTTTTCACCATATTATCCTCGCTTTCCTGCAGGATCGCAGTATATTATTACTACGGGCTATGGCAGGTTCTGTTAATGCACATGTTATTATAAAGTACAATATGTGTCAATATAACCCATTTTTAATTGCAATTATTAATCCTTTGCTATAATTACATGAATGCAAGCCTTTGCCTGCGGGAAACAGCAGAGAGCATAGGCAAACGAAGAAAATAAAGGGCTGAACCATTGAGGCTCAGCCTTCTTCGACACGCATTAATGCCATATTTGGGCATCGGGCAATGCTTCTGTAAGCTCATCGATATCATCCTGGCTGATCGGGTTGCCGTTCAGGTAAATTTCCTTAAGGTTGGGCAGTTCCTTCAGTACACTGATATCGCTGACCTGGTTGCTGGCTGCCCACAAGAAATTCAGCTTGTTCATCTTCCTCAATGGGCTTATGTCACTGATCCGGTTGTTCCCGATGTTCAGGCGTTCAAGGTTTTTCAATTCCTTCAACGCGCTTATATCGCTTATCAGGTTGGATTCCAGGTAGAGCCGCTTCAGTTCCGTCGGCCCTTCCAGCACTTTGATATCGCTTATCCGGTTATATGATGCGTACAGGTTTTCCAGCCTGTATAAACCTTCAAGTACACTGATATCGCTGATTTGATTCGCCGTTATATTCAGCCACTGGAGTTTTACAAGCCCCTTAAGCGCGCTGATATCACTGATTTCGTTTATGCCGATTTCCAAATCCCTGAGATTGGTCAGGCCTGCCAGAGCGCTGATATCACTTATCTTGTTTTCCATCATACCTAACTGCTCAAGGTCTTTAAGACCCTTCAACGCGCTGATGTCACTTATAATGTTGGAGTCCAGGTAGAGTGATCTCAGGTTTGTGAGTCTGCCTAAGGCGCTGATATCGCTGACCTGGTTGGATCCAAGGTACAGGAAACAGAGATTTTCCAGCCCTTCCAATGCGCTGATATCTTCGATCCGGTTCATGCCAAGGTCAAGCCAATAAAGGTTTTTAAGCCCCTCCAATGGGCTGATATCCTTGATTTCGTTGGCCCGGAGCTCCAGTTCCGCAAGCTTTGAAAGCCCTTCCAGACCGCTGATATCGCTTAATGACTGAAAGTTAACTGATAACTTTTTCAGATCCGGAAACAGTTTCACATCGTTGAGGGTTTGTATATGTCCGCGATCGGTATATCTTTGTCCTTTAATCGTAAACCCTTCTGAATTTCCGAAAACATTTATTGAAGGATCAAGGATGACCTCTTCACCCCAGATCTCTATCACGGTTATTCCTGCCAGATCTGTGCTGAGTATCTCGCCTTCCTCTTTCCCAATGAGCTTTCTGATGGCCTTTTCAAAGGCCGCGTCTTCGAACTGGACGGGATATGACGGTGCCTGCGGCTCTTCCACGAGTTCCGGCTCATCATCTGCGGGAGATGACTGTGCGCCGCTGGCCTTCTGGTCCGGTTGGTCATCCGGTGTTTTTGAGTCTGAGCAGGCTATGAGCAGCGTACATAAAGCAATTATGCAGGCAATCGATAAAACTACCCTGGCAATATTCTTCATATTATGTCCCTGCTTTCTTTCGGCGTTGTGTTAATCTATTTTAAATATCAATAGATTCAAATGTTTTATTTGTAAGGGTTTCAGAGTTTTTTCGTATAAAAAAACAATGACCCCCCTTTTTTGGTATAATTGAGTCGACTAAAACA
>Ga0134104_1002368_pt1 | contig 12838 bp, 9 predicted proteins | sample 15_3_2metaG_FD_94455 | JGI IMG/M metagenome (GOLD analysis project Ga0134104, IMG submission 94455) | Switchgrass degrading microbial communities from high solid loading bioreactors in New Hampshire, USA - 15_59_3.3_214_A2 metaG | ecosystem: Engineered > Bioreactor > Semi-continuous > Anaerobic >...
ATAAGTTTGATCCATGGTTGCGATCTCCTTTGTAGGGTTTTGTGTAGTAACTTAATTCTACCAAAGAATCCTCCATGGATCTATTTTTTTAGGTGTTCAATTTGATTTTACAATTAACCATCCTATAATATTCTATATATTCTATAAAATTCTATATCAATCCTGTCACGATGGAATTGGCTGCTACGGCAATTTCCGCAAGCTTCCCATTGATACGTATATTTACCGGTATATCAAACTCGTTGCGGTTCAGCATTACAATAACAATTGTTTCATCCGGATTCTTAAAGGCCGTTACCTCCAGTTTATCCGTATATCTGGTGGTTGCAATACGCTTTGCTCCTTTCTTAATATAGCGGCTGAAGTGCCCGATATAATCAAAGGACAATTTCACCTCAAAGGTATCATTTTCCGTATCCGCCATGATCGGAGCATCGCAGAAGTTATTTGCGTGATTAGGTCCGCCGTTTGTATCAAGCAATATATTCCAATCAATGAATGCGTTCATGCCCGCATTAAGATTGCCGATGATATCATGGGCGTATTTCTGGGCATTCAGAAGCTGATTTGCATCGTATCTGCTGTATTCCACGCAGCCTTCCGTAAAGATCAGCTCCTTATCCGGAAAAGCTTCCCTGGTCATACTTACCGCTTCGAAATGATCACCCGTATACCAATGGAAAGCAATCCCGCTTATCATCCGGTCGGTATCCTTATCGATTGTCGTCTTGGCTCTCTCATACATTCTTTCTTTATTATGATCCCAGATATTTATTTTTACATCCGAAAGCCCATTCTTCACCAAGGCGGGATATAAGTAATCCCTTACAAAGTCCCTTTCCTCCTGTGCGGTAAAAATGCAGGAATCCCAGATTTGCACGGCTTCCGGTTCGTTCTGTACCGTGATACGGGTTACATGAAAGCCTAGTTTTCTATATTCATTTATATACCTGCAAAGATATTCCGCATAGAAGGCACGGAATTCCGGTTTTAATTTTCCGCCGTGGTTCCTTTCTCCGTTCGTTTTCATAAAGGCAGGCGGAGACCAGGGGGACAAAAGGATTTCAAGGGATTCGCCCCGCTTTTCCTGTGCCGCCCTTAGCAGCGGGAGGACATATTGCCCGCTGCGTTCCATGGAGAATGTTTCCATCCCCGTTTCCTCTGTTTCACTGATTGATGAATAGTTGTTCAGGGAGAAATCGCAGCTGTCAATATGGCTTCTTACAATACTATAGTTATTCCCCTCCTTCGTAAAACATAAGGACAGGATTTTGTCACGGTTTTCCGGGCTAAGCTTTGAAAATACATAACCTGAAGACTCCGTAATGGCGCCTCCGAAACCAAGGATGGTCTGGTATTCCACATCAGGATAAATGTTAACTACATTCCATTCCGTATCCTTTAAGGCCAGTTCACACTCCCATTGTTTTATTTCCTTTTGATTATTCATGTATTCAGTCGATATCAGCTTCATTTTTTTGCATCCTTTCAGATTTTTTTATATATAATCGGTTAATTGGAATATTCTACAATACGAAATCTTCCGTAACCGACATGAAAGCAGCTTTCTGTATGAGAACGATAACATTTCCTGTTATAATCTTACATTGCATGTTTCCCGAATCACAAGGTTAGGCATCATTTTCTTAACGATACCTTCCTCAGGCCCTTCCTTGTTAATCATCCGGATAACTTCATTAACACTGTAGTCGCCGACCTCTTTTACAGGACTGTGGATCGTGGTCAGCGGCGGATTATGGAATTTGGCAAGTATTTGATCGTCGAAGCCTATGACGCTTATATCCTCCGGCACCCTGTATCCCATTTCCTTAAGCGCCCGGATGCATCCCCATGCCATTTCATCATTGGCACAAAAAAATGCATCGGGAATGGGAAGCCCCTTGAGCAGCGCAATGCGCATCTCGCTATAGGCCAAAGCCTCCTCAAAATAGCCTCTGAAAATATAATTCTCATCCACTTCCAGAGAGTATTTTTTCATTGTTTCCAGATACCCCTGATATCTCTTCTCGTCGTCATAGTTGTATATTCCGTGGAAATACCCGATCCGGCGATGTCCCAGCTTGATCATGTACTCAACCGCCATGCTTGCACCCTCAACGTTATCAATGATGACACTTGACATATGGCTTGATTTCAGTTCCCTGTCCAGGAATACAATAGGGATATTGGTTTGTTCCAGTTTGTCGATATGCTCCTTTGAAAGGCATTCATTCAAAACGATTGCCCCTTCCACGCCGGATGAGATGATAATGCGATAAATTTCCTCACTGGTATTCTCATTGCTGATATAAATATTTAAAAGATATCCTTTAAGTCTGCACTGCATATGGATCGACTGTATCAGCTCCCTGTAAAAATCGCCCTGGACGCTGGACAGGAATAAACCTATTGTATTCCTTTTATTGGTTTTCAGAAGCTTGGCGTTCATATTCGGTACATAGCCCAATGCTTCAACAGCATCCAGGACCTTTTTTCTGGTCTCCGGACTGACAACATCAATATTGTTTAATACATTGGATACTGTTGAAATAGCTACCCCTGCTTCTCTTGCAACATCTTTAATCGTAACCATACGTAGTCATCCTTTCATATTTTTGTAAACCGTTAAAAATCCCAGGAACACTACGCTGCATAAATCTCGGACCGATACTTCTATTTTTGATTAACCAAAGCGTTAATTTCCTTGCTTTGGTAAACTCTCACATAATCCACTTCCATTTGCTGCGGGAAAATGGAATCATCCACTCCCTTGACACCGCCCCAATTACCTCCGACAGCGAGATTGATAAGAAGATGCATCCGTTTATCAAATGGCCACTCCTTATAAGTCGGACTTTCCTTATAATCCGTTGGTTTAAATGTAAAATACAGTTCTCCGTCCACAAAGGCCTTAATCTGATCCGGAAGCCATTCGACGGTATATGTATGGAAATCATCACTTACTCCCGTAACTTTTTTTGTCGCAGTCTTTTGTGTGCCGATACTGTGGTTGTAGGTCTGGGTATGAACGGATGCATGGATTACGTCCTGATCATAACCCACATGCTCCATTATATCGATCTCTCCGTAAGCCGGCCAGGAACCATACTCCCAGTCGGTCGGCAGCATCCAGATGGCCGGCCAGGTGCCGTTACCCTTAGGCAGTTTTGCCCGAATTTCGAACTTTCCATAAAGCCAGTCACCCTTTTTTCTTGATACCAGCCTGGTTGAGGTATAGTGCATTCCTTCATATTCCTCTTTCCTTGCTTCTATGATAAGGCATCCGTCCTTAACCGTCACATTTTCTCCCCTTGTATAGTATTGAAGTTCGTTATTTCCCCAGCCGTGACCGCCGACATCGTAATCCCATTTGCTCTCATCCGGAACACCTTCATAATCGAACTCATCGGACCATACCAAATCATAAGTAAGCGTATCATAGTCATAATCATATCCTACAGCCTTGACATTTTCCGGTGCAAACTTTTCAATGGAATTAGGATCCACATAGGCATCAGACACCTTCTTTCCCACCCGGTACTTCTCATCCTTTTGGCATGCGGTAAGCACCATACAGGACAAGAGTCCGTTCAAAGTCAGAAGCAGAAATCTTCCAAATTTCTTCATACAGTAACCTCCTAATATATTTCAGTAATTCTATAGGTCTTTAATTTCAGTAATACTGTATGTCTTAATCTTATCAATAAACCTATAGGTTATAATCCTATTATGTTATTGTGTCGCAATTTGTCAATATTTTTACCGGCATAAAGCTTCTCTTTTCTTATTTTCTACCGTCGGTATATATTCATTATACCATAATTAATAACCGCAAATTATCTCACAACCGACACTTCGCTATCAATATTCCATGCCTTGTACCGGATATAAGGCAGGCGGCATTATTCCCCGGTGATGCCGGTATTTTCAATACCCTCAATGAACCTTTTCTGTACAAATGCATACAGAATTAGAAGCGGGACAATGGATATCAGGGTTGCAGACATCTTGTAGGCTTCATTGATTCGGAATTGCGCATTACCTCTGGTTGAGGATGCATAGGTTTGAAACACGCTGTCAAATATATTAAGTTTTGCAGGCAACAATTCTATGCTGTTTCTTACCAGGGTTCCGCTTACATATGTCTCGTTCCAGTTCCACACAAAGGAGAAAAGAAATACCACCAGGACCGTGGAAGCTGACAGCTTCATTGCGATTTGAAAGAAAACCTGAAACTGGCCGGCCCCGTCTATCATAGCCGCCTCATCCAGTGAATAGGGTATCATGTTAAAGAAGTTGTGGAATATAAGAATTAAAATCGTTGAGTTTACTCCCTGTCCCAAAAGCGCCATCAGCACCTGAGGTATAGGCGTTCCGATAAGTTTGACCCCAAGTATGCCTTGAGCCTGTATAAACAGCATAAACCTTGGTATCATCAAAAGCGGTACCGGTATGATGAAGGAAAGGATGATAAGGATAAACCATATCCTCTTAAACCGGAAACGAAATCTCGACAGGGCAAAGCCCGTAAGAGCCGACACCAGGGTTTGGGCTGCGGCGAGCAATGCCGAAAACCATATGGAATTAAACAGTGTCTTTTTAAGGTTCAGCACTTGGGCAGCAACTTTTAAATTATTGATTGACAAATGTTTCGGCAGCCACTCCACAGAAGGGTCTATGATATCCTTGCCGGACATTAAAGCCATGGATATCATCCGAAAGATCGGCTCCAGATAGGTGAAACTTATACATATCAGGACAAAATATATGCATAGCTTAAAAAACGTCTGCAATTTCCTTATCCGTACCAAACGAATCAGTTTTTTATGCCTCATACCATTAATTATGTTCCTCCTTCCTTATCCCTGTTTCTGAAAATCAGGAACGAAATTCCTATGATAATCAGTACTATAAGACTGTAAATCCATGCATATGTCGACGCCATGCCAAGGCTGTCCGTGGTCTGCTCCGTAGCATCCTTTATAAGGTCATATACCGGATTCGTGGAAAAGGTTCCAAGATTGGCTATCGTAAATATCGTTGATACCTGCGCAATCGGTTTGATCATCGGAATAATGATCTTCCATAAGATCTGCCAGGAATTGGCCGAATCGATCCTGGCCGCCTCCAGAATACTGGGATTTATCTTCTGCAGCCCGTTGATGAACAGGATGATCGGAATTCCCGTAAACCAAAGAATTATGGAAAGCTCACTGAAGATGTCGATTAAAAACATCGCCGCCTGCTTCGAATATGAATAAATCATTTCCACAATAAAGATATCGGAAAATTCGGCAAAGGTATCGATTCCTTCTACGGCGGCGCTTGATCTGGAATCCATGATCTGGTACATAACCGGGCCGGACATAATAATAACCGGCAGAAAATAGATGGTCCGAAGGAGTCCTCTGGCAAAACGGATCTTGTTAAGCATATATGCCAGAAGAAAAGATACGATAACGATTACAAAGGTATAGGGTATGATCATCCGAAGAAAGTTTAGAAGAGCCGGCACAAACTCCACATTTTCAAAGAACGCGGTAATATAATTGCCGAAACCGGTAAATGTTATTTCAAATCCCCGCACCGTCTGCCTTACATTCGTAAAGCTCAGATAAATCGTGGCAAGGAAGGGGAACGCGGTGAACACAAGGAATCCGATAATCCAGGGAGCCATGAACAGATATCCGTATCGATTTTGTCTTTGTCTGAATGTTTTTCTTTTCTTCATTCCCCGGTACCTCCTTTCGGCCCTGCCGATTCATTTACGCAGTTTATAATGGACTTCGCACCTGCTTCATTCTTTGTGGCCTGCCAAACGGTACCATTGTCATCTGTTACGGTATCCTTAATTTTTATTACCCTTGCACTTTGCGGCGCCACCGCAAGGCCGTTATATTCATAAGTCTCATCTGTATAGTTAATAATTATCCATGCAGCGGTTCCTTCGTATTCATAGGTATTCTTTATTACCCCATTATCAAGTACCGTCCTTCCCACCCACCTTAAGCCTGCCACCTGGCTTAGGGCTTCGTTCACCTGCCTGTAGACATCAGCAATAAGCATTTCATAATTCGAAAACTCTGTAGAGTATAGGTCTGCCGACGGAGTCGAAGCCAGAAGATGGGATGGTTCCTTTGTGAGAATAAAGGACGGGTATACGTTGTAATCAATCATCCGCAGAATATCCTTTTGGGTATAAAACGAAAAATTTGAATAAGGCGCATATACCTCCATAGTGCCGTTTAATACCATTTGCAGGAAAGGCACCGCATCGGTCTCAAATACATACTGAGATGTTCCGACCGGGCTGCTAAGGTATCTGTCCGTATATTTCCACAGATACATATTCGGGTTTTCCATATTGAGCTTTACATTGCTGTCCGCATTTTCAAAAGTATCCTGGTAAAGCTTAATCACATCGGTTACCGACAATTCAAGCCCATCGCCGGTATAGGAGCTTAGAAGAATTTTTGTCATGCCTTCTACGGTCACGGATTTAGAGTAACCGTAGACCTTGCGGAAAAGCTTAGTAAACCAGGATGCGCTCTTTTCAGGTTTTGCATAGCTGTAGTATAATACCGGCGAATTTTTTGGCAGGACTACGGATTTATCAAGCGACAGATACCAGGTATTTACATGCCTTGCCGCATTGCCGTTGTAGTTTAGCATTTCTTTATTGATATACGCAAAATCTCTGGCATAGGATATATCCACATTCCTTTGGGCGAATTCAAGAAACAGCTCCTTGAATGCCCTTTCCTTTCCGACTTTGCCAGAAAAAGTCATGGAATAAGGTTTTGCCAGGCTTTCTCCACCCTTTTGCCAGCCGTACAGTCCGGAATTGATGTTCTTTATCCCGTACTGCTCCATTAACGTGGTAAGGATATTTCTTACATCCTCCACGGTAGTGACGACCACTTCCTCAGTTCCCACAATCCCTTTCTTTGAATCCGACATAAGAAAATCCAGCCGTATAGGGATATCCGAAGCCGTGTCCGTATCCTTTTTGCTTGAGGAAGCGATGTCAGGTATATCGTTTGTCCTTCCCCCAATGAATTTCTCGGTCAGAATTCCCTGCTCAATCAGATGCTTTCTGTATGTTAAAGCCATTCCCGTATAATCCGCTGCCGGCGAACCGTCCGAACCGTCACCGGCAAGAAACTCGTATGTAATCCGGATATCCATTCGATTCGGCTCGCTCATCAGCGTAAAATATCCGTCTCCCTTGTTGTTGTAGACCTGGAAATAGGTCGTATTGTATACGAATCTGGGATAAACATAGGTATAGGCGGTCAGGTTTTCTTCCGGGCGGACGCAAATCTGCATATACTCCGCAGCACTGTCCGCATAAGCCACAAAGGCAGCCTGACCGTTGCCATGAGCGACTCCGAAAACCGGCATCACAGGATCCTTAAGCGGAATCGCATCAGTAAGCCTATCCGTGTAGTAGGTATCCTGGGTATGGTCCTTGCCATACACATCCCCATAATACATGGTAAATGATACATTATTGTTTTGAAAACGGATCAGGCTTCCGCAGCCGTCGGGAACAAGGATATACCCCGGAACCATATATTTGTCCTCAGTGATATCGTACATCTGTGTCTCGGGATTGTAATACTTTAGTCTGCCGCCGCTGGCGCCCAAAAACGGCGTAATGTCGATGGCAATCAGGACACTCTTTCCGCTTCCCGTGATATTCTCATCCTTTATCTCATAGGTGATACCATTCTCCCCAAGGGTAATGCCAACTTTTACCTGAAGATCAATGTTTCTAAAATCCACATCCAACAGTCTGGTGGCAGGATTACCGTTTAAGGTTAGAAGCCTGGATTCCACCATCTCCCTAGACGCCGAGGATATCTGCTTTATCGTTCCACCTTCATCATACTCCACAGTTATTAAGGAATTGGCAATAGCTGTATAAGTGGTATTCATTGCATCCTCCAGGGGAACCGCCAGCCTTTCCGCTTCTTCTGCATCCTTGGCATTCATCACCTGTTCGTTGATATCCGCCCCAAAGGGAATATCAAGCCCAGTCTTCCAGGTATAACCGTTCCTTTTATCCTCAATCAGAAAAATATCCCGATCCTCACGGAAGTAATATGCAAGGATATCTGTTTCATAGAGCGGCTCAAAACCCTCCTTATCTGCGATGTCATAGGTAACCGCATCCGGCGGAAGCTTCGTATCCCGGTTGGTCGGCAAGTATACCGCCTTGACATGTGCAAAGGAGATTAACCCCAGAATTAAGCAGATTGATACAGGCAAAATGCGCTTCTTCATCTTAACCAAATACATTCCTTGTCATCTCCTTTACCAAAGTTTGCAGGAAGCCGTACAAACGATCCCACATGATTATAATTATAAGGGCAATGATTGCCGCTATCATCATGAATACGACCGTAAGAATCAGGCTGGCCATATTTTCTCTTACCGTATAATCATGGATCGTCATGAAACCCACAAAGACGTTAACGACAGACCAAACGATTCCAATCCATAGGGTAACCGTAAGCAGGAAGGCTTCATTGTAGGTCAGTCCGTAGGAGGCAACCGTTACCACCGTCATGGAGACCATAACAGGAACAAGCCCGTAAGCCGGTGTCATATAAACTTGCTTAAAATCGCCGTCCCCATCCTTAATTGATGTTACCAGATAGTTGCAGATAACAAACAGACCGAGGATTGTGAAAAATCCCAGGACTATTGCATTGATGTCCAAGTCCTCCACCGCTGTTTTCTGATAGATGAAGCCCTTGCCCGTTAAATATAACATATATATTAGAAAGAAAAGACCGTAGAGAATTGTAGCACCTATGACGGATCCGCTCTTTCCAACCCTGATATCATAGTAACGGTCCAGCGGATGCTTCGGAATCCGAAAAGCATAGAAAACATCTTTCAGTACGGCTACACTGGAAACCCTATCGGCAATCTTTTTTCGAAGCCTTCGTATCTTCCCTTTTTTATCAAAATGTTTTATAAGAAAGGACGCAAGCCATATTGCCGCAATCACAGCAGCAATCCCGGGCAAATGATCCTGAAGCCAGCGGTTTCGCACTTCCCAGAAGGCTTGGGAATAGTAATCCCTGTCTCCAGATACCTTGAAATGTTCCATCGCATCCTCATACTTCTGGGCATGCAGGTATGCTTTTCCGACTCCGTTATGTGCAAGGACCGACATCTGATTCAGCCGCAAAACTTCATTCCACTGCTCCATCGCTTTCTCATAAAGCCCTTTCTCATACAGTCCAATCGCATTGTATACCATCAAGGCGTAGTCCGTAGGCTTAAAGGACTGGAGATAACCCTTATCTCCGTCCACGGTCCATATCGTACGGTTTCTGTCAACCGCTATCGCCGGAAGATTGGAGAAAAGGCCCGATACATCCAAATCCAAAACATAGGAACCGAACTCAAATATGAACTCACCCGCACCGGAATAAACCTCGACATAGCCGTCATGGGAACTGGTATAGATGATTCCGTGTTCATCAACATATACATCCGTCATGGAACCGTAACCTCCCCAGACAGGCTTCTTGAACATATTTCTGCCCGCTGTGTCATGCTTTTTCAAGCCATCCCGATTATCACCCATCGTTGTGGTATACACGATACCGTTGTGGTCTATGAAAATATTGGAAAATGTCGGTGGAACCCGATCCACCAGGTTTTCAAGCTGCGCCCTGGTAAATATGGCATTCTGTATCGCCTGGATAAAAGAAAGCCTGGTCTTGTTCACCGTAAAGTAACCCAGAAATTCCCCGCCGTAAGACAGCTGGATAACACCTGCATAAACACCCTCCCCGATTATGTAGATATTTTCACCGTTATCCACCGCAACCTTGTGAGGCTCGTAGGGCGTATCCGAAAAGTTCGGGGAATCAGGCTTTCCGAAACTCTCCAGATAATTAAAATTCCTGTCGAAGCAGAATACCTTCTTCGCGCTGGGATCCGCTACATAGATGTCACCGGCTTTTGTAACATAGATTCCTCTGGGATTCGTCATTTTCTCATGGGTAAGGATTCCTGCAATTTTTCCGCTGCCGATTGAATATTTTACAACCCTGCCGTTGCCCGAATCGGCGATGTAGAGCATATTGTCATCATCGACGAACAAATCCGAAGGATTGTTTAGCCCAAGGTCTGTTATGGTCTGATCGGGCAGGTAAGCATCCTGAGTACGGGTAAGATTTCCCTTTTCATCCATGGTATAAGTATAGCTTGTTGCCTGGGAGGCATGGGCAGCGGTACCGGAACCGCATAGAACTAAGGCAGAGGCAAAGATCAGCGTTGCAGCCAAGGCAAGCCAAATCCTTTTGCCAGATATTGCTAGCCTGGCTTTCTTTTCTGCAATCCTGCGGGATAAATTCTTTTTCTGCTCACCCTCAGGCTTATAATAAAAATGTCTTTGTATGCTCATATCCTGCGCCTCCTATTTGATACCGGAATTGACCATGGTATTCATAACCTTGGACTGCATTATTATAAAAATAACAAGTTTCGGCAAAAACAATATTACGGTTGCCGCCGCGATCATTCCCGCAGCCGCTATAGCATTGTTTGTTGCTATGGAATTCAGATAGAAGGCAAGGGTCTTCAACGTCTCTTCAGTGATATAGTTATTCGATGCTTCCGTCGTATCCCATACGGTCTGGAATGTCAATACAACGCTGGTTGCGAGAGCCGGCCTTGTAAGGGGTATTATGATTCTTCGGATGATTTTTAAATCACTCGCTCCGTCCACAACCGCCGCCTCTATTAATGCATTTGGTATCTGATCTACGGTTTGCTTTACCAGAAACAGCCCGACAGGCATGGCTGCCAGAGGCAATACGTGAGCAAGCCAGGTATCCATGATTCCTATTTTCATAATTACTATAAATCTCGGAACTGCAACGGCAGTTGCTACAAACATCAGTGCCATCTGGTTAATCTGAAACAATGCTCCCTTAAGCCTGAACTTTTTCTTTGAGAAGGCATAGGCGGAACAGACGGTAATTACAAGATTTAACATAATCGTAAGAATCGCAACGATAATCGAATTCAGCAGATACCTGGTTATCGGAACTCCGGTAGTTCCGGAAAGCGCCAAAATATCCTTGAAATTTTTCAAAGTCGGGTTCCTGACAAAAATTTTGGGAGGGACCGCATAGATCTCACCGATCGGTTTTAAGGCTTGGTTTACGCTATATACTATCGGTATCATCATAAAGACAGCCAAAGGAACCAGGATAATATAAAACTTTATCTGCGATACGGAAAACCTCTTCGGATTGATCCTTGAGCCCTGAAATTTTGCCATAATCTAATCCTCCCTTTCTCCGAACAGTCTATGGGCAACCTTCGAAAACAGGGCAACGAATATCAGCAATACGACGGAAATCGCTGCCGCATAACCCATCTCGTACCGTATAAAACCGTAATCATCGATATGGTTGGTTATCAGGGATCCCGCATACTCCGGTGTCGGGTTGGATCCGGAAAGCTGGACTCCGATCCAGCCTGTATTGAACGCATTGACTATAGCCATTACGGCACCGAAGAGCATCTGTGGCTTCATAGACGGTATTGTTATATAGATAATCTCCTGAAAACGATTTTTGAGTCCGTCCACATAAGCCGCTTCATAGAGTTCCTCATCGATATTTAAAATACCTGAAATCATCGCCAGGAACCCAATCCCCATGGAAGACCACAGGGATACAAAGATCATGATATTCATAAGGTAATCCGGCGACAGCAAAAACTGTATCGGCTGATCGATGATATTAAGCTTCATTAACAGGTTGTTTAAAAGCCCCCGCTGATCTCCTGCGAAGATATTTCGAAAAACGACCGTCACGAATACATTTCCCATCATCGATGGAGTATAGATTGCCAGGGACAGAATGGTTCTGGGGATTTGCTGGATTTGCGCAAGCATCCATGCCAGAAGGAAGGACAGCACATATCCTCCGGGACCGACGATCAGGGCGTACTTGAATGTATTGGGGAGAATATTTTTTAGGAACACCTCATCCTGTGTGAACAGATTGATATAATTCAGAAGCCCTATGTATTTCGGCGGATTAATGACATCAAAATAGCAAAAGGACAATCCGATTGCCACAGCAGTCGGGATGGCAATAAAGACGGTGAACAGGATCCCATAGGGCAGCAAAAGGAAAAAAGTATTCATTCCGCCAAAAATGTTACTTCCCTTTTTCCTATGGGAACCGGATTTTCTTTTTATTTCGGCCATTCCTAATTCACCTCCCGTTTTGCGCTCTCAATCTGTTCCCGGACCCAATCAATGTCCCTGATCACATAAGGCACAATCAGATTCCCGTCCTTATCGCAGTAGCCGATCTCCTGCATCTTCTTGCGAATCTCCCTATTGATCGTGATAACCCGTTCGTCGATGGCAACCTGAGCGGATTCCCCGTCGTTTACCATATCGTTCCATATATCTGATATAGAACGTTCCACCAGGTACTGGCCGGGAGTTCTCGGAACATCCCGCAGCCACCTGAGCTGCTCTACTATGACTGCCTTATCCTTCTGCTCGATTGGCGAAGCAGCGACCGCTTCAAGATTCGAGGACAGCCACAGGTACTGTTTTCCGTATGTGGACTGCAAAGTATAGGCATATTCCACCTGGGTATCGTAATCGGTCCACCATTTCAGGAATTCCCAGGCTTCCTCCGCCTTTAGGGTATCCTTAAAAATAATGCCTCCCGTACCGTTGGAAATAAACCACCGTGATATGCTTCCGTCCTCCTGGACCGTACCGGGATAGGGAGCCAACGCCCACTGTCCTTCCAGTTCCGGAGCGGCGTTTTTAATC
>Ga0134104_1002393_pt1 | contig 12673 bp, 22 predicted proteins | sample 15_3_2metaG_FD_94455 | JGI IMG/M metagenome (GOLD analysis project Ga0134104, IMG submission 94455) | Switchgrass degrading microbial communities from high solid loading bioreactors in New Hampshire, USA - 15_59_3.3_214_A2 metaG | ecosystem: Engineered > Bioreactor > Semi-continuous > Anaerobic...
GTATCAAGCCTCTTTACGATGCTGTCGCTGGTGTGGAGCAGGTGGGTGGCCGCCGTCTTGACTCTTTTTCTTTCCTCTTTGGTTAGGCAGCTGGTTTGCTCCAGCCATGTGTTTAAATAGTCCCAAAGGACCAGTATCATCACATGGTGTTCTCGGTCGATCCGGTTCATGTAATTCTTCATCGTATCCCTCCTCCAAACTTTTCATCAGCTTCGTTCCTTCGTGGCCGCAGTAGATGCAGGGTTCATTTGCTTTGTCTTGGCTTGCGGAGTATTGGTTTCCTTTGCATCTTGGGCATTTGTATCTGGTCATGTGGTTGGGTCTCCTCTCTTAAATCCATGTTTCAACGATCACCGGGTCGTCGTTTGGCATTCTATCCATGATCATCATCTCCGGTGGTTTAGCTTCCCTGATTTCCTCCAGGCTTTCGGCTATAGCCACCATGTTGGTTGGCTTGTCCACATCCCAGAGCCTTGCTACATACTTTCCTGGGTAATCTGAAGGACTGTTGTAGATGCATATCAGTGGAAGTCTCGTTATTTTTATAAGGCTGTTCATATCAAATGACTTTACTACCTTGTCTTCCATTTGCATTGACCTCTCCCCCTGTCATATTGTCTATAATCTCAAGGTATGGGAGTCCTGATCTTCCTCCGGTCTTTATTTCCCAGTCCGGATGGAGCTGCTCTTCCGATACGCTGGCCATGCCTGGTGTGGTCCATGTCCATCCGTATGCCTTTACAGTCCTCCTCTCCTTACCCTTGTGCTGCTGCCAGCTCTCCAGCGCTGCTTTCCAGAATTCCCATGGTACTGCGTAAAATCTGCGAAGGTTGAAGCTCACCAGGACGAGTGCTATTGCGTTTGGATCCTTGAGCCAGTCGTCGAGGTAGTCCGCCTGGTGAGGCTCTACCCTGTTGAAAGCGATCCTTTTGTCCTCTGTGTGCTTTGCTTCAACGGCCACCGGTATGCCTTTGTACCTTCCCAGATAGTCTACGCAGCTCTTATGTTCAACCTTTGCGCTGCAAACCTGCCCTTTTGCATTCCGGAGTGGTATAAACTCCGTCGGTACCTTATGTACGCACGCTATGCCGTCTGCCTGGTACCTTTGGTGTACGAACTTTAGAAAATCCTCAAATGGTTGTCCTCTGTTAGCGTGGCTTCTGCTCATTCTGCCACCTCCCCGGAAAACAGGCCGCCCTTGATGGCGTTCTCCAGCTCCCTGTTAAGCTGTAGAATAGTTCCTTTGCCGATCCTGTTGCCGCTGCCGGTTTTCTCGGTTAAGTAATCGATGAACTTCATTACATGGTCGACCGCGTCTTCAGGCTTTGCCTGGGCTCTGCTCTGTACCAACTTTGCTCCTTCCTCCATGCCTTTTCCGTATGTGCGGTCTATAAACTCGCAAAGCTGCGCGTCTGTCATTTTTCTTATACTCACTGCTCTGTTATGAATGGCTTTTTCCTCCTCTGTCATTCTGCATGATCTCTTTTTCATCGTTTTAACCTCCTATCCGATTCTTTTTTCGCTTACTTCTGGCTATCTTGACTTTTGCTATTAAAATGCCGGTTTTCGTGAAGTCCGGATTAGCACTCCTTAAATTCGATCTTGTGATTTCCAGTGATTCGGCCATCGTTATAAGGGCCAAGTTTTCCAGCGATATGTTTCTCTTATCTCCATCGAGGAATGTCAGGACATGCCCTTCTGGTACCTTCCCATTTTTTTCTTCCCAGAGCACCTTGTGCTTTGGCTCCCATATATTTGGCTCGGCCGTCTTAATGAGGGTATATCCATCGACGTCTATCCTCTCGCTTCCTACCGGCTTGTGATTTAGCGGCTTTTGTCCTTTTTTAAACCATCCCTTTTCGCATCCTGGAGCGTGGTAGCCTTTCACTCCTTTGTTCGCTGGTGTATGTCCCTTCTTGAAGTATCCAGTCAGGCCGCTGTTTATCTTATGGTTGCCGTAGTATGACTTGAGTTGTTCCCTTGTGTAATTGGTACCAAATGTTTTATTTAGGAGCTCCGCCATGGCTTTTGGGCCTACGCCTTTGTGGTTTTCCTCGATGAACTTCTTGACCTCTTCTGGATATAGTTCTGTTGGCCTTCCTGCTGGCAATCCGCACGGTGTTCCGCTTTTTAATTTGTGGTTGGTCTTGTATGACTTCATCTTCGATTCTGTGAAAATTGGCCCGAATTTCGCGTTTACAAGCTCGACGAGCTCTTTTGTGGTCCTGCCCTGGACATTCTCTGCTATGAATTTGTGCACTTCCTCTGGGTACCGTCTCATGGCCTTGCCTCCAGCATAGGCGGCAGCTTCTCTTTAGGGGTCTCTATTCCGTACTCATTAAGGTGTTTGATTGTCTTCAGGGCAAGCTCGCCGTTTCTTATGATCGTTTCTGCTATTGCAGTTACTGCTTGGCTCCTCATGATCTCTTTTGCACTTGCTCTTCTGTCAAATCATCATCCATAAGCCTTTCGATGGTCTCAAAAAGGTAATTATTTAAGTCCGTTAATGTATTTTTCATGACTGCGCTCCTCCTTCATCATCTTGATCTCCAGCTTTCCCAGTTCATTTCAATGCCTACGCACATTTCCTTCAGTCTGTCCAGGGTCTTTTCTGCGTTCCTGCTGTCCATTGGCCGGCCGTTCGGTCCTATCGGTGTCATTCTCCTTATCAGCTCGTCGCCGGCGTAGTTAGTCGTCACTATGGTCGGCATGTAGGCTTCGTACCTGGCGTTGATTATTGCGAATATCTTCGTGGATCCCCATTCGCTTGGCTGTTCGCTGCCTATGTCGTCTATGACCAGCAGGGGTACCTCTTCGTATATTTTCATGATTTCCGCCTCTGTGGCCTCGTCGCTGCGGTCAAATGTCTGTTTTATCCTGGCCAGAAGGTCTATCATCGTCATGCAAATGACCGGTATTCCTTCTCTGATCAGCTGGTTCGATATTGCTGTGGCCAGGTGGGTTTTCCCTGTGCCGTAGCTGCCGGTAATGAATAGACCGTTGCACTCTATCTCTGGTGGGTCCACTATGCCGTCCGGTCCCTTCTTTGGGAGCATGTCCCGGAAGTTATCGGCGTATCTTTTAGCTGCTTCGTATGCTCTCCTGTTCTCCTCATTCACCTCGAAGCGCTCAAATGTCCGGTTCAAAAACCGACCTCTGATCCCGCTGTCTTTGATCAGCTTATTAATCTTGCGTTGCAGGCGTTCTGCTTCCTCCTGGCGTTTCTTTTCTTCCTCTGCGGCCTTTTTGTCAGCCTCGACCTTTGCCCAGTATCTCTGGGCCTGTTCACAGTCGCAGTGTTCTGGTTCCGGCATCCATATAAAAATCTGTTTAGTCTGTAGTGGGCTTATGAGGCCGTAATGGTATAATGTCTTGCCGCAATATTCGCATTCTTTCGGTTCCGGTGGAGCGCTGCTGTAATTCCAGCCTTCAGCTAAAGCCTGATCGGATCGTATCTGGAACCGATTCTTGGCTTCCTCTTCCTGGTTATGCTCTCTTGAAGCCTGCAAGCGCATCTCTCTTACTTTCGGCTCCCTGCGTGTTGGCCGCTGGTTGCTGATTGTTCCCGTCAAAATACTTGCTATTGATTCCATTCATCGGTCCCTCCTCGTATTCATCATCCCACCTTCCTTGATTTAGCCAGGTTGTTGGGTTTGGTATAAATCTGCCGTTTTCTTTTGTCCATTGCTCGGTTACTCTGGCCTTGCCTATGGCCGTCATGATCTTGTCAAATAATTCTGTGTCCGGCTTTACTCTCTTCCAGGCTGCCAATGCTGCCTTCTTGCCTACTTTCTTTGGGTAAGCTGCCCAGAACTCATCAAATCGTCGTTCTATCAGTGGTTTTGTTGGTTGTTTATCAGGTCCGTCAGTATCGCCCCCGCCTTCTGGCGGGTTATCGGTAGTGGGTGATAGGGTACCAGTAGAAGGTGATAGGTTAACGGTAATAGGCGTGGCTTGTACTGTGTTAGCACTGTGCATGTCTGGTGCTTGCATGGTGCTTTCCTGATATTCCTCTTCAAACTCCGGTGGCGGCGGTATTTCGCTCGCTTTTTCTCTGATATGAGGGTTCTGGTGCTTCGTGAAATTGACCACTTGGATGTAGCTCTTGTCTTCTACTGTGTACCTAAAAATAAAGCCTGTATCGTGTAAGGATTGGAGCATTTTGTCTACTCCGTCTGCGTCCACATCGTCGTATCCCAGTAAAATTTTTTTGATCCTTCTTGGTTTATCTTCAAGCCTCCCTTCCCTGTCTGCTATGCACCATAAGCCTATGAATAAAAGCCTGGTTAGTGGCGGGAGGTCTCCGAGTATTTCGTTATCAAAAAATCCAGGTTTAATGCTTCGTGTTCTTGCCATCTGTGTATGTCACCCCCTTTGTTATTGGCCTAACTTAGCAAACATACACTTCAGCGCCTGTGAGCTTCTGAACTTCCTCTTTGAAGCGCTTCTCGTCGCTGTTGTTGTTGCTTAAGTGTAAAAGGTATATTTGCCTTACCTTACTCAAATCATTAGCTTTGAGCAGGTCCAGGAAATGTTCAAGGCTCATGTGGCTTTTTACCAGCCTTGGTACCAGCTCTATTGGTATATATCCGGCGTCCACGCTCCTCTGCAGTGTCTCGGCATCGTAGTTGCATTCCGCCATGATATGGGTCAAGCCCTGGAACTTGTACTTTATGTAGTACGTGTCTGTGAAGTATAGGAGCTTCTCGCCTGTTTCTACCGATGTGAAAAGAAATCCCAGCGGCTCTGGGGCGTCGTGCTGCACGTCGAATGGTAGCACTTTGAATGTTCCTATCGTCAGCTCCTGAAGCGCTTTTACCGCGTGTATTCGGTGCCCTGAAAGGCCACACGCTTCGATCGTACCCTGACTGGTGTAAATGTCTACACCGAGTCTTGCGAGGTCCTTGGCGGCCTTACTGTGGTCTTTGTGGCTGTGTGACACAAAGCAGCCATCCATCTGTGTCACCTTGAACTCACATCCGACCTGTATTGCCTTTATTGGTATGCCTGCATCCAGCAGCAGGCTGGTTCGGCCGTCGCTTATGCGGTAGGCGTTCCCAGCACTGCTGGAGGCTAAAATCTTGATGTCCATTAGAAGTTCGGTCCTTCAAAGATTGATTGTTGTGATTGTGCCGCTGCGCTTGCGTTTCTTGCTGGTGGTGCCGATGGCTGCTCTATGATCTCTCCTGTTTCTGGTTCTACCTGTGGGCTCTGCAGCTGCTTTGGTTCCTCCGTTGGTGTAGTGTCTATGATTATGGCGTTTGCGTGGTCTGCTATTTCGGCCTGGGCCTCAAGCTCTGCATATCTGGCCTCGCGCATCTTCATGTACTGGTAGTTGTCGTCTATCTTCTTTGGATCCCTTGGGATGTGCTTTGCGCTGTAAACTTCGCGCTTGATGGTCTTCAGGCACATCTCTTCAAACCAGCCGTCGCTCTCCTTCTCTACCTGCCTGCCGTTTTCCCATACCTTGGTGGTTCCTCCCCAGAACTCGGCTGATGCGTATGCCGGCTTGCGTTTCTCGATGTCTCTCCTGGTCATGATGATCAGCTTGTTTTTGACCGGATCCTCGTACTCGATGTATCCAAAGCCGCCGACAATATTGCCTCTGTCAAATGGGTTATTGATCTCAAAAATGTAGCTCTCTACCTTGTTGTCCTTGCTCTTCTTGATGGGTTTGAAGGTGTCTGTCGAATATACCAGTTCAATGGTTACCGCCAGTGGCTTCTCTACCGCGTATTTCTCGGCGATGTACTGGATTCCGTTGTATCCTGGCATGAGGGTGACGTCGTATTTGTTGGTCTTATTGTTCTTGTAGGGGATCGGGAAAAGGTGGTTATCCTGCATCATGTCCAGTCCCATTTTGGCGTAGTGCACTACGTCGAGGGCCAGGTCGTTTAGGTTGACATTGTTCCATGTTACCGGAAGGTTGTTATCGTACTTGTGGTCCTTATTGTTATCGTTCTTTCGGATCCTGGCTTCCTCTGCCATCTTTAGGGCTCTGTCAATCGATATGAAGTATCCCTGGATCAGCTGCCTCTGGTAGTCTGTTACCTGAATTGCTCCGGCTACGTTGCTTCCAAATTCCTTGAGTACCGTGTTAGTGAAGCGCTCGCTCATTGAGAGCTGCTGGGTCTCTGCTGGCTGCAGAGCTCCTTGATTTTGGTTCTGAACTGCTGGTTTCTGATTTTTTGTGGTTGTGGTTGTCATTTGAATTCCTCCTTAAATTTGAATTGTGGCTTTGTCGGCCATACTGAAAACTTGTACTTCTTTGCCTTCATCTGTGACTATCACGTCACCTCCGTTTAAGGTTCCGAATAGTCCGAAGGCTGCCCAGTTGCATCCTTCCTTGCTATCTTTCGTCGGCGATCCTTTACCGGTGTGTCTGCCTATGCATGTCTGGTATGCGTCGTTCGGGTCTGCCCCTGCATCCTTGAACTCTTGTATGGTTGAAACCTTCCCGCAGGCTGGGCATTTAAATGCCCATTTCATCGGGTCTTCTCCGAACCTGTTCTTAAGCTCTGCGAGCCATTCTCCGTGTGTGTACCTCATGCTTGTACCTCCAATCTCAGTCTCTTGTCCTGCTCTGAAACTACCAGGCGTATTACCTGGGTATCCATCCGTAGGAGCCTGGTTACGCTTTCGGCGTTGTCTATGAATACCGGCATTGCCAGGTTCCAGTGCTTCGACAATGTGTCGATAATCTCCAGGCCGCCATTTATTCTGGCCGCATTGTTTGCAAAGGTGAATGGTACCATTCTGCCGTCTTCTGCTGGTATCATGACTTCGCAGTCGTCTTTAATTCCGCCATTAAGCTGTTCCTGGAAGAGCCTGAAGCGTACGCTCTTGAACTTGCTGTTTATCTTGTTGTCCAGGAGGCTGACCTTGGTCTTTGTGAACACTTCGCAGAGGTAGATCCCTTTTTCCAGCTCTTCGTACTGCTTTGAAAGCTCTTTCTCCCTGGTCTGAAGCTCTGCGATTCTCTCCTCCTGGCTCTTTGCTACCAGTATCCTGGTCTTCAGCTCTTCCTGCTCCCTTATCTGTTCGTACAATGCCTGGATCTGCTCTGTGTACTTGGATGCTATTGCTTCAATCTGGCCACTCTTGTTATTCTCCTCTTCGCGGTATCTGGCAATCTCGGCCATTATGTTGGTGTACTCTTCGGTGCTTTCAAAAGGTGCCGGCGTCTTTAGTTGGCTTTGCAAGGCCTTCAGCTGCTGTTCGTAGTCTTCTACGAGCTGCTCATCGTTCTTGATCTGCTCTCTTAAGGTGTTGGCTTTTTCCTCCATCTCGGTGATCATCTCTTTGCTGGCCTCGCGCTGGCCCTGAAGGTTTATCTGCTCCAGGCGTCTACTCTTCTGAAGGTTGAATGCTTCGCGAAGCTGCTGGATTTCCTCTTCCGGAAGTGGTCTGTGGCATGTCGGGCAGTTCTCTTTACTTTCGTCCCATGTCTCCTTCTGTACTGCCATGTAATCGTTGATTAAGCTTTCTCTGTGACTCTTAAGCCTTTCTATCGTCCTCTGGGTCCTCTCCAGGTCGGCCTTGGCATCCTGGATGCGGTTTGCTACTGCTATCTGGTCTCTCTTCAAGCTGTTTATTGCCGCGTAGGTTCCCTCGTTGAGGCTGCTTGTTTTGGTTGCATATGCTGCCCTGGCTTCTGCCAGCCTGGTGTTAGCCTCGGATATTTGCTTTCTGATGGCCATCGTTGTAAGGTCTCCACTTAAAGCCTGGGTCTTCTCTGTTTCGAGCTCGCTCTTCTGTTTGTTGAGTTCCTGGATCTTCTGGTCGATGGTCTTCGGGTTAAGACCTTTAATGTCGGGGATTGCTCTCTGGGCCTCGTCAATTCTGCCTGGTATCTCCTGCAGCTGCTTGTTGATTTCAGTCTTCTTGGCGCTGGCTATCTTCTTGTACTCGTCCACTGTGTAGTATTGGTTGGTGGTTCCCGGCATCAAAAGGTAATTTGGCAGGTCCTTCAGCTCCGGCGTGCTGTTGATTACATCCTCGTCTGAAACGTCCCCGCAAATCTCCAGCAGGATCTTCCTCCTGGCGTCCCAGCTCATCTCTTCCGGGAAGTAGTTCGGCATGGTCAGCATCTTCATTTTCTCTGCGCTGCCGCCGCAAAGTGAAAGCATGGTTGCTTCGTATTCCTTTTCCTTCGTTGGTACGCCATCGATGTAAAAATCTATGGTATGGCCATCAAACTCTTCTGTAGCCGATCCGCGCTTTTTCTTGTATACCTCGTGGTAAACCTTGCGAAGGGTTATTACTCGGCCGTCGTTCAATTTAAAGGTTGCCTCTGCTGCGTGGTCCAGGTAGTGAAGGTCTCCGTCCGGACCTTTGGTCTTTGGTGTGTAGTTCTTTGCTCCTGTGCTGGCCTTTCCGAATAGAAGCCAGGTTATTGCGTTGAATACCGTTGTCTTTCCTGTAGCGTTGTCTCCGTAAATGCTGGCGCTGTAGCCGTCGAACTTGAATTCCTCTGATTTCAATCCCTGAAAGTTTTCAAGCTTCAATGTTAATAACTTCATTTGTCATCCTCCTCGTTTTATGGTTTTTGCTTGGATTGACAAACCGCATCTCCCCGGGATATAATGGGGGTGTGGTTGGGTCGTCCCTTAAGGGAGGGCCTTTTTCTATTTCACCGGTAGCTGCAGTTTGTCTCTGCGCTTCGATCTCCATGCATCTTGCGAGGGTGTACTGTGAGAACTCCTCTTCTATGATCGCCTCCTCTACCAGCTTTCCAATGTACCAGGGCTGCTGCCTTATTCCGCCTGCGTCGCCTTCTCTCTCAAGGATCCAGGCGAGTTTCTTCTGGGCCCTGGGCAGTGCCCACTCCATCTCTTGATCTGTTGGCCGTCTCCCCAGGAATAGGGCCGCTTCATCCCTTATAAGCTGGGCTGTTGCTTGCATGGTATTCTCTCCTTTCTGTCTCTCTTAAGGATCTTTTGAAATCTATCCATTCTCCTCTTGCTGTCCATCCTGTATAAAAAAGCAGGATCATCATCGGCAATACCAAAATCTCGCCGCCTGGAGCTCCGGTCCTGCTCTGGTATGTCTCCCAGGCCTGCCTTGCAATTTCGACGGTTGTCATGGCCGTCAAAACGAGAACTCCTATCCTGATTCCTGCTCTTACGCTCCTTCTTAATTGAAGGGGCTTTTTCTTTATCCTGTTGTTCATTGTTCTGCCTCCTCTTCGCTTTCTTGGTCCTCTTCCTCTTTGGCCATTTTGGCCTTGACCTCTCTCCAGCAGTCTGGCCCGTACCCGCGCTCTATGCTCTTTGGGTCCTTTAGTGGCCGTTGACACTTACCGCATACTGTTGACATTCTTCCGCCTCCTTTCTTAATTCTTCAGCTCTGGCCATAATCGACCGGCTGTATTGACTTGTGGTTTTGCCTTGCTTCCAGAGCTTTTTAGCTCCATTCTCTCCGCAGTTGTAAGCCATCAGCACCAGGTGTGGGTCTTCGTATTTTGCTGTCAATCCTGCAAGCATCCGGATCCCTGCGAGTATGTTCTGCTCTGCCTCCAGGAAGTCTTCTATCCCCAGTTCCTCCTTGAGCCATTCGTGATTTACCTTGTTAATCTGCATGATTCCGTAATCGTTGGTCTTGCTGATCACCTTCTCCCGGTAGTCGCTTTCCTGGTCCATTAGCGCCAGGACCATCTCGTAATCCAGGCCGTATTCTTCGCAAAGCCTGAAGGTGTATTCCTGGAGCTCTTGCGAAAGTGGGATGTCGTAAATCCTGATCTGTGGCTCCGGTTCCTCTTCCAGTTCTGGTTCCGGTATCGGGCTTGGAGTGATTATGGTCGCTACTATGGCCGGTGTTGGTATGTGGTGCTGTATATGTAGCAGCTCGACCGCGCTGGCTATGGTCTGCGCCTCTTGCTCCGTGGCGTGTAAGTCGAGCATTATTTTGCCTGTGAAAAGAATTGCTGTGGCAAATATTAAAGTTGTTGTTCTCTTAAAATGCTTCATGGCTTGTCCTCCGTAAGCTCAACAGTAGAGCCTTTCCTCCAGGTACCGGCGTGAAACTCTGCCGGCGTTTGTGATCTTCCCTTGCTTTTTCAGTTCCTCGTTGAGCTGTCGGATGATTTTATATGCGTGGCTTTTTGAAACTTCGAGCAGTTCTGCTACTTCATCTACTTTTACAAACTTTGATTTTTCTTGAATGCTGGTTGCCACCATCAAAACCTCCTTTACCTTAAGTTTTTCTCTACCCACAGTTTCATCTCCATTGCTGCCTTCGAGATGTTCTCAAGTGCTTTGAGGATCTGTTGCACCTGCGGCTGCTCGTCCTCTGAAACTATCCCGTCTTTCACTATCTCCAGGATGGTCTTCTGGATGAACTCTGTATTGCCCAGCGCTGTCAAAATCCTTATCGTGATCCTGTCCAAGTGAAGAAGCTCTGCTGCCGGTACGGTCTGTTGTCCAAGTGGGCACATCCTTGAGCAAAAGTAATTGTTGAGCTCTGGTGTGTTGTATGCGTCGCTCATCAAAAGGACTTCCTCTGGATAAGGGTTAAGGCTACCGAGTTCAATTCGTGCGAGCCTGGTGCGGTCAATTCCAAGCTGTTCAGCTGCTCCTTCCCGGCTATTTAGGTTGTCATTGCACGCTGCTGCCTCCATTCGTGCTTTGTAGAAGATGTTATCTGCGGCTTTCGTAGCCTTTTTGGCCATATATTTGGTCACCTCCCTGCAATATAATTAGTGTATAAAGTTTCTCAATGTTGGGGATATTACGGTCTGAAGTTCTCATTTTCCGAGAACCGTTCCGTAAAAAAAATTGCAGGGTTGACTTCGTAGCCATTCACACAAAGCTCCTCGAATTCGTCGACCGTCAACCGGATTGCTCCTGTTTCCAGTGCGCTTATCCTTTGAACGGTTTTGCCGGTTTTCTTGGCTATGTGTGTTTGGGTCACGCCTTTGCTCTCTCGATATTCTCGGAGTCTCTGATGCATTGGCTTCACTTTTAGTACCCTCCTTTCGTATTCTCATTTATTGAGAATTGTAAGTATATTTTAATGCTCAATTTCCGAGAAGTCAATAGTAAATTCTAAAATTTTGAGAAATTATTTCTCAAAATCTACGAATTGTTATATAATGTTATGACTGGAGGTGTTTCTATGCTCACTTTTGGAGAACGTCTTCGTATGGCTCGTGAGCGAGCAGGCCTCTCCCAGCTGGACGTCTACAAGGCGATTAATTTGAGTAATAAGTCCCTTTCTCGCTACGAGAACAATGCTACCGCACCTGATCCGGATACGGTGAGGGCACTTATCGAGCTTTATGACGTCTCCGCCGATTTCATCATGGGCTTATCTGATGAGATGGGTCGAGCCAGGCCCTCGAAGTGTGGTACATCGAAGTCGAAGCCAAAGCTGGCCGAGGCGGTTGCGTCAGGCGATAAAGAACTTATTAAAAAACTTGAGAGCCTTTCCCCTGAAGCAAAGGAGAAGGCCGCAGAATACGTTGATATGTTGAAAACGCTCGAAGAGGTCAAAACCTCCGAGCCTGTTATTGATTTCGAAGAGAAAGCTTGAAGCGCGAATTAAGGCGATACTTCGTTTTCTGGGATTGAGAGGAGGGTGGTCATGGGTATGTTTAAGGTGTGGTCTTCATCGGCCGACGATTGCACCTGTTCGCTTTGTGCGAAACTGGACGGCACGGCCGTGAATATTGATGAGGTTTTTGAAATTGCGGGGTGTTCTGTCATGGATCCTCCGCTGCATGATGGTTGCCGGTGTACTGTCTCCTGGGTGGACGAGTCCTTCCTGGAGCATCGGCTTGTTAGGGCTTATAAATCATTTGTGAAGTTCTCTAATGCTGCGAGCACTTCTCGCGTCTTCCAGCAGTTTGTTGCCTGTTTCTTTGCTGCAGAATATTTTCTGGAGCAGCTGGCGTCGGCATCGTGCGTTGATCTCGCTTCAGCTGGCCTGGCTCAAAATGATTTTAAGGTGCAGCTGCAGGATATCAGGTCTCGTCGTGATCAGCTGTTTAATGCTGCCCTTAAGCGTGCCTATGATCACGCGCAGGGAGAGGCTTTGCAGCTCAAAACGGATCATGGTCGAAAGAACCGGATGGAGATGTGGCTCCAGGGAGTCCTGGCTTCGCAGGCCTTGTCTCCTGTGAACTACGAATACCTGAAGGAATTGTTTCCTGATCTTTAGGGGGTGTTGAAATGCAGGAAAAAATCGTCATGGAAGGTCTTGCAAACAGGGTAAAAAGCGCCTTTAATGTACAGAATGGGCGCGGGATCCTGACAAACCGTCGGTTCATTTACTCCCGGCATAAACTTTCCAAAATCATAGCCATTGGGGCTCTTGTTAACCTTACGCAGGGCGATTATGAATTTGAGATCCCTCTGGAAGATATTAAGAATGTCTCCCGCGGGAAGCAGGGCTTCAGTAGCAATGTTCTTGTTATCGAAACGAAGGCCGGCGAGGTCTTCAAATTTGCGGTTACAAAATACCTTGAATGGGAGATTGCCTTTAATAATGCTTTGGCTGGCTCTGCAGTTGAATAACCTACGGTTAAAAAATAAGCCCTGGCCTGCTTTCCGGCCGGGGCTTTTGTGAAAGGAGGTATGCGATTGCCTGTCTACAAATACGAAACTAAAACCGGAGCTAAAAAGTGGTACGCTGCCTTCTGGTATACTGACTGGACCGGGAAAAGGCGGAAAAA
>Ga0134104_1002402_pt1 | contig 12587 bp, 10 predicted proteins | sample 15_3_2metaG_FD_94455 | JGI IMG/M metagenome (GOLD analysis project Ga0134104, IMG submission 94455) | Switchgrass degrading microbial communities from high solid loading bioreactors in New Hampshire, USA - 15_59_3.3_214_A2 metaG | ecosystem: Engineered > Bioreactor > Semi-continuous > Anaerobic...
CTTTATTCCTATTCATTTTTGTTCATCCTCTGCAACAAAATGTAATAAGTTTACTATAATTATACTATTAAATCAGAAACCTATCAAATCCTGTAATATTAAGTTTATATTACAAATTTAAATTATATTACAAATAAAAACATAGATTTTACAATAAAACTAATCTCAAATTACCTCATATTTATAATTATATATTTCTAAAAAGTAATTTTGTTAATCATTTGTTGCTTAAACCAGCAGGCAGTTTCCTCTAAGCCCTTAAGCAAGTCGTATTGAGGAGCCCATCTTAAACATTCCTTTGCTTTATTGTTATCAAGTACACTATGAAGTATATCTCCTTTTCGCTTCTCTTTATAAATTGCTCCTATATTATTACCTATTAATTTTCTAATATATTCAAATAATTCATTAATTGATACTCTGGTAGATGAACTAATATTTAAAATACAATTATCTGCGCTGCTTAATGCAAGCAAATTCGCATTAGCAATATCTTTCACATAAATAAAGTCTCTAGTTTGTTGTCCATCACCGTATATATAAGGAGATTGATTCATTAACATTTTATCTATAAATATAGACACAACTCCGCCTTCTCCTTTTGAAACCTGCCTTGGACCATATACATTAGAATATCTAAAAATTGTATATTTAATATCAAACATATTACTGTAAACTTTTATATACATCTCCGGAGTAAATTTAGATATACCATAATACGACATCGGATTTATACTATGGTTTTCATCAATAGGTAAATAATTTGGATTTCCATAAACAGCAGCTGAAGAAGCATAAATTATCTTTGATACATTATTTTTTACACAACTATTTAAAATATTCAAAGTTCCTCTAATATTAGTGTCACAATCAAAAGTAGGGTCTTCTATTGACCTTTGCACATCAATTTGCGCTGCATGGTGAATTACACAATCGGGTTTATATTTAGATATAATACTTTCAATAAACTCACGATCAATTATACTTCCCTGAATAAAATTAGCAGATTTATTAACATTATTGATTGTACCAGTAGATAAATTGTCCACCACTATAACATTATGTTCGTTATCAATTAATTTATCGACAATATGAGAGCCTATAAAACCAGCTCCTCCAGTTACTAAAATATTCATCTTATATCCGCTCCATAACGAATTAACATCAATAAAATTTATAATCAAAGTTTTCTTAGCTCAAATATTCCACAACCATAATTACATCCGAAATTTGTATCTATATTATTTTTATTGAATTCTGGATTAGTAACAAGATCTCCATGATCATTTACATATGAAAAAGATATTATCTCAAACTTACCTTTTATTAACGAAAGCAAAGTTGAAACTGAAAATACTCTATGCGCGTTAAATTCTATTCTTTGAGGCCCTATTGGCACTGATAAGTATAGTATGCCTTCCTTTTGCAATATCTTATACATATTATTAAAACCTTTTATGTAACCAAAATAATCAATATTATCACCATACCTGCCAAGGCCGAAATGCTCCATAGCATGCAAGCAAGACAATGAATCACAATAATTTATTAAATCTAAGTTATCATCCATTAAATCAACACAACGAAATTTTACATTTTTATTAAAACTATCGCTTATAGGTCTTATATCAAGTACTTCAATCTCCCTATATGATGCTACATGAGCCACAAAGCCATCAATACGTGATCCAATATCTACATGCTTTTTAGGATTATTGATAAAAACCTTTTGGGCAACAAGTAAATCCTGATGAAAATAGTGTCCCTTTGCTGTTCCGGCAAAATCATAACGATCAGCCATGCATGGATAAAAATTCACTTTAACCGACTTATTATTTCGCTTTAATTGCTTTTTGAAATGAAAGTAATCCTTAATATAAGAATTAGTTCCTCTTACTGAATGAATAAATGTTATTAGATCAATACCATAAGCACATAATACATTATTAATTTTTGATAGACGTTTTTTACCAATAGTACTCATAATATCTCCAATCATGTCTGATAATATAATTAAATTATATTACAACTTTTTAATCTATTTTTTTCGTGCTAAGACATGAAATCCAAAATTTAATATTTCATCAGAGCCATTATCTAACTTTGAAAAGCGTTCAAATAATTTTATTATCAAAAACATGGGTATATAGTGCCATATTCTCATCTTAGTCTTAGTATATTTTCTGCTATAGATGGCACTCTTAAGAGCTCTTGAGCTAAATATTCAAAATAATTACCGTTAGTACTAATTTCAATAATATCAAATGAAAATTCTTTTAAATATTTTTCATAAAAATATTTATTGAAACCACTATAATAATGGTAGGGTGCCATATGTGTCATACTACAAAATGGTGCAGATAAAATAAGTATTCCATCCTTTTTTAGTAAACGAGAAAATTCTTTTAAAGCAAGAATGGGATCTGAAATATGTTCAAAAACTTCAGTACATAAAATGGCATCAAATGATCTGTCAGGCATTGGTATATTAGTAATATCACATACAATATCTGTATTCTTATAATCCCATTTGCCAATTTGCAGTCCTTGATTATTTCCTTTTCCATCATACTGACAGAAATCTTGACTGACATATTTAAGATGCTTGCAATAGGGTTTATATTTCATTTCACCAGCTCCGGCATCTAATAATGTCAAACCAGCAGGTAGATTTTCTAAAACACTTTTTACCCAATTATCTCTAACTTGATAATTACTTCTTCCTACATTAATAAAATTTTTTGCCCATGTTTTTATCATGTTGTTGTACACGCCTTTCATATTTTTAATTTTAACAATATTTTTGCATTAATCTGTAAAATTCAGTTAATATATAACTTGTTTAATTCGAAATGTTAAGACATTCTATATCATCGAAAAATATAACCATAAAGAATTTTTAAATGCTTTTATTTATTAAAAGTATAAATAACAACATAATCCAATTTATTATACTTTATGTAAAATTCCTTGTCCAGTAAATACAACTATGAGTTATTATTAAAATGTTATAATAACTATTACAACACACTAAAATTACTGCTTGTTGTTATTGGGATGAATATTTCCAATAGCTAATTTGTATCTGTAATCATCGTCAATATATAAGGTAACAAAATAATTCGCATCCAGCCCTTTAAAAGGTATCGAACATTCAAAAGTGCCCCCTGTAACATTGTTTTCCTTAGGAGGATTAATATAATAAATAAATTTAAATTTATTAGATATGTTATCTATGTCATAAATATTATTAAAGTATTTATCTACGGAAAAAACATTATTAATATTATCAGTATAAACCTCTATATTTAGTAATTCAGTATATTTCATCGGCTTTTTCAGTTTCAATGCTAAATCTATATACTCAGTCCCATCTCGATTTTTAATATTGTAGTTTGTTACTTCAATATTCTTACTTATAAGTTTCGGAGTATTTGACTTCCTATCTAATTTTTTATCTCCTTTAAAATATATCCAGTTCTTCCTAATAAATAAATTTCTTAACGTATTTGGTATATATTTGTATTGCAGTAAACTTATATTTTTATTTTCGTTTTCATTCCGATAATACATATTAATTAAGCATGATCGTTCTGCTTTTTCACAAGTTGATTCCCATTGTATTCTATATCTTTTAACATCCGAACCTGGCGTAAAATAAATTTTACCTATACCGTTAACTACTTTATATTTTTTCTCATCAACCAAAATCTCATTTTTTCCTCTGTCTTCATATATACTTATCTTGCACTCTTTTCCTGTACTTACTATTTGATAAATCAAAGTATATTTATCCCTTGGCACTACATTATTAATGTACCAACTTATTTTATTATTAGACAGGTTTACTTGTTGAGGAATTTTACGTGCCACGTCAAAATATAGTAATAAAAATATTGGTAAAAATATTAAAACAAAAAATAATAAACTTTTTCTGGTTTTGCTTTCTCTAATATTTAATTTATCAAATTTTATATTATATTTTTGCACTGCTAAGCAAATACCCATAAATAGCCATAAGCCTCTAAAATTTTCAAGGCATATTGATAATGATTGTATGAGTACACAAATTAGCGCAAAAAGTAAAATTATATTTAATTCATTTCTATTCCTTAAAAGATTTTTTACTAGTATCAAAAAAATAGAACAAAATAAAATAATACCAATCAAGCCCATTTCTGCAAATATACCCATAAACGTATTATGGGGAATACTCCATAATGCAGTAAGATGCTCTTTACTTTGTTCACCATTAAATAATTTATCTAAATAAGGTTTAGATACTTTCCTGAAATTACCTTTTCCAACTCCTAAAACAGGATTGTCCAAACCTATTTGAAAAGAAGCTATAGTAAGATTTTTACGTATTATGTATTGATCTTGACCATTAATAACACTATAAGTTCTGTCAATGACGCTCTGTGAAAAACTAGAATCCAAACAAGTAAAATCAAAATCTACTATTATTAAGAACATAGTAATACCAGCGATGCCAAGTATTAATATGCTTTTATAATATTTCTTTATGTTCAGTATGAAATATAATAAAGAAGCAATCCCAAATCCTATAAATGTACCTCTTGATTGTGTTAATATAATACATATGAAAGTAAATATCAAAGTAATAAAACCTATTGATTTTAATAATTTCTTCTTAGATAGCTTTATAAATATCAATACAATAAAAAAAGATATAGAAAGATAAGTTCCTGCAAGATTTGGATCAGTAAATCCTCCCATAAATCTTGAATTGTCACCGAGTATTTCATGCCATTCAATATTTTTGCCTAGCAAGAAATTTATTTGAATATATATACCAACTAATATTGTTATCCATAATCCTATCATCCATGAGTATATTAAATTTGTAAATTCCTTGCTTGAACTTATACTATTAAATCCTAAATAAAAATATATTGCTACTATAATAAATTTTATTGACTCACTCAATAATATTGTTAAGCTATTATCTATCGATTTGTTGAAAATGTGAGATAATATTATTACCGAGAAAACTCCTATAAAATACCATAAGTACTTACAATTGAATTTTTGTTTAAAATTTTTGAAATCTAAAAAGATCAAAATTACTGTTATAACTAAGAAAATATCAGAAAGAGATGTATTGAATTTTGCCGTACTAGTAATATTTATAATACTCATTATAGGGAAAGTGGCTATAATAATATATATTAAGTATTTATAAATGTTATGAATATTAATTTTTTTTTGCTTATTCATAATATATGATAATGCTCCTTATACCAATCTTAATTGACATTAATGCATTGATATATCAATTCAAATAAACCTGTACTATTATTTTTCTATGTATTTATGTATAAACTAGTTCCCGAAAATAAATGATTTCTTTATATCCTTTTTGTAAATTATTTTAATAATCTTATCAGGCATCAAATACCACACCACTGCAAAGAAAACGCCTAAAAGGGCATGTAAAAAATTTTTTTTATCGAAGTTATCAACTTTAGCTTTTAGAGCACTTTTCCTGCACACCTTATTTCTCTTTGAAATATCAGATTCCGTAAATTTTTGTTGTCCCAAAACTATAGGTAAGTTAGTAAGTTTATACCCGTATTTTAAGCTTCTGAGCCATAATTCATAATCTTCTGCGAGATGATATTCAGGCTTATATCCTCCTATATCTAATAATTCTTTTCTTCTATACATTACTAATGAGTGTGATATAGGTGATCTGAAATATGCAGTTTTTCTTATACTTTCATAACTGGTTTTATATTTTTTTATAGAATACACAATTCCTTTTTCATCAACAATATTAGCATAACCACCCACAGCAAAATATTCTTTGTTTTGATCTAAAAAATCTACTTGTAGCCTAAATCTATCAAGTGATGGAATATCATCATCATCAATTCTAGCTATATATTCACCTGAAGCATAATGTATTCCTTTGTTTAATGAATAAATTAAGCCTTCATTTTTATCATTATTGATTAGTTTTATATTAAGATTGGTTTTTTGTAAGGAATCGAGATATTCTAATAATTCTTTATGAGTGCTTCCGTCATTTACAATAATTAACTCAAAGTCTTTATAAGTCTGCTTAAAAACATTAGTTATTACCTTTTTTAAAATATCAATATTTGAATTATATACACTTAATAATACACTTAGTTTCAATCAAATACACCCCATATAATCATTATTTATTTAATATTAAACTACCTACAAACTACATAATAATGATAACAATAGATAAAATCAAATCTTTAATGTTCATTTTATTTATTAAGATTCAAAAACTTTACATGATAATTTAACAATAATTAAAAAGCAAGTCATTTAAATATAATAAATCTGAAAATATAAATTTTTAATTTATAAGATTTATTTCATACACCAAATATGGTTTTATATGGCAGGAAGTTTACTTTATATTTATATATGAAATATAAAAATAAACTGCAGAAATACAATACTAAAGCCAAATATATCCATCCTTTAGATTCTTTATCAAACACATTTACAAAATACGGATAGAGGTATAAACTGAATACCTCTAAATTAAATGAAAGTCTGCTTGCAAATAGATTTGATGAATAAAAAAATGAGTAAATTATTAGTCCATAAATACAAGCATTTAAAGATATATTAAAATATTTATCTTTTACTCTATCTTTAATTAAAATGCCCAATAAACACACTAATAATTTAACAAATAGCTTAAATAACTTAACATATTCTGAAGTTCTAAATTGCGTCAATTCATAAGTATATACTTTTAATTTATAATAAAAAAATTTCGGAAGCATAAATCCTAAATATTTAAAAACCAAACTAACAATGTCTATTCTGGTTAAAACTAAGCAAAATAATATAACAGCAAAAAGTACTTTTTTTGAGTAATTTTTATTTGCGAAAAAGTAAAATGGTAACACAATTAATATTGAACTATGAAAAAAAGAACCTAGAATAATAATTGTTAAAAACTTAAAAAATTTTTTTTCTTTTATATATCTAATCGAAAATGCAGATAAAGATAGTACTATTCCCTGTCTAATAATTGTAAAACTAACAGGGAAAAGATATATACAAAAGTATCCTAATAGCATTATAAAATAATAGTTAGTGACTTTTTTAGCTTTAAAAAAAAGTATAAAAATAGTAAAGAAAAACACTAAAAAAAACATTACATAATATTTAAAATTAAAAGTTTTCAATATTGCATATAAATAAGAAAATCCAATTTCATATGGAGATATATTGCTATATTTATATTTGAATATATTGGGCCAATTTATGTAGTTAACCATATAAGACTCATAATCCGATCCTATCTTATATCTTAATCCGCCCAGTAAAGTTATACATATTAACATAAAATAAAAAAATTTATCCTTATATTTCTGTAAGTATCCTTTTACCTCAAAATAGCCAAAAAGGATCAGTAATAACAATATAATTATATATATATACATGAATACCCCCACATGTAAGAATAAATTTACTCTTTATATTTACGTAATAACACATAGTCTACCAATAAATACTACCTGCAACATTTAACATATGTATCTAATATTTCACCCATCCTGTTGCTAACCTCATGTTTATCAACAACTGCATTATATCCGTTTTCTGCAATATACTTTCTTTTTTCATCATTTGATAAATAGTATTTAATTTTATAAATTAGTTCATCACAATTTGTAAAAAAAACTGCATCTTTATCAGGTATAAAAATACTAGCTAAATCCTCTGTATACTCAGATATCATCATAGTTTTGGTTACCGGAATCTCAAAATTTCTTGTTGTATAGGTGTCATTATTTACTTTTGATAAAAATACAAGTACAATTTTAGCACTATTAACAGCCAAGTTATAGTCATCATAGATTGGTTTTATATCATAATTTAGTTTTGATTTAAAATATGGGTACAACTTGGATCTACGCCAATTTTGGCCGAAAATTTTTATATTAATGCCTTCATCGAATATTTTTTTTATACACTTATCTCTCCCGTCATTTTCAAAATGTCCTATAAAAAGAACATCACAAGTATATTTATTGTTCTTCAGTTCTTTTATATAATAATTTCTTTCTTTAATATAATAACCCCTTAATAAAGAAACATTATTATATCCTATTTTTTTATATTCATCAATATTTTTATGTCTAAATGCAAAAATATGATCATAATATGGAATGCAATCCATGTAATGACGCCAATAATAGCTTTTATAGCTTTTGCTAAAAGGATCATCATTATTATAACCAAAAATCTTACATCCCATAGATTTAATTTTAATTAATGTACTTGGCAGTATATGAGTACCTCTATAAATAAATAACAAATCTATATTATATTCTTTGCATACTGAAATTAAATCTCTATTAATCTTTTTAATTATATGCCCAAATGTAAAACGATCTTGAGGTTTATAATATAAATAATTGATAATATCTTTTGGTCCCTTTAAATCTTTATTATATTTATACTTATAGTACTGGCACCAGGAAAACTTATATACATCATAACCAGATTCTAAAAAAGACTTATAGAGCGGTTCTTCATAAAATGTATACCTCCAGTCACCGGCAATTAATATTCTTATTTTTTTTAAATCACACATATCGATACCCTCTTCGTAATTTAATATACTCATCCATAAACATTAATTCAAACTGATAAGTTAGTTTATAACTTTATCCAACTATCAGGTACAATATTATCATCTGGGTATTTATCATCGAAAAACCATTTATTTGGTGCTATAACTATTTTATCATTATTTTTATTTAGATAAGCCCCCCACCAACTAAAAGAACTATTAGCTATAATATTATGTTTACATAGTGACATTAAATGCATATCTTTATAACTATTTTTATCTGTATTCCAACTAACATAGATAGCATTTTTTATATCGAAATTCTCTTTTACCCATTTTACGTCATCAGAGAAAAATATAAAAATAGGATTATTTACATTGTTTAATATATAACTAATAGCTTTATCATAATAAATAGTCTCATATAATCCTCCATGTAATTTATTTTTTACGTAATCTCCTCTTCTTATATGAACAGATACCGAGTTACTATCTTTTATTGTGTTATAAACATCTTTATTAAGGCTGTCAAGCTGAATATCTTCTTTAAATGTAAATGATTCAAATATCTTATCCTTTATTGGAATAAAATATTTTTCCGATTGCCAATATCCATCTAAATATATGAATTTTTCATCAAATATCATTTTATAGTCTATATCAAATCTTTGCTTTTCCACATAATGTGTTTTTTTATATCCAATTAATTTTTTCTTAAGTTTACTAAAAATATAATGATTGTTATCTGATACTCTTCTTACTATTTTATTATCACATTTTTTAATATCAATGTTCTTAAAAACATCCGGCAACTCAAATCCATTGTGTATCTTTCTATATTCATAATCGCTAAGATCCATACTTACATCAATATCATTATATTTTAAGAGTAAATATAATGCATATTGGAACATTTGATTACCTAAACCACCATTAAACCTTACTATTTTCATAATATAATGACTCCTTTAGAAATTGCATTGTATTTCGTATAAAGATTTATTAATACCAATTCCGTATTATGTAAATGCTTTCTTATATAAGTAAGTATTTAAAAAATATTATTATAATTTATACTTAACATCACTTATTTGACATAGGCTTAAAAACAAAACCTGTAATTTTAGTATTTTTACATTCTTTAATAAATACGGCAAATACAAGTATGGCGTATGATAAATTTGTTATAATATAATTTAGAAACGCTCCTGTAATAAAAAATTGTTTTATTAAAAAAAGGCCGCATATTAATGAAATTATTCCAGGTAAAATAGATGGTAACATAAGTTTCCTTGTCTTCATCTGTGCTAGCATAGGAATTGTAGAAAGTGAAGAAACAGCTTGTACTGAAGCAGCAGCCAGCATATAAGGTAACATCCATGAATTATTTAAATATTTTTTATCAGCGGCTATTATAATTAATAAATCCTTAAAGAAAAATACAAAAATTGTTATAAGTGCAAAAACTGCAAATACGATTGGTAATAATTTTAAAACAAAGCGTATTGCATAACCTTTATCATTATTTTCTTTTTCATAAATTATAGGAAGCAAAAATGCGTATATGATTCCTGTAATAAAAGAAGTCGGAAGAGCAACTATAGATGTCAATACATAAAATTCACCAACTGCACTTTCATTTAAATAATACTGCAAAAACCATCGATTTGACATATTCTGCATCCATACAAATATAGCCCATGCTAACATAGGATAAGAAAACATCCAGATGTCATTAAAAAGTATCTTTAAGTTGATTATATTAATTTGCGAAAAGTCTATATTAGTTCGATTTTTAATTAAATCCGCTAATATAATTAAGAAATCAACTAATGAAAATATAAGCAATACTGAATAAATATTTATAGTAAAAAATCTATAAATTAAAAATATAAAAACAATATTGCAAACATATTCAAATATTCTTGAATATGCAACAAAGTTTCTCTTTCTTAAAGACTCTTCTACTCCATAAATAGTTGTTTTATATGTTTCAGTAATTATATATATTATTAAAACAGGCAATAATTTTTCCCATTCATATTGTATTATGCCAAACAATTGAACAATCGCTATTATAATCAAATAACCTATAAAGAATACAAAATATATAATAAATATGTTAAAATAAAACTTTTTATAATTATTACCTTCCATATAAATGGATGCATATCGTCTCAAAGCCTGATCAAAAGCAGTAAATGGATACATACTAACTAAAGTATATACTGATAATGCTAATGAATAATAACCATATTCTGATTTTGTCATTAATACTGCCAGAATTTTCGCTACTAGGACTTTGCCTAACACTTGTACTATTTGACTTAAAGCAGTCATTATAAATTCTCGTTTAAATGTAATCTTTTTTAGCATAGACTAGTTCCTTTTATTATATTTTTATATTTCTGTCTCTAACATTTTTTATGTCTCTATCCTGCAATCCCAAAGTCCTACACTATTCTCTTTGAACGTGCTTTGCAGTATCCTGCTTAATTCTTCCTTATCTTTTCCACGCTTCAGCAGCATTTGTGCAAATCCTCCGCCTCCCGCGCCACACATCTTTACCGATGATATATAAGGTTTGCATATCTCTATAATCTGATCGATATAATTATTAGTACTTCCTGCATCGATCAATTTGTTAATTCTAAAATGCTCATTCATCAATTCTGCAAAAGCATCTATATTTCCTTTCTCAAGTTCAAATTTCATCAGTACCGCGATTCTTTGAATTTCATAAAGGTACTTGATTTTAGACGGGCTGTTGAGTATGTAATCACCCATGATATCTCTTAATATGCCTTTTGCAAGCCTTCTTTGACCTGTATATAAAACTACAAATCTCTCATTTAGCTGGTTTATTGTATTATTGTCGAGCTTTAGCAAATCATATGTTATTTCCTGCTTAATACCTGGTTTACTTTTAATAAGCTTTATACCGGGAATAATTCCGCCAACCTGATCCTGCCATCCTCCGCCTGTTGTTAATAACTGTTCCAGCAGCAGAACCTGCTCAAATAGCTCTGTATCAGTTATATCATTGCCGATAATATTATTAAGGGATTTTAATACGGCAGCAGCTAAAATGCTACTCGTCCCCAGGCCTGAACCCTTTGGTATGTTAACTTCAGTTTTTATGTATATTCCTCCGCCAATAATTTTCACCAGTTCGGTAAGCGATACTTCCTTAGTAACATTTTTCTCCAAAGGAATTACTCCGGCCGCAATTAATGCAGCTTTATGAAGTGCTAATGGGTCAGCAGGATCATTAAATCTGTATAAATCTGCAATAGAATCATACTTTTTTGCAAAATCCAAATCCATACTTTCACAAATTATAACCGGCTCTTCAAGTACTCTGGTTTCAACTTTAATAGGACATTTACCGTTTAAGCTGATTGCAGCATTAAGAACAGTTCCTCCCATTTCCAAGCTGTACGGCGGAGTATCAGACCATCCGCCTCCGAAATCAACACGTGCATATGCTTCACATACATCATGCTCTTTCTTTAATTTTATTCCGTCATGGCTCTTAATCTCTATACTATTTTTTATTGCTTTTTGAAGCTCACTATAAGCAATATTCTCATATTCTCTCCATGATTTTATTGAAATATCTCCTACTTTATAGTTTACTATTTGAGGATTCCTGTGTACAACTTCTGCTAATGCCCTATATAACCTCACTCTTGCTAATTCATTTTTTTCCTTGCCGCTTCTTTCAAATAATAATATAACTCTTCTACAAATATCGCTGCATGATTTACCCAATATTTTTAAAGAATCATTTACATATACTTTTCTCATGGATAAATCACAGAAACTTTCTACTCGTATAAAATCTTCAGTTTTTCTTTGATACTCCAAGATAGACTTCTGATTTGCCAATTGATAACTTTCAGATAATGAAAAGCGCCTTGTTTCAATCCACTTTTTCTTTTCTTCTTCCGTCATCAAGTCAATCCTTTGAAGCTTAGCTGACATA
>Ga0134104_1002431_pt1 | contig 12427 bp, 9 predicted proteins | sample 15_3_2metaG_FD_94455 | JGI IMG/M metagenome (GOLD analysis project Ga0134104, IMG submission 94455) | Switchgrass degrading microbial communities from high solid loading bioreactors in New Hampshire, USA - 15_59_3.3_214_A2 metaG | ecosystem: Engineered > Bioreactor > Semi-continuous > Anaerobic >...
ATATATCATAGCCGCGTTGCGAGAAGCAATATCTGGGGGTTTACAAAGCTGGGGGCTGATGTCAGCGTGTCAGGGCCTTCGACACTCATGCCGCCTGAAATTGACAAGGCAGGTGTAAGAGTATACAACACAATTCAGGAAGGGCTCCTCGATGCTGATGTCATAATAGGTTTGAGAATACAAAAAGAACGGCAGCAAAAAGGGCTTTTCCCCACATTGAGAGAATACTCAAGATTTTTTGGCCTGGATGACAAACGGTTATTGCTTGCAAAGGAAGATGCTATTATTCTTCATCCCGGGCCGGTAAACAGAGGAATAGAGCTTTCCTCAACAGTAATTGACGGTGACCGGTCCTTTATAAATGAACAGGTGACCAATGGTGTTGCTGTCAGAATGGCGCTTTTATACCTTTTGACAAGGAGGGGCAGAAATGAAAATATTAATTAAAAATGGACATGTTGTTGACGTTAAGACAAAGCTGGACGGTATTTATGATATTTTTATAGAAGACGGTAAAATAGTAGAAATAGGGCATGACCTCGAATTAATAAACGGAGATGTCATTGATGCTACGGGAATGTATGTTTTGCCGGGATTTGTGGATGCCCACTGTCATCTTAGAGATCCGGGATTTGAATATAAGGAGGATATTGAAAGCGGTACTATGAGTGCAGCTATGGGAGGATTCACTTCCATTGCTTGTATGCCTAACACAAACCCGGTAATAGATAATGAATCAGTAATAAGATATATAAAGAGTAAAGCCAAGCAGGACGGCTTTGTAAATGTATATCCGATAGGAGCGATTACGAAAGGCCTCAAAGGCGAAGAATTAGCTGAAATAGGTGAATTGAAATTTGCCGGAGCTGTTGCTGTTTCTGATGACGGCAATCCGGTGAGCAATTCCTCCGTTATGAAAAAAGCCCTGCAATACGCATCTATGTTTGATATAACAGTTATTTCACACTGTGAAGACCGTGAATTGTCCGATGAAGGAGTAATGAATGAAGGCTTTCAGTCTACAATTCTAGGGTTAAAAGGAATACCAACTGCTGCAGAAGAGATTATGGTTGCAAGAGACCTGATACTTGCGGAGTATCTTAAAGTACCCATTCATATTGCACATGTCAGTACTAAACTTTCAGTTGAATTAATAAGAAGCGCAAAAAAAAGAGGCGTAAAGGTGACAGCAGAGACCTGTCCGCATTATTTTTCATTAACGGATGAAGCCTGCAGCGGGTTTAATACTCTCGCAAAAGTCAATCCGCCGTTGAGGACAAAACAGGATGTAGATGCAGTTATAGAGGGACTTGTAGACGGAACAATCGATATAATTGCGACGGACCATGCACCACATCATGCAGATGAAAAAAATGTCGAGTTTAATATTGCTGCATTCGGAATGGTGGGATTTGAGACGGCATTCCCCCTTGCAATAACTAATCTGGTTAAACCCGGCTATCTGTCCATGAATCAGTTGGTTGAAAAAATGTGCCTGAATCCTTCAAAGATACTTGGACTTAACAAGGGAACAATAGAGGTGGGAAGAACTGCCGATATCACAATAGTCGATATAAATGAAGAGAATATTATTGACATAAATAATTTTAAGTCAAAAAGCAAAAATTCACCTTTCGATGGATTCAAGCTTACAGGTGCGGTATATCACACAATAGTTAACGGGAATGTTGTAGTGAGAGAAAAAGTTCTGTTCTAAAATTTAGAGAAACAGTTTATGAGAAAAAGTTCTATTATAAAGAAAAGTAATGGAACTTTTGAAATACATTGAGACAGACAGATATAAATCTAATAATAAAAACAGGAGGAAAAGATGTTTATAGATAAACTTATTGATAACATAATAGAAAAAAACAACCCGTCTGTTATAGGTCTGGATCCAAGAATTGAATATGTGCCTTCTTTAATCAGAGAAGAATCCTATAAGGAGTTCGGAAGAAATAGTAAAGGTGCGGCTGAGGCTATATGGGTTTTCAACAAGAGAATAATAGATGCTGTTTATGATATAGCTCCTGCAGTGAAGCTGCAGGTGGCGTGCTATGAAATGTATGGGGTAGAAGGAATGGAAGTATTAAGCAGGACTATAAAATATGCAAGAGAAAAGGGACTGATAGTAATTGCCGACGGAAAAAGGAATGATATAGGTTCAACAGCGCAGGCTTATTCAACAGCTTTCCTTGGGAGTATTGACCTCGGGGAAGGCCCTATTGACAAAGCATTTGATGTTGATGCGCTGACAGTGAATCCCTATCTTGGTTACGATGGAATTAAACCTTTTATTGACGACTGCAGAGATAATAACAAAGGAATATTTGTACTTGTAAAAACATCAAACAAGTCTTCAGGCCAGCTTCAGGACCTGCTTATGCAAGATGGAAGAAGTGTATATGAAGTAGTGGCCGGCTATGTAGAAAAGTGGGGAAACAATCTGATTGGAAAGTATGGTTACAGTAGTGTCGGCGCTGTAGTAGGAGCTACGTACCCGAACCAGGCCAAAGTACTCAGGAGCATTCTAAAAAGTACATATATTTTGGTACCTGGTTATGGCGCACAGGGAGGCACTGCCAGAGATGCAGCACATTCCTTTGATAAAAATGGCATGGGTGCGATTGTAAATGCATCACGAAGCATAATGTGTGCATACCAGTCTGATTTATGGAAAAATGAATATAATGAAGACAGGTTTGACGAAGCTTCAAGGGCTGAAGCTTTAAGGATGAGGGATGAGCTTAATGCAGCATTGCAGTCAAAAAAGTCCTCATGAGATTTGTGAACAAAATATATGTAATAGGCTTTTGAAATAAATATTAGTGGAGGATGGTAGATGAAGGCAGTTCTTATTTTGGAAGATGGTACAGTGTTTTATGGTGAAAGTTTTGGAGCAGCCGGGGAGACTATAGGTGAGATTGTTTTTAACACGGGAATGACGGGATACCAGGAAGTTCTGACTGACCCTTCGTACTGTGGTCAGATTGTAACAATGACATATCCGCTTATAGGTAACTATGGTATCAATCTGGAAGATGTGGAATCTGCAAAACCCCAGGTTAAAGGACTAATTGTAAGGGAAAGCTGTAAAAACCCAAGCAACTGGAGATCAACAGAAACACTGGATGACTATATGAAGCACAGTAACATCATAGGAATAGAAGGAATTGATACCAGAGCGCTCACCAGAATAATAAGAGATAAGGGTACCATGAAGGGGATTATCTCCACGGATATAACTCTGGAATATGATGACTGTATCAGCAGAATAAACGAATATGAAATCAAAAACCCTGTTAAGCAGGTTACAACAAAGGAAATACAACATTTTGAAGGAAACAGCTTCAAAGTTGCTCTGATTGATTACGGAATGAAAAGAAACATTTTACAATCACTTATTGCAAGGGATTGCGATGTCTATGTGTTTCCCGCATCTTCAACAGAAGATGAAATCCTTGGGATAGAACCGGATGGTATTCTGCTTTCCAATGGACCGGGTAACCCCAAAGACTGCCAGCATGAAATCAATGTAGTAAAAAACCTTTTAGGCAAACGCCCCATTTTCGGCATCTGCCTGGGACATCAAATTGCAGCACTGGCAAGCGGGGCTGACACTGAAAAGCTGAAGTATCGACATAGGGGATGCAACCACCCGGTTAAAGACATTAAAATGGATCTTACGTATATTACAACTCAGAATCATGGTTACACCATAATAGAAGAATCTGTGAAGAACTCCGGAATGGTAATAAGCCATAGAAATATGAATGACGGTACAATTGAAGGTATAAAGTATCTGGATATACCGGCTTTTTCTGTGCAGTTCCACCCAGAAGCATCTCCTGGTCCTGGTGACACTGCATATCTGTTTGATAAATTTATTGAAAATATGAGGAACTTTCGAAAATGAGTATGAAAGAAAAAAGTGTTATAAGAAAAAAGCAAGTATAAATAAAAGAGTGATCATAAGCAAAGAGTGAGTATAAAGGAAAAAGATATTTTATATCAGGAAGGAGTCAGTTGATGCCAAAAAGAGAGGATGTAAGAAAAGTACTTGTTATAGGTTCCGGCCCCATAATAATCGGCCAGGCTGCAGAATTTGATTATGCAGGAACACAGGCATGCCGGGCCCTTAAAGAAGAAGGAATTGAGGTTGTACTGGTAAACAGCAATCCTGCGACCATTATGACAGATAAAAACATAGCTGATAAAGTATATATCGAGCCTTTGAATGCGGACATAGTGAAAAGAATAATAATTGAAGAGAAGCCCGATAGCATACTGCCTACACTGGGGGGACAGACAGGTCTGAATCTTGCAATGGAATTGGCAGAATCGGGTTTCCTTGAAAAGCACGGAGTCAGGCTGCTGGGAACTTCTACAGAAGCTATAAGAATGGCAGAGGACAGGCAGGCTTTTAAGGATACAATGGAGAGTATAGGGCAGCCGTGTATTGCAAGCAAAGTGGTAAATACAATAAATGAAGCTCTTGAATTTGCAGAGTCTATTGGCTATCCTGTCATTGTCAGGCCGGCATATACTCTTGGAGGTACAGGAGGCGGAATAGCCGGCAATGCTGACGAGCTTCGTGAGATTGGGACAAATGGCTTGAGATTAAGCAGGGTGCATCAGGTATTGATAGAAAAGTGTATAACAGGCTGGAAAGAAATAGAATACGAAGTAATGAGAGATGCAAAAGGTAATGTAATTACCGTCTGTAACATGGAGAATATTGACCCGGTGGGTGTACACACAGGGGACAGCATTGTTGTAGCACCTACCCAGACATTAACAGACAGGGAAAATCAAATGCTTCGCACTGCAGCATTGAAAATTATCTCTGTACTTAAAATAGAAGGCGGATGTAATGTACAATTCGCGCTTCACCCTTCCAGCTTTGAATACGCAGTAATAGAGGTAAATCCCAGGGTAAGCCGTTCATCTGCGCTTGCATCCAAGGCTACAGGTTATCCTATTGCAAAAGTGGCAACCAGGATTGCAATAGGCTATGGATTGGATGAAATATTGAATGTGGTTACAGGAAAGACATATGCCTGCTTTGAGCCAACATTGGACTATGTGGTTGTGAAAGTACCGAAATGGCCTTTTGACAAGTTCGTTAAGGCAAAGAGAACCCTTGGCACTCAGATGAAAGCCACGGGAGAGGTAATGGCAATAAGCAATTCTTTTGAAGCAGCTCTGATGAAAGCTATAAGATCATTGGAACTTGGACTTTTCACTCTTGAACAGAATATTTACAAAAAAATCGATTTGGATCAATTGAGAAAGAAGCTTTCAGAGGTCAGCGATGAAAGAATATTTGTGATAGCAGAGGCATTAAGAAGAGGCATAACGATAAAAGAAATTAATGAAATAACTCAAATAGATAATTTCTTCTTAAATAAGATAAATGAAATAGTACAAATGGAAGAAAAAATTAAATCACTGCCACTTGAAAAAGTTGATTATGAGACGTTGAAGAAAGCTAAAAAGATGGGTTTCCCAGACGTTGTGCTGGCCCAACTAATGAATTGTGATGTGAAAGAAGTAAAAAGCAAGAGACGGGAAATGGGAATAAATGCTGTATACAAGATGGTTGACACATGCGCGGCGGAGTTTGAGGCTGCTACACCATATTATTATTCAACATATGATGAAACTTCGGAAATAAAGGAATCAGACAGAAAAAAAGTTCTGGTATTGGGCTCAGGTCCTATCAGGATAGGTCAGGGAATAGAATTTGACTACTGCTCCGTACACTCTGTCTGGGCACTAAAAGAGGAAGGCTATGAGACAATTATAGCAAATAACAATCCTGAAACTGTAAGTACTGACTTTGATACTGCTGACAAGCTCTATTTCGAACCGCTTACCTCGGAAGATGTTGAAAATATAGTAGAGACAGAAAAGCCTTCAGGAGCGATAGTGCAGTTTGGCGGTCAGACGGCTATAAAACTCACAAAGCCCCTTGCTGATATGGGAGTAAAAATATTCGGAACAGATCCGAAGTCTGTTGATGCAGCAGAAGATAGGGAGAAGTTTGACAGAATACTCGAAGAAAATGGTATACCACGTCCGAAGGGGAAAACGGTATATACTCTTGAACAGGCTTTACAAGCGGCAAATGAGCTCATATATCCCGTACTTGTAAGACCGTCATATGTCCTTGGGGGACAGGGAATGGAGATAGCTTACAATGACAAGGACATAACTGAGTTTATGGAGATAATCAACAGAGTAAAACAGGAACATCCAATACTCATTGACAAATACTTGATGGGGAAAGAAATAGAGGTTGACGCAATTTGTGACGGCGAGGATATTTTGATACCAGGCATAATGGAGCACATCGAAAGAGCTGGTATACATTCGGGAGACAGTATATCAGTGTATCCGACGCAGACTATCAGTGAGAAAATTAAAAAAATTATTGTAGAATATACCCGTAAACTCGCAAGAGCCTTGGATGTTGTGGGGTTGGTGAATATACAGTATGTTGTTTATAATGATACGGTTTACGTAATAGAGGTAAATCCGCGTTCAAGCCGTACAGTGCCGTATATAAGCAAAGTTACGGGAATTCCCATGGTCAATATTGCAACTAAGGTGATGATGGGCAGAAAGCTTAAGGAATTCGGATTCGGTACCGGCCTTTACAGGGAATCTGACTATGTGGCGGTGAAAGTCCCGGTATTCTCCTTTGAAAAGCTTCACGACGTAGATACCAGTCTTGGACCGGAAATGAAGTCAACGGGAGAGGTTCTGGGGCTGGCTAAAAGCTTCAACGAGGCACTTTATAAAGGCATTATAGCATCGGGAATAAAACTTCCCCATAAGGGTGGCGGAATTTTGATGACTGTGCGTGATACAGACAAGATGGAGCTCATATCTCTTGCAGAAGAGTTCGAGAAACTGGGTTTTGAATTGTATGCCACCGGAAAAACAGCTAACAGCCTTAATAGGCATGGTGTTGCAACAAATGTTGTGAAAAAGATTGACGAGGGTTCGCCAAATATACTTGACTTGATTGAATCAGGAAAAATAGATCTTGTAATAAACACTCCGACAAGGGGAAGAAAACCCGAGAGAGATGGATTTAAGATACGAAGGAAAGCGGTTGAGATGTCCATACCGTGCCTGACCTCACTTGATACAGCTAAGGCTGTACTAAATTCCATAAAGCTTGGTATGCAGGAAAAGGACCTTTCCGTTGTGGAACTTGGAGTATTTGAGAAGAATATATAAGCAGGACATCAGAGGAATATTAGAGGAAAATAAATAGAGTATTAAGAAGAATATTAAAAAGGATATAAGAAGAATATGGGTACTGGTACAGTTAGCTTGTTCGGGAGCACTGGGGGAAAAAGCTGGGACAATGCTTAAAGTAAAAAGAAATACCCTGTTTAGATAGAAGTGTCCCCTTACCCAAGAAGTGTCCCTAACTTAAATAGGGAGGATACAATGTCAAATATACTGAAAGAAAAAATAATTGAAACTGAGAAGCTTACACCACTGCTTTTCAGGTTGACAATACAATCCGAATATATAGCGAAAAACGCAAAACCAGGTCAATTTGTCAACATTAAATGCTGTGACGGTATTGATGCTCTGCTAAGAAGGCCTATAAGCATATGTAGTGTTAACAGGGAACAGGGTCTGTTTGATATAGTTTTTGAAGTGAGAGGCAGAGGAACAGAAATACTTTCAATGAAAAAAGCAGGAGATACGCTTGATATACTTGGCCCGCTGGGTAAAAGTTTTTATGTTCCGGATGAAAATAGCAAAATTGCAGTAGTGGGTGGCGGTATAGGTGTATTTCCCCTTCTGTTTCTTCTTAAGGAGATAAAATGTGCCCAAAAAACAGCATTTCTGGGGTTCAGGTCCTTTGAAAATGCAGTGCTGCTTGATGAATTTCAGAAGGAATCTGACAGTGTGTACATCACAACAGATGACGGAAGTATGGGGAGCAAAGGATTTGTAACAGAGATTCTGGAGCAGAAACTTGAAGAAAAAAGCTACGATGTGATTTACTCATGCGGCCCTGTAGCAATGATGAAAAGAGTGGCTGAAGCAGCACAGAAATATGGAGTTAAATGCCAGGTATCCCTGGAAGAGCGAATGGGGTGCGGAATAGGCGCGTGTCTTGTTTGTGTCTGCAAGACAAGAAAAGATGAGGGATGGGAATACAGTCATGTTTGCAGTGACGGGACTGTATTCTGGAGTTCAGAAATAATATTTGATTGATGAAAGCAGGTGCAGCTATGGTAAGTTCGGAAGATATTAACATTGGGGTGGACATAGCGGGGTTAAGGCTTAAAAATCCGGTTATTGCGGCTTCCGGCACTTTCGGTTTTGGCCGTGAATATTCACAATATGTAGATTTGAACCAGCTTGGGGGAATATCTGTAAAAGGGCTTACCCTTGAACCCAGGCAGGGTAACAAACCGCCGCGTATTGCGGAAACTCCTGCAGGGATATTGAACAGTGTTGGACTGCAAAATCCGGGAGTACACTATTTTATAGAAAATGAAATACCTTACATAAGGCAGTTCGATACCGCAATAATTGCCAATATTGCGGGTAATACCGTTGAGGATTATTGTAAGATGGCTCAAATTCTGGATGATACAGATATTGATGCGGTAGAGCTAAATGTATCCTGCCCGAATGTAAAAGCAGGATGTGTGGCTTTTGGGAACAACCCATCAGGAGTATATGAGATTACGTCACAGGTTAAAAAGTTCTGCAGCAAGCCGCTTATAGTAAAACTCACACCAAATGTGGGCGATATAAGGGAAACGGCAAAAGCAGCTGAAGAAGCCGGAGCGGATGCACTGTCATTAATTAATACCATATTGGGAATGGCTATTGATATTCACAAGAAAAAACCGATTCTTGCAAATAACATGGGTGGCCTTTCCGGTCCAGCCGTAAAGCCCATCGCGGTAAGAATGGTGTATGAAGTTTGTCAGACTGTTAAAATTCCTGTCATAGGCATGGGAGGAATATCAAGCGGTGATGATGCTGTTGAATTTTTGCTTGCAGGTGCAAGTGCCGTAATGGTCGGGACTGCGAGCTTTGTGAATCCAAGGGCGTGCATAGATGTGTTGGACGGTATAAAATCCTACATGATGAAACATAAATATATGAGTATATATGATATAATTGGGTCATTGGAACTGAATCAATAAAAATAAATTTCGGGGGAAGACATGAAAACCAGATTAATTTTTGTACGTCATGCCGAAGCCGAAGGCAATATTAACAGGCATTTTCACGGCTGGACAGATTCAAACATTACAGAAAAGGGACACATTCAGGCTGAAAAGCTTGGCCAGAGATTTAAAGATATTGATGTTGACGTTATATATTCAAGCAGCTTGAAAAGAACTCTTCAGACAGCTTCGTATATTGCAAAAGCGAAAAACCTTCCAATAATAAGAACTGATAAGCTTAAGGAAATAAACGGCGGGGATTGGGAAAACCAATTGTGGGATGAACTTCCGATAAAATGGCCGGAGGAGTACGACACCTGGGAAAACCGGCCTCATGCACACAAAATGCCCAATGGTGAGACCATGGAGGAATTCCATCAGCGTTTGGTAAAAGAGATTATATATATAGCTGAAAACAATAAGGGAAAAAATGTATGCATTGTTACCCACGGCACGGCAATAAGGGCATTAACTTGCATGTTTTATGGTTGCAGCCTGGAAGATATGGCAAAAATACAATGGCAGGATAATACGGCAATTACTATAGTTGACTATGAAGACGGCAAATTTAAAATGATTTTGGAGGGCGATGTTTCTCATCTTGACAGTGAAATAAGAACTATCGAGAATCAGGAATGGTGGCAGAAACTGAAAGAAAGTAATTTTAAAGGGAATGAATAAACTCAGGGGGAATGAACAAGGTTATGTCGAGTAATAAAAATTCAAATGAAAAACTTGTATCCTGGCTGTTTGAAACAAATGCAGTCAGAGTATGTCCAAAGAATAAGCCTTTCTGGTATACATCGGGAACTATCGGACCGTACTACATTAATACCCATTTTCTATACGGAAGTGAGGAAAAGGCTAACAGTCTTTTGAAAACAATAGATGAGGTAAAAGATGATAAAATAGGGTGCCCTCAGAAGATACTTGAACTTGTAACGGAGAATTATAATAATACCGCTGTTTATAAAGCCCTCATAGATGAGCTTTGCGCTTTTTTGCTGGAGAAATTTGATATGAATGAAGTTGATTGTATATCCGGCGGTGAGAGAAGAGACTGGTTCTTTTCGCTGATTACAGCAAAAATGCTGTCAAAACCTCACCTTACAATATACAAAGATCAATCTGCGGTAATATCCGATGGAGATGGAACAAGATTGACCGGCAATCTCAACGGTATGAAAGTTTTACATATAGCCGATCTTATAACAGAAGCATCAAGTTATGAAAGAGCATGGATACCTGCTGTAAGAAATTTGAACGGAGAAATGAAATGGAGTGTCTCAATTGTTGACAGAAATCAGGGCGGTGCGCAGCTGCTTGAGAGAAACGGTGTAGAGCCCTATTCCATGATATATGTGGATTACAATTTGTTTGATACTGCACTAATAATGGGACTTATCGACCTTGATCAGCATGACATGTTGTTAAGATATATTGACAACCCTAGAGAGTCTATGAGGCAGTTTTTGATAGAACATCCGGAATTTCTGGAAGATTCTCTTGCTGCTGATGAAAGAACCAGCCAGAGAGCAAGGCTTTGTATTGAGAAGGATGTGTATCAATTAAAGGGATAGACAGGGGGATGGTTCCTTTGACGAGACGGGGGACGGTTCCGTATCACGAAGATAGAGCAAGGTGAGACAGATTCCTTGCTCTTTTGAAATTAAATTGCGATAGTTTATCGAATTTTCATAACAGGAAATATCTGCTTTCGCTACAGAATTAACTTTAAAATATTACTATAATGATAAAAAAATAGATGTAGCAATAACTGATGAAAATGATGTGAGAATAATTAAAGAGAACTTATGTGGCGTATCATACTTATCTAACCCATCATGTGGATTTTCACCTGATATATCTATAAGATTTTCTGATGGTGTAAAAAGCATTGAAATTTGTCCGGCACGTGATAAGTGCTCTAAAGCAAGTATTGGAGATTCAGGAAGATACATAAATATTAAGGATAGAGAAGCTCTTGAGGCAGTATTAGAGAAATATGGAATGACCTTTCCTTATACCATACTGCCCTTTACGCACACCTCACATTTCCCCTGTTTTTGCGCTATTTATAAAAAGCTTCCTTTATAATTTTCCCGTACTTAACCCGTGCAAACTATTTGTTTTAGGAAATATTGTGCATTTTTTGTTATAGGGGGACATGGGAAGTCCCAGACAGGGAGCAGTCCTGTCTTAGGAAGATACCAAGCCTGTAGAAAACGCTCATCTTTGAGTTGGTGGCACTTCTTCCATGCCTTGCAAAAACATTCCAAAACCGCTTTATCCCTGTCGTAACTTTGCGATAGCTGTGTAAAGCTGACGTGATACAGCGTTTGAATCATTGCTACAATCCATAATTTTTTATGCTGTTGTATACTGTTACTGCATCAGTAATATTATACTGTTCCGAATGGTGATTTCCTTTTGCACCAGCTGTAATAAGAATGTATTCCTGTTTACCAACTTTGGCAAGGCTCGCCAGACATAGGCCGGCTTCACTAGTATATCCGGTTTTTCCTCCTAAAATTTCTCCATTAATAATGTTTTGATCACCAAGTTTCTTATGCATTGTACTATAAAAGGTTATTCCGTCAGGATGCTTATTGGTAGGTGGTATGGAATGACGGAATGCAGTAAAGATCTCCCGGAAAGTATCATTTTGCAAAGCATTGCTTAATAGGATAGCCATATCTTTGACTGTTGTATAGTGATTGTCGTTGTGAAGTCCGGTCGAATTCTTAAAACGAGTATTTTTCATGCCAAGATCTTCCGCCTTTTGATTCATCAACTTAACAAAATTCTGCTCTGATCCCGCAATATGCTCAGCAAGTGCAACACAGGACTCTGCGCCGCTTGGTAGCATTACTCCGTATAACAGGTCGATTGCCCTTACCTGTTCACCAGGTTGGAAACCTGCCATTGATGCATTTGCTTTGTACAGCTCATCAAACATAGACTTGGAAAGCGTGATTTTTTCATTCAGATCTGATAAATTCTCAATCGCAATCATGGCTGTCATCATTTTAGTCAAAGAAGCTGGGTAGATTTTTTCTTCACTATTTTTTTGCATCAAAACAGTATCATCCATTAACCGGATCAAAATGGCATAAGAACTGTTTAGCTTATCAGGAGATATAGAAACAGAAGAATCAGCTTCAACTGACGGAGAAATTAAGACTTTTCTGCCAATATATTTTATC
>Ga0134104_1002445_pt1 | contig 12343 bp, 11 predicted proteins | sample 15_3_2metaG_FD_94455 | JGI IMG/M metagenome (GOLD analysis project Ga0134104, IMG submission 94455) | Switchgrass degrading microbial communities from high solid loading bioreactors in New Hampshire, USA - 15_59_3.3_214_A2 metaG | ecosystem: Engineered > Bioreactor > Semi-continuous > Anaerobic...
ATTACCGGACATACAAGCTTCCGGTCACAATTTCAAGATGCTCCAACAATTACGGACCGTACCAGTTCCCGGAAAAGCTGATACCTCTTATGATAATAAATGCTCTTAACGATAAACCCCTTCCTGTATACGGTAAAGGAGAAAATGTAAGAGACTGGCTTTTTGTAATAGACCACTGCAGTGCAATAGACTTGATAGTGAGAAAAGGAACCGTTGGGGAAATTTATAATATAGGCGGTCATAATGAAAAGTCAAATATTGACGTGGTAAAAATAATCTTAAAAGAGCTCGGCAAAAGTGAAGATCTAATCCGGTTTGTAGCCGACAGGCCGGGACATGATAAAAGGTATGCCATTGATCCGACGAAGATAAAAAATGAGCTTGGCTGGGAACCTTCCACTGCGTTTGAAGCGGGTATTAAAAACACCATCCGCTGGTATCTTAAGAACAAATCCTGGTGGGAGAAAATTATAAGCGGAGAGTATCAGAATTATTATAAGAAAATGTACGGCAACCGTATTTAAGAATATAAGATCATGTGAAAGAATTCTGTTTTATTAAAAAATATTCAATTAATTAGTCAAGGTCAAACAGTAAATATGCAATAGTAAATGTCAAAACAGTTAGAAATTAATGAGTTTTAATAGTCAATGTCGAACAGCTAAAAATAATTGAGTTTGTAGAAATCAATATCAAGCAGTTAGAAATAATTGAGTTTGTAGAAATCAATATCAAGCAGTTAGAAATAATTGAGTTTGTAGAAATCAATATCAAACTCTTAAAAAAATTGAGTTTATAGAAGTCAATATAAGGCAGTCAGAAAATATTGAGTTTTAAAAGTCAATGCCTAACAGCCAAAAACTATTGAGTTTAATATTTTAATTTCAAATGTAATATATTAACAATAACACAATATCTTACTATATATGTAAATTTTGCATAAAAAATGAGTATAATTTTAATGCAATTCTAGTACTGAATTACTAGAAATACTGGAATTATATGACAAAAATGTATATAAAATAAAACATTCAAAAAACTTTTTTGGAATGTAGGCCTAAACTACTAAATTTTATGTATATTTCCTTGACAATGGTAAATTTAAATTATAATATATCAAGTAAGTATTTAGGGACTTTTATCCTAAATTTATAAAAAATGAAAAATAAAATGATCGGAGGAAGCCATATGAGTAAAAAAGTATCAAGCAAAATCAAATTTTCTGTTTCTCTATTACTGATAGCTGTTTTGATGGGATTTACTGTACTAAAGACGGAATACATATCGCCAAGTATGGCAGTCGCAGCAGAAAAACCGACAATCAGCAAAAAATCGGTAAATATACTTATAGGCGAAAAATATGATTTGAATATTAAGAACAAAGTAAAGAATTCCACTTATAAATGGAAAAGCAGTGACAAAAAGATAGCCACAGTTGACAGCAAAGGTGTTGTAACAGCTAAAAGCAAAGGTACTGCAAAAATAACATGTACAATTACATTACCGGGCGGGGAAATCATTAAGAAAACCTGTAAAGTGACTGTTATAACACCCGCAATAAAATTTTATATAAAAAATAAAATCTCAAAAATGAATGTTGGTCAGGAATATGACCTTAACAGAAGACTTTCTCCGAGTACTTCAAACGATAAGACTACCTGGACCAGCAGTGATGAATCCATAGCAAAGCCCGATTCTCTTGGTGTATTTACCGCATTAAAAGAGGGAACCGTTACCATAACCGGTAAGACATTAAGCGGTGCAAGCGATTCTGTAACCATCACTGTTGTGGATAAAAACGGTACCGTTAAAAACCAGGAGGAACTCGATGATTTACTGGGCAGCGGAGTCGCCTTAATTACCATAAAGACCGATGAAGAGCTTAAATTCTCCATTAAAAAGGGAGACTATAGCAATACCAAACTGGTTGTTGATGCACCGAATGCCGAGGTAGAAAATTACGGTATTTTTAAGTCCATAGAAATAAAGCAGATTAAGAATAATACCTGGTATGAGATGGCAAAAGGCAATCAGATAACCATAAGTTCCCAAAATACAAGAATCGTTGTAGGAACTGAAGCATCCGTAAAAATTGAAACCAGGGCTGAAGGCGCCGTATTGATAGTTGAAAACAACGGTACTGTTGAGGAACTGATTATAGAAAACGGAGCCCAGATAGAGATTAGCGGCGAATCAACTGAATTAATACCTGTAACCGTTAATGCTGCAAATGTAAGGATTAAGACCAGTGTTCCGGTTGATCTGGTATGTAACGAAAAACTTAGCCTTGAACTTTTGGAAGGAGCCGAAGCTTCTAAAATAACGGCAAAATCTGAGGATGTTATTCCGGATATAAAGAGTGACTTTTCTGTAATAGTTATAGTGGATGATAAAGAGAAGGAAATAACTCCCACTCCGACGCAGTCAGGCGAAGGTTCAGCCGGAGGCGGTGGCGGCGGTGGATATATTCCGTCTCCTACACCTGTAGAAGAAGATGCGGAAACTTACAGTCTTAATAAACCTCTTAAAAATTGTAACAATATTACTGTAAAGTACGGCAGCATAAGCATTGATATTGATTCAGAGCTGATAAAGAGAATAGTAGGTTATCTGGATAACGAAGACGGCTCAATCGATAAATGGAAGAATACCACCGACAAAAAAGAGACATATAAAGATAAAGATAAAGATATGGAAGTTGTGGTAACAGGAACGAAAGGTGCCATGACAAAGACCGTTAATGTTAAAGGTAATCTGATAGGAACCAGACAGTTTGAAGTAACTTTTGAAGTAACTTTGGATACTTCAAATAAAGCGGTAGTAGTAAAGAGTCAAAACAAAACTTATACTATTTATAAAATAAACGATCAGACTATAAAAATCAGTCCGAAACCGTCTTTGAAATTAGAAATTAGTGCAAATTGATAACAAGAATTAATAAGCCATTGTCAGACTGACTTCTGAAGACCGGAGGATTTTCGCCGGAGCGAAAATCCTCCGTTATGACAACCGGTATTAAATTATGGGAGTCAACAATAATGAAAAAAATAATAATTGTACTTTTGGGAGTTCTGGTTTTTGCTTTACCAACCGTAAACAAAGCGTATGCGGGCTCATTGAACGAATATGAACTTGAGATAATTGAAGCTGCAAAGCAAGAGTATGAATACAGCGGCGCCTATTACAGAGCAGAAGATTGTTATATTGACAAACTAGTCGAGTATTTTTCGCAGGATGATATTGATATAACAAAAGAGGATAAGGACAATATTTTGCAATGGGCGTATGAAAATATAGAAAAAGGCGTCAGGGAAGGATATCTTAAACCTGTAGGAACATATGACGGTCAGGATGATTCGGATACGTTAATAGAAACACAATCGGGGAAAAACAATCCGGATGCTATATCACAAATCGGTAACAGCAATTCAGATAAAAAAAGTCATATTGATTCGCATGCAAAGATACAAACCGGTAAAACCAGTCAGCAATATACGGATAGGGAAGAGCAAATCGGCGAATCAATTCAGCATATAATAGGAAAAATCATTAATAAAAATCAGAATACTGAAGAAAAAAACAGTTTTTTAACTGATGAAAATAAAACGGACAGACTAAAAATATCGGATTCTGATGCGGGATTGGATTCATATAATATTAATGCCTTTGATTTGACTGAAACCTATACAGATATCGATAAAGACAAAGGAAATATAAATATTAAAATTTATAATATACTTTATTTTATCATAGGACTAGTAATATTTGTATTTGTTCTGTGTATTGCACATTGTTTTTTTAAAAAAGGGGCGTACAGAAAATCAGGGGGGGATTTAAAAATGCATACTGATTTCAATACTGAGAATTTATTCAGTTATTTTTATGCATTTTTACTGGCGTTTGTGATTCTTGTGCTTAATATCAGCATCGGTCTGGGTTTGGGCCTTTTCAGCAGCCAGAGTATAATAAAAAGCATAAATAAAGGGAATTATTTTGAAAAAACATATGAGGATATTATAGCGAATACGGAAAAAATTCTGTCCCAGGCAGGATTTCCAGAAACATTATTATCTGAAGTAATATCCAGAGACAAACTTCATATAAGCGGTATGAATTATGTGGAGGATGTATTAAATAACAGAGAACCTGAGCTTGAACATGACATCAGCGCAGAGATCAGCAATAAGCTTATGGAATATATAAATGAAGCCGGAATTGCTGAAACACCGGATTTATCGGAAAAGGTGGCAAATGTTGCGGCCGCCGTTGAAACAGAATATGCTGACGGGATAAAGATGAGAATTATAGATTACCTTACAGAATGCAAGCAAAAATACAACCGTGCAATTAAAATCATACTTCCATGCATAATAGTCCTGATGGCTATCATCTGTTATTTGCTTTTAAAGATACAACGTTATAAACACAGAGGTGTCAGGTATATATCTTATGCGCTTTTGGTGTCATCGATTTCAACCATAGTAATTGCCTTGTATACATTGTGGAGAAATAACGGAAGCAATGTTATGGCAAATGCAGATTATTATTATGAGATGGCCAGCCAATACTTGAAAGTTAATTACAAAGGACTGGTTCTGCTTGGACTGATTGGGTTTTGCGCTGCAATTGTATCGTTTAAGGTTGTTGATCTTATGAAAAAGAAAATCGTAAGAACATGAAGAGGAAATCTTACATGAATGATAAAAACAATTATATTGATATACATTCACATATTATGCCCGGAATCGATGACGGAGCAACCGATATGAATCAAACCTTTAGGATGTTACAGATAGCGGTATCCGAGCATATAATGACAATTATAGCAACCCCCCATTATATCTGCGGAAGACACAACCCGGATCCGGGATTTCTTGGAGAACTTAAAGACCGGGTACAGGAACTGGCAAGAAGCATAAACAAGGATTTAAAGGTGTATCTCGGAAATGAAATATACTACAGTGATTCCGTTATAGGTGATTTAAAAAAGGGAAAAGCACTTACATTGGCCGGAAGCAGATATGTCCTGGTGGAATTTTCACCGGAAGAAAGATTTAACGCCATTTATCACGGCATAGGCGAGCTGATAAGACACGGATATATGCCAATTCTTGCCCATACGGAAAGATATGTTTGCCTGTACAGAAATAACAACCTGATAAGTGAATTGGTAAAGGCAGGATGCTATATACAGATTAACTGCAGAAGCGCCATGGGCGGCAGATTTAGCAGGAAGGCGGCATATATTCGATGGTTGGTTGACGAAGGGTTGGTTCATTTCCTCGGAAGTGACAGCCATAGGGATGACATAAGAGCTCCGATAATGGAAACAGCCGTAAGGCAGCTTGTAAAAAGATGCGACACCGAAAAGGTGGGGAGAATAATATATGAAAACCCTTTGAAAGTTATTGAGAATATATATATATAATGTTAACGGTTTTTTCATGCGTCTAAGTCAAAAATACATATTAAAAGGAGTTATCTATGGAAAAAAATACGTACGAAGAAATCGAAATTGATTTCAGGGATTTGCTGTTTATGTTGAGATCCCGGATATGGATAATAATTATAAGCGGAATTATTACTGCCATGGCTGCTGGATTTGTCAGCAGTTACATAATGACTCCGGTATATACATCCAACGCCCAACTGTATATACTAAGTAAAACCACTTCTATCACAAGCCTGGCTGACATTCAGATTGGTACTCAACTGACTCAGGACTTTATGGTACTGATTAAGAGCCGGCCGGTAGTAAATCAGGTTATCGAAAATCTGAATTTGAATATGAGTTATGAGACGCTTGTAAAAAAGATATCGGTCTCAAATCCCAGCAATACCAGGATACTGGTAATAACAGTATCCCATCCGAATGCATATATGGCCAAAAAGATAGTGGATGAGTTCGCATACGTGTCCGCCGATCAGATAGCCAAGATTATGCATACCGAGGCACCTTCCATCATTGAGGAAGGTGAAATAGCACAGGAACCTTCGGAACCGAATATAAAGAGAAATATAATAGTCGGCGGAATACTGGGAGTGTTTCTTTCAGCCGCAATAGTTATATTGGTATATGTGATGGATGATACACTAAAAGACAGTGACGATATCGAAAAATACCTGGGCTTAAGCACCCTGGGAATGATTCCTATGGATGCTGAAAGCAGGTATGCATTAAAAGAAAAATATATGCCTAAAGGGAAAAAACAAGTGAAAAAGAGAGGTAAATTGTAAGATGAATGGAGAATACATAAACATCACACGCAAAAAGATGGATTTTACAACAAATGAAGCATATAAAGCTCTCAGAACCAATATCCAGTTTTGCGGGGATGATATAAAAGTAATATTATTTACCAGTTGTGCTCCCAATGAAGGAAAATCCATCGTTTCGTTTAATTTGTGTGCGTCTTTTGCGGATGACGATAAAAAGGTTTTATTCATAGATGCCGATTTAAGAAAATCTGTTATTATAGGAAGATACAAGGTAGGCGAAGTTGAGAAGGGCCTTACCCATTATCTGTCCGGACAGTGTAAACTGGATGAGGTAATAAAACATACAAATATTGATAATATGGATATTATATTTGCCGGTTCATATCCTCCCAATCCCGCCGAGCTTCTTAACCATGCCAGATTCGGAAGCATGATAGAAGCCTTAAGGGACAAATACGATTATATAATCGTCGATACGCCGCCTCTCGGCAGCGTGATAGACAGTGCGATTGTGGCAAGGGTATGCGACGGTGCAATTATAGTCATAGAAGCCAATTCTGTAAGTTACAGGTTTGCACAGTATATCAAACAACAGTTGGAAAAGACCGGCTGCAAAATACTCGGAGTTGTCCTGAATAAGATTCCTACGGACAAAAACGGTTATTACGGCAAATATTACGGCAAATATTACGGCAAATATTACGGCAAATATTACGGTAAATATTACGGTAAATATTACGGGGAATACTATGGCGTAAATGATGGCGAAAGTTAGCACAGACAAAAATAAACTTATATAGGTAGAAATTCACAAATATGAACATTTGTGTTTACATATGACAAATAAAATAGTATAATAAATACTACCCACATACAAACGGAGGGAGTATTTATATGTTGAGAATCTTCATATGTCCAAAATGTTATAATTTCAGGATAGTATCCAGAAAACCCGATGCCATATGCTTCCATTGTGGTTCGAGATTACATAAAAGCGATTTGGATTACGTGGATTATATCGACATGAGTTTGCAGGAACGCTTGAAATATAAAGAAAAATTTATCGAAAGAATGAAAATGATAAAAGATAATATTGACAATTTATATAGCGAAAAACAAGAAATAAAAAAGTAGGAATAGAATATGACTAAAAAGATTATCGAAAGTAAACTGGCGTTAAGAAGATTTTGTTTAATATTATGTGATATGGCAGTAATCATTGCATCAAGTGCATTAGGATTACTGCTTCGTTTTGATTTGACATTTTCAAAGGTAGATACGCGATTCATAGATTCATTATGGCGCTATCTACCTATTAATATAATCTGTACATTGATAATATTTTACATACTTAAGCTTTATCACAGCATCTGGCAGTTTGCCGGAATTGTGGAGATGCAGAATGTAACAGCCGCATGTCTTATGTCAACTCTTATGCAGTTTGCCGGATTAAAAATAATGAATTTTCCGGTGCCGAGAAGTTACCACTTCTTATATGGCGGAGTATTGTTTGTTCTTACGTTGGGCAACCGCTTTGCATACCGTTTTGCCCGATATATAAAACGTTTAATAAAATCCAGCAAAGCCCAGAAGAATGTAATGATAATAGGCGGCGGGAATGCGGCAAATGTAATTATAAAAGAAATCCGTACCAGCGATCATATACATAATACGGCAGTAAAGTGCATAATTGACGACGATCCGGCAAAGCAGGGCACCTATATACAGGGTGTCAAGATTGTGGGTACAAGAAAAGACATAGTGGAAACGGCAAATTTATATCATATAGATGAAATAATAATAGCCATGCCCTCCGTGGCAAAAAAGACTATCCGTGAGATAGTGGAAATATGCAATCAGACAAACTGCTCGTTGAAAATACTTCCCGGTGTATATCAGCTTATGAACGGCGAGGTAAGCGTAAGCCAGCTTAGGGATGTGGAAGTGGAAGATCTGCTCGGCAGGGACAGCATTAAGATAGATTTGGATTCCATAATGGGATATGTCAAAGATAAGGTTATCCTGGTAACCGGCGGAGGAGGCTCAATAGGAAGCGAGCTTTGTAGGCAGCTTGCGGCCCACAAACCAAAGCAGTTAATTATAGTGGATATTTATGAAAACAACGCTTATGACATACAGCAGGAGTTAAAGGCCCATTATCCCGATCTTAACCTGGTGGTTCTGATAGCATCCGTAAGAAGCGCAACAAGAATGAATTACATATTCGAGACTTACAGGCCACAGATCGTGTTCCATGCGGCGGCCCACAAGCATGTTCCTCTGATGGAGGACAGTCCGGGCGAAGCTATAAAAAATAATGTGCTGGGTACGCTGAAAGTGGTTCAGGCTGCCGACATGTACGGTACGGAAAGGTTTGTCCTTATTTCAACGGATAAAGCGGTTAATCCGACCAATATAATGGGAGCTTCAAAACGAATCTGCGAGATGATAATTCAAACATATAACAAGAGGTCAAAGACAGAATTCGTAGCCGTCAGATTCGGCAACGTACTGGGGTCGAACGGCAGCGTTATTCCGTTGTTTAAAAAGCAGATTAAAGAGGGCGGCCCCGTAACCGTAACCCATCCGGATGTTATAAGATATTTCATGACCATACCGGAGGCAGTATCATTGGTACTGCAGGCGGGTGCTTATGCCAAAGGCGGAGAGATATTCGTTCTTGATATGGGAGAACCGGTTAAAATTCTCGATTTGGCTGAGAACTTAATCAGGTTATCCGGATTTAAACCCTATGAGGATATAATGATTGAGTTTACCGGACTTCGTCCCGGTGAGAAGCTGTATGAAGAACTTCTGATGGACGAAGAGGGCTTGCAGTCCACAGCAAATAACCTGATATTCATTGGTAAACCTATAGAATTAGATGAAGAGAAGTTTTTAATGCAACTGGAAGAACTTAAAGAAATTTGTTATATGGAGCCGGATGTAATAAGAAAGAAAGTAAAGGAGATTGTACCGACATATACATATGATAAAAAATAGAAGTTGGTATATTATAATTTTTGCAGATACAGTGAGCAAGATAGATGAGGGATAATATGACATATTTAAAGATAAAAAGAATTATAGATATAGTTCTTTCATTGTTGGCATGTGTATTATTGCTGCCGGTGTTTCTGTTAATTGTTGCTGCTATAAAGATAGATTCAAAAGGTCCTATATTATTCAAACAGAAACGGGTAGGCATAAATAAAAGTCATTTTTATATTTTAAAATTCAGAACCATGAGGATTGATACGCCTAAAGATGTACCTACTCATTTGCTTGAAAATCCCGAGCAATGGATTACCAGAGTAGGAAAATTCTTAAGAAAGACAAGTCTTGATGAACTTCCTCAGATTTTCAATATATTGGCAGGTCATATGAGTATTATAGGGCCCAGGCCTGCTTTATGGAATCAATTTGACTTAATTGAAGAAAGAGATAAATATGGTGCCAATGATATCAGGCCAGGGCTTACCGGCTGGGCTCAAATTCATGGCAGAGATGAACTGTCCATTGAGGAAAAGTCAAGGCTTGACGGAGAATATGTAAAAAATATAGGTTTTAAAATGGACATTAAATGTTTCTTCGGGACCATTATATCGGTACTTAGGAGTGACGGTGTGGTAGAAGGCGGTACCGGTACTTTAGAGAAGCAAAAGAATGTTATAAATAGGGAGAGAACAGCGGAATGAAAAAAGTTCTTATAACGGGAGCTAACAGTTATATTGGGACAAGTTTTGAACGGTGGGTATCACAATATCCGGACCGTTATAAAGTTGATACAGTGGATATGAAAGACGGCTCCTGGCGTGATAAGGACTTTTCTTATTATGATGTTGTATTTCATGTAGCCGGTATAGCTCATGTATCATCTGATCCGAAATTAAAAGATTTATATTACCGTGTAAACAGAGATTTAACTATAGAAACAGCTAAAAAAGCCAAAGCTGAAGGTGTAAAACAGTTCATTTTCATGAGTAGTATAATTGTTTATGGTGACAGCAGCAAGGGAAAAAGAGTAATTGACAGAAACACTATCCCTTCTCCCAGTAATTTTTATGGGGATAGCAAGCTTCAGGCAGAAATAGGATTAAAAGCTTTGGAGGATGAAAATTTTAAAATAGTTATACTTAGGCCACCGATGATTTATGGCAAAGGGTCTAAAGGTAATTATCCAAAGTTATCAAAAGCAGCACAGATACTTCCTATATTTCCTGATATCGAAAATGAACGGAGTATGCTTCATATAGACAATCTGTGTGAGTTTATCAGATTGATGATAGATAATGAAGAAAGAGGATTATTCTTTCCTCAGAACGCTGAATATGTAAAAACCAGCGAGATGGTTAGGATGATAGCTGAGGCTCATGGAAGAAAAATAAGATTAACGAAAGTATTTAATCCGATTATCAAAATGATGTACGGAATAAATGTGGTAAATAGGATGTTTGGTAATTTGGTATATGATAAAAACATAAGTGTTTATAAAGAAAACTATAATGTGAATCAATTTATAGATTCTATTAGAAAGACGGAGATATAATCATGGATAAAGTGTTAATTTTAGCTTCTGTAGCGTCAATGATTGATCAATTTAATATACCTAATATTGAACTTTTAAAAAATATGGGATATGAAGTTCATGTTGCGTGTAATTTTAAAAAAGGAAATTCTTGTCCAGTTGATAAAGTTAACGAATTAACAATGAAATTAAATGAATTAAATGTTAAATATTTTCAAATTGATTTTGATAGAAATGTTTTTAATGTTATCCAAAATATTAAAGCATATAAACAAACTTATATATTATTAAAAAAAAATAGATACAAGTTTATTCATTGTCACTCACCTATTGGCGGTGTTTGTGGTAGAATAGCTGCTCATAGAACGAAAACAAAAGTTATATATACAGCGCATGGGTTTCATTTTTATAAAGGTGCTCCGTTATTATATTGGCTTTTATTTTACCCAATAGAAAAATGGTTATCGAAATATACAGATATTTTAATTACAATTAATAGAGAAGATGAATCAAGAGCAAAAGAAAAATTTAATGCTAGAAATGTATATTATTTACCTGGAATAGGAATTTCAGTGGAAAGATATAGAAATAAATGTTTTGATAAGATATATAAAAGAAAAGAACTGGGATTATCAGAAAATGATTTTGTTATATTATCAGTTGGTGAACTTAATAAGAACAAAAATCACGAGATTATTATTAAAGCATTATATAAAATAAAGGAGAAAAATATACATTATATGATTTGCGGTAAAGGCCCATTGGAACGTAGATTTATAAAGTTAATAAACAAGTATAATTTAAATGATAATGTTCATTTAATGGGTTTTAGAACAGATATAGATGAAATATATAAAATTTCAGATTTATTTGTGTTTCCTTCTTTTAGAGAAGGATTATCTGTAGCTTTGATGGAAGCATTAGCATCTGGTTTGCCAGTTATTGCATCTAATATAAGAGGAAATAATGATTTAATTGAACATGGGAAAAACGGTATATTGATAGATGACAATAAAATTGATAGTTATGTAAATGCAATATTACAAATATATAACAAAACGATTAGTTTACAGTGTTTTGATAACTATGAAATATACGATTTATATAATATAATGAAAATTATGAAAAAGATTTATTCAGAAATATTACAATATTAGGAGAAAAAAATGAAAGTTAGTATTATTGTTCCATTTTATAATGCAGAAAAGTATCTAGAAAAATGTTTAGAATCTTTAGTTAATCAAACATATAAAGATATAGAAATTATATTGATAAACGATGGATCAACGGATAAAAGTATAAAAATATGTGAGAAATTTAAAAAAACTTATTCAAATATAATTATTTATAATAAAGAAAATGGGGGATCAGCAAGTGCTCGTAATATTGGATTAATAATAGCAAAAGGAGATTATATAGCTTTTGTTGATTCAGATGATTTTGTAAAATCTACTTATATAGAACATATGGTTAATAGCACTGAAAAATCTTAAGGGAAGCAGCATAGAGGAAAGGCCGAAAGAAGTTAACGATAGAAAGGAATATGGACACTGGGAGATGGACTGTGTAGTAGGCAGAAAAAATAGCGCAGCAGTA
>Ga0134104_1002486_pt1 | contig 12150 bp, 9 predicted proteins | sample 15_3_2metaG_FD_94455 | JGI IMG/M metagenome (GOLD analysis project Ga0134104, IMG submission 94455) | Switchgrass degrading microbial communities from high solid loading bioreactors in New Hampshire, USA - 15_59_3.3_214_A2 metaG | ecosystem: Engineered > Bioreactor > Semi-continuous > Anaerobic >...
AACAGTATGGATTAACCTATGTGTTTGTCGCTCACGATTTGTCAGTGGTACAGCATATCAGCGATCGAATTGCTGTAATGTACCTGGGCCGTGTAGTGGAGATGGGGGAAGTGAATCAGCTGTTTGCTCGTCCCCAGCATCCATATACGGAAGCATTGCTATCAGCAATTCCCAGCCCAGATCCTGATGTACAGGGAAAGAAGATTATCCTTCAGGGTGATGTGCCGAGTCCAGCTAACCCTCCTCAGGGGTGTGCATTTAACACACGGTGCCCATATGCCACAGAACATTGTCGCCAAACACGTCCTGAGTTAAATACCGAAGACGGTCAACACTTTGTAGCCTGCCATAGAGCCAAAGAACTCAAATTATCTGGAGTATTAGTCAACGAAAATAACGATCACTAAAGGATGTGAACCTATGAACGCAAAGGCCAGAATAGCGTTGTTATTAGTATTGCTATTAGTTGGTGGTGCAGCAGCATATGTCTATTTGGTTCCAAAGGGAGAACGAAAAGCGGAAGACGATAAAACTCCCAAAGTGACAACAGATCCAAAGACTTATGTCCATGTCACCATTGGTGAACCAGATACGCTGGATCCAGCATATGCCTATGATACTGCCAGCGGAGAGATTATTCATCAGCTATATGACAGTTTATTCGATTACGAAAATGGTTCGTTGGATAAGCTGATACCCCTTTTAGCAGCAGAAGTGCCATCGGTAGAAAATGGTTTGATTTCTCCTGACGGTAAAACTATTAAAGTGCCAATTCGCAAGGGTGTGAAATTCCACAATGGCGGTGAGCTGACACCTGAAGATGTGGAATATACCATTGAACGGGCGATGATATCCGATCCTGTAGGAGGGCCCGTTTGGATGTTCTTTGAGCCGCTTTTGGGTGTACAAACCATGGAACAAGTAATTGCCATGGTTGGTGGTCCGGAAGATTTTACGGATATTAATGAAGTAGATCCTGCGATTAGACGTAAAGCATTTGATCTGATTGATGCTGCAGTAGAAGTTGAAGGGGATTATGTTGTCTTCCACTTGGCTAATCCTTACCCACCGTTTTTACAAATACTCGCCAAAGGCGGTGGTTGGTCTTCCATTTTGGATAAAGAATGGATGATCGAAAACGGTGATTGGGATGGACAACCAGATACATGGGCCAAGTGGTTTGATCCTACCAAAGAGGAAATGACTCTTTATGAAAAAGCCAATGGTACGGGTCCATTCAAACTTCAAGCCTGGGATCGTAGCGGCGGACAAATTGTTCTAAAGCGCTTTGATGATTACTTTAGAGGTCCTGCGCAGTTGGAGACAGTCTTTGTAAAATACATTGAAGAGTTCAATACACGGCAGCTCATGCTGCAAAGTGGTGATGCTGATTCAATTTACGCTAACAATCAATATCTTGATCAGCTTCGCGGGATACCTGGTGTTCGTATTATTGAGGGGCTGCCACAGGTTACCAATACAGCGCTGATGTTCAACTTTACTATTCCCTATGAAGGGAATGAAGACATTGTAGGTAGTGGTAAACTTGATGGCAAGGGCATTCCTAGCGACTTTTTTGCTGATGTGAATGTACGCAAGGCATTTGCCTATGCATTTGATTATGAACGGTATCTTAAAGAGGTGGCTAATGGTGCCGGTAAAATTGCTACCGGCGTAGTGCCCAATACCCTGCCGTTTTCTAATAAAGATGGTGAGTGGTTTACTCATGATCTTGAAAAGGCGGAACAATATTTCCGCCAGGCCTTTGGTGGAGAACTGTGGGAAAAAGGCTTCAAGCTGACTCTGTTGTACAACAGTGGCAACAATGCTCGTAAGACAGCTGCTGAAATATTGGAATATAACATTGAATCGATTAATCCCAAGTTCCAAATTGATGTTCAAGGGATGCAGTGGGCTACCTACCTGGCGAAAATGGATGCTGGTTCCTTGCCGGTGTTCTTTATGGGATGGTCGATGGACTTTCCAGATGCTCATAACTTCTTTGATGCATACATGCGCTCAACTGGCGCATTGGCTGGTTACTGCGGTCAGGCTTTAATTGATCTAGCCAAAGCAGAGTTTGATGACTTGATTGCGCAAGCCATGCAGGTTTCCACCGAAGCGGAGCGCCAGGCAATTTACAATGAATTGCACAAGAAAGCTTTTGATTATGCTATAGCGGTACCTTACATTGACCCAACTGATCATCGGGTAATGCGCGATTGGGTGGAAGGATTTGTTTACTGCCCAGCTTACAGTGCCAATTATGATTTCTACAGCTTGTCCAAGAAAGTTGATTAATCTAGGTATGATAGGATCACTACAAGTGATCCTATCATACCAGCAAATTAGAGCAAGGAGTCTGTGGTCATGTTAACCTATATTACAAGACGTATTCTCTTTCTGCCGGTAGTACTGATTGGTGTGTCATTGATGATTTTCATTGCCATGTCATTTCTATCACCCGCTCAGCTAGTCAGCGCTTATATTAAGAGCCCGGAAGAATTGAAGAATCAGAGCATTAGTGAATTGATTGAGAAATATGGTCTGGATGAGCCGATGTGGAAGCGTTATGTGGGCTGGATGAAGAACGTCTTGAGAGGTGACTTAGGTTATTCAGTTTCTGCAAACATGTATGTAACAGAAGCGATCGCCAAACGTTTTCCAGCCACATTGGAACTAGCATTTTTTGCTGCTATTCCTGTGGTTCTTGGGGGTATCTGGCTGGGGACGGTTTCAGCTAAAAACCATAATCAGCCTTTAGACCATGCATCCCGCATTTTTGCCATTGTGGGCTGGTCGCTGCCTGACTTTGTTTTCGGACTGATTATTCTGTTGATCTTCTATGGGGTTTTAGGATGGTTTCCACCTGGCAGATTGTCAGTCTGGGCAGATAATGTGATCCTCAGCGGCAATTTTGTTCAATATACAGGGATGCATACAATCGATTCACTCCTAAATGGCCGTTTTGACATTTTCTTAGACGCGTTAAGGCATTTAATCGCTCCCACGATCACTCTGGCTTATCTGTGGTGGGCGTATATTCTACGTATCACCCGGTCTAGTATGCTGGATGTACTGAACAAAGATTATGTTCGGACCGCGCGGGCAAAGGGTTTAACTGAAAAGCTCGTTATTAACCGCCATGTGCGGAGAAACGCGATGATCCCTGTGGTTACCGTGGTTGGCAGTATGATTCTAGGATTATTGAGCGGTGTGGTGATCGTCGAAACCGTATTTGATTACAAGGGTATTGGGTTGTTGATTGCCAAAGGTGCGCAGCGGATGGATTACACCTTGATTTTGGGCACTAGCTTGTTCTATGGGGTGATGTTGGTCTTGGCCAATTTGGTCGTAGACATACTTTATGCTGTGCTTGATCCCCGTGTGAGATTGGAGTGATGACTCTATGGTAATGAAAAAACTCATTCGGAATCCTATTTCGTTAATTGGTCTTATCATTTTACTTGTTTTTGTCCTGGTTGCCATTATTGCTCCCTGGATCGCGCCAACTCCCGAACGGTATAAAGATGACCCATATCGGATACCTCGTTATGGTTTCAGCAGCACACCAACTGCACCGAGCAAAGAACATCCCATGGGGTTGACAGAAGGACAGCTGGACATTTTTATGGCCTGGTCTGGGGGACACGTACCGCATTTAAAGTCGGTCTAATCGTCATCTCTATTTCCTGCTTGATTGGTGTGATTGTCGGATCTGTCAGTGCTTATATTGGCGGTAAGTTTGACGAAGTTGTCATGCGCTTTGTTGATATATTTATGAGCTTCCCGTTTTTGATTGCCGCCATCGTAATTACCACAGTCTTAGGCCGAGGTTTAGACAAAGTAATGCTTGCAATGATAATGTTTCGATGGACAGGCTATGCCCGTCTTATCAGAGGCAATGTCTTACAGGTGAAGCAAGACGAGTATGTGATGGCTGCCCGTGCTGCTGGTGTTAGTCATGTACAGATTCTTCTGCGGCATATCCTGCCGAATACGATTTTCCCTGTGATTATCCAAGCTTCAATGAATATGGGTTCGATTGTCGTAACTGCTGCTAGTTTGAGTTTTTTGGGTTTAGGCGCACCAGAAGGTTATGCTGACTGGGGTCAAATGATCAGTTACGCACGTAACTGGATCTTAGGGGCACCAGGTAATCCATTAGCATATTGGTACACCGTGGTTTACCCTGGGCTTGCAATTATCCTTTTTGTCCTTGCGTGGAATTTAATAGGAGATGCTTTCCGCGATATTATGGATCCCAGACTGCAGGGATAAGTATAGTGTTAAAAGCCAGGTGATCTGGCTTTTAACATTTTTACTACAAAGAATTTGCAGCTTTGGCGCAGGAAAACAAGGTATTGTAGTAGAAATAAGTTTGTGAAAAAAATCATAATCACAAAAGGCGCGATGTGTGGTGAAATGTTTAAAGTTAAAGACGGGAGATTTGATTCTAGGTATTATTATAGTTTGCATACTTGGCTTGTTTGGTTGGTCTAATATCCACAAACTCGGTGCGCACACTGGTGAGGTCCAGGATAAGGGTGATCATGGCAAGGCAGTGGTCACAAATTTTGCTACTGGTCAAAGTATGGAATTCGATCTCAATACCAATGGTGATCATGACTTAAGCAGCAGCTTAGGCAATGTCATCGTACAAGTCGCAGATGGTAAAGCCCGGATCAGTCATTCCACATGTTTGGATCAGATCTGTGTCAATGTTTTCGGCTGGGTGGAGAGTCCAGATGACATTAGTGTGTGTATGCCTAATTCCATAATGCTTAAAGTAGTCAAGAGCAGTGAAGGGAGGGACAATTGATACTAAGCTCTTGAAATATAGCAGGTCAAAGAAGTTGTTATACAACGCATCATACTCATTTCTAGGAGGTAAGAAATATGAAACGGTTGTTTGCGCTTGTATTGAGCATAGCTCTATTGATTGGACTTGTTGTTCCCGGGACTGTCGCTGCTGCAGCGGTAAAAGATGGGACTTATACAGTTGAATCAACAGGAATGTATCCTGGACTTAAGTTAAATGTTACTTTCAGCAATGGTAAGATTACTGATGTTACCGTTGTAGAACATCAAGAGACTCCTGGCATTTCTGATCTTCCGATTCAGAAGCTGCCAGCTGAGATTGTGGCTAACAACTCGGTAAATGTGGATAAAGTTTCGGGCGCTACAAAAACATCCACTGGCATTATCGAGGGTGTAAAGCAGGCAATTCTGGCTGCGGGTGGTCAAGTTGAAGATTTCATGGTAAGCTCACAAAAGGAAGTAGTCAAGAACGAAGTTGAATTAGAAACTGACGTAGTTGTCGCTGGTGCTGGTATGGCTGGTTTAGCTGCTGCTTTAAGTTCTGCTGAGAACGGTTACCGGGTAATTCTCTTGGAAAAAATGCCATTTACAGGTGGCAGTTTAGCAGTTGCTGGTGGTTACTTCATTTCCGTTGATTCGCCAGTATATGCGCGTCTGGTTCCAAACGGACCAGCAGATTCCAAAGAAGACGCAGTAGCCTTCTTCAGTATGTTAGGACAACTTGGCAGCTATCAAAGTGACAAGTATCCAAATATGGACAAGGTAATTGCTCATTTCGATGAGTTTGGCGCTACACATGAATGGTTAGAAAAACAAGGTGTCGTTTGGAGAATGGCAGTTCCTGCTACCCCAGGCAACAGTTTTGGTATGCTTGTAGCTCAAGGTGGCGGTATGGGTGTAGTTCAAGCTTTAACTAAAGCTGTAGAAAACAACGACAAAATTGATCTATATTTATCAACTCCGGTTACTCAGTTATTAGTGGAAAATGGTAAAGTTATTGGTGTTGTTGCTGAGTCTGATAGCACTGTATACACTATCAAAGCAGCCAATGTGATCTTAGCAACTGGTGGATTTGCCAGCAATCAAGACATGATCGCTGAGTATGTTCCTCAATATGTTGGTACGATCAATACTGCAGCTGCTGGTAATACTGGCGATGGTTTCCGTTTAGCCGCTGAAGTTGGTGCTAAGTTCTATGATGAACACTGGATGGTTACAGCATTTTCATCGCCAGCTCAAGCTTTGTTGGATGTTAACAGCCAAGCAAAATCACTGCAGTACGCAAATGGTGTTTTAGTCAATCAAGCTGGTAAGCGAATTGTCAATGAAGCTGGTTTCTTCACTCTGATAACCAATGCTATTGCATACAACGATACCAAGACTTTTGCCATCTTTGATTCAACAAATGCAACCTTCGTAGCTATTTGTGAATCTGGTTTAGGTACTGGCAGTGTTTTCAAAGGCAATACCCTTGAAGAACTAGCTAAAAATGCAGGCATTGATCCAAATGGTTTGACTGCTACTATTAATGCTTATAATGAGTACGCTGCTAAAGGTGTTGATCCTGAGTTTGATAAACCAGCAAGCAACTTAGTGGCCTATGCAGCAGAAGGTCCCTACTATGCAGTGGAATACAATCACTCAATCTGGGGTTCCATGTCTGGTGTGGTAACTGATCAGTATTATCGGGTTATCAACACTGATGGCCAAGTAATTCAAGGATTGTTTGCTATTGGTGAGATGAGCAATAAAGAATTCTACAACCGCAACTACCATGCTGGATGTTCCTTAAGCTTCTACTCAACCATGGGCCGGTTGGTTGGCAGCTACTTGAATAAGTAAGAGAATATGAGAGAGGGAGTGCAGTAACGAGCACTTCCTCTCATATTTTGCGGTTGTGACAGATTATCCAAGTACTGGATATACTGGAAAAATAATGGAGAAACCTTTCCATCATTAACAGTGGCATTTATTTTTCTCTTTGGAAACTGATAAATCTTGTCCCCTGATACGTCAAAATACCTATATCTCCTTCGGCGGTCATACTATAATCATTTTTACGGACACGAAATTACAGGCGGTTTCCATCTTCAAATTCGAATGTAAGATAATAGTAGTAAGAGTGAGACCAATGACTACTCCGTTTATTACTTATCGCATAAGTACCCCTTACTTCAAAACGTTTACTGGTGATTTTAACTCGTTGAGTAACTACGGGCTGCCGTTTGTTATATAGCGATTCTCGTAAACCCATTGCTAAGCTTCCGAAGAATAGAACAGCAAAGACGGCAAGAAAGATATAGAGATATGTTGGGTCTTCAACAGCATTAGCGTTTGATGAAGTATAAACAAAATCGTGGACAGGCATAGCAAACCTCCTAATCAATTGGTTTCAATTTCAGGTATCCTCAAGATGCAATCCAGGTGCATTGATGAACCTCGTTGGTTTTATTCTCAGTATATTCAGTTATTTAAACAAAGATTAATATCCTGCTTAGATATGAGAAGAATATAAAAAAATAGCTGACTGGGCATTACCAGTCAGCTCAGACATTATTTTGTTCCGTTTGCCAAACTATGGTGCAAACGGATTTTGCTTCTTCTTTGTCAGGCAGTTTGATCCAAGCTTGATTGATGATCCAACCCAATACAGCAAGGCTTGGCCAGATATCATAAATGGCATGGTTACGAATGTTATCAGCAAGAAATTTAGGAACCTCAGGCTCAAAGAATTCTGCAAATTGATCGTAATACGTTAGAAAGAAGTCTTCTCCAAGTTGCTGCTGGATATCTTCAAGCAGTTGGCCAAACAGCTTAAAACGGTGGTAAGGAATAAATGGGACAGATAAAGAAACTTTATTGCCATGCGTATTTACATAACCATATTTTACTAGTTCAGCTATGATTAGTTTGTCCATTTCGTTAGGTGTTTCTTTATTTGTGATGATTGTATATACTCTAAGCAGTTTGTTGATGATATCTTCGGAAAACTCCCGCCAGTACATCTCGTATTGCATGGAAAGCCATGTTTCAAATTGGTAACCAACACAGATGGGAGAGTTCATCATCTTGATGCCGTTAGTATCAGTTTTATTAGCAAAATCAACGATAGCTGGGGAAAATTCGGTTTGAGTTTCATAATATGATGGCTGTTTGATTCCAGCCTTAACCCAATGTTCGGAGCCATCTTTACGCTTTGGTGTTTCAATGAGGTATGTTTTATATACTTTCTGTTGCGCAATTTCATCCAGCTTAAATGCGATTAAGGCAATTAAAGACCACAGCAGCATATCTCGGTTGAGACTGCTATCGGGGAAGATTGTATTGATTATATCGTCCATTTGAGAAGTGATAACATGATAGATCTTTTCTGCATAAGGTCTGATGTTTTCATATTGGAATTTGGCTTTGAGCAGGCGATGACGGGGTTCTTCGATAAAGAAATTAGTCTGATACTTGTCCCCTTTTTGAGTTAAGTAATCCATGTACACCAGACGATCAATGTGATACTCAAGATATGCCGCTGCTACTTGGAGCTTACGGGCGATCTCTGTAATGGACAGGGGTTGTTCATAGCATGCAATGGCTATGTTGGATACTAGTAAATCATTGCCTAAACCGCACATGGTCTCATCATATGCATAACCACTGTGACCACACCGAAGTTTTTGAGGAAAATAGTTCTGTTGTTCATGATTCATTTCCATACCCTCCTTCAACTTACGACGACTTTCTGATAAGTACCAGCGGACAGTGCTGGGTTTAAGGTTGAGTTTGGCGGCAATTTCGTTGGATTTGAGGTTGTCAAAGTAATGCATGATAGTAATCTGCCGATGTATCCTAGCTAAATAACCAATCTCATTCTTGACCTTCTCTATCAAGATTTGGTCCAAAATTTGTTGTTCTACATCATTGTCGCTGCACATGGGCTCACAGTTTTCCAAAGGTTTGTTATCCCAGTGTTTTTTATTGTGGCGAAGATAATTGGACCATGTGTAACAGCACAGTGTATAGACATAGCTATCAAGATTTTCAATGTGTGAATTTCTTGTGAGAGCGATGACCAGCTGCAGCATGATCTCTTGGGAAAGTTCTTCCGCCAAGTGGATATCATTGGTTTTAGTTAGTGCAAAGCCCATCACTTTTTTTGTATAGCGTTTAATAAGTGTGTCTGTGATCTGCATATGCCGCCTCCTCTTCTACTTATTAAGTAGCGGTTGGAAAGAGAGTGTTGGGAGGGTATGTTGATTATTTGGACATACTAAAAGAGGTTTATGGTCTTTATCAATACGCGCCCACTAGGTAAGAAACTAAGTGTATATACTTCCATCTTCGGATTCTGATTTTTCTGGCCTGTATCCTGTTGTGGATAGGATAAGGGCAATAATCATTATTAGTGCTATCTGCTTTCGGTTAAGAACTAATTTGCTCAATTTCATCATCCACTTTCTTAATATATGTGCTGTATACTTGGAATTCCTACGCATCGTTCGCATCGTTATATTAGTGGTAGAAGATGTAGATTTTGCGCAAGGAAGCTAGGCTCTGTTACAAGCTGGTGGTACATTGACTGGGTAAAAAAAGAGACCGCCGAAGCGGTCTCAAACTGTATTTATGGTGGGCTTTCAGGGACTCGAACCCTGGACACCCTGATTAAGAGTCAGGTGCTCTACCAACTGAGCTAAAAGCCCATGTCAAGTACAAGAGTAATTATACAGGATACTCTGCCAGATTGTCAAGTCCAACTCTAACTCAATTGGGAAAAATCATAGACCTCAAACGCTCAAACCAGTATTGTGAGGTCAGAATCGTCCTGGACACAGCGGACACGATCATAGACTGATTCTGCATTTCTTACATCAATGTAAGGTAACCTGAGGAAATGTAAGCCAAAATTATGGCAGGACAGTTCCTCGTTTTGTTATACTCTACCTGAAGTATTCTGAAGGAGAGATGCACAGATGTGCCTGCTGGAAGTGAAGAATCTGAGCTGGATTTACGCTCAAGCGACAGCCTTCTGCAGCTTTTTGCAGAAATCAACGCTGCAGGACAAACCATACTCATGGTGACCCACAGCACTAAAGCCGCAGCCTATGCCAGCAGGGTGCTGTTTATCAAAGATGGCGAAATATTCCGCAAGATTTACTGCGGCATTGCACAGTAGAGGAGCAGTATCAGCGCATTGCTGACACCCTCACCATTATAACCACGGGAGGTAAGCGCCGTGAATAACTGGTTCTACAGCCGTTTGGCTCTATCCAACATCCGGAAGAACTCCCAAACTTATGTCCCCTATATCCTGGCAGCCAGCCTTACTATTATGATGTTCTACATCATTGCTGCTCTCAGCACCAGTAATGAGCTTATCAAGCAGAATGGATTTACCCTCAGCACCATTCTGAGCCTGGGAACAGTGATTGTCGGTTTTTTTGCAGTAATCTTTTTGTTCTACACCAATAGCTTCATTATTAAACAACGCAAGAAAGAAATTGGCCTGTACAACATCTTGGGTATGGAGAAAAAGCATATAGCCAGAATGATGCTGATGGAAAATTTCTATGTAGCCCTTATCGCCATCACACTGGGGATTGCCTTGGGCATCCTCTTTTCCAAGTTAGTGGTTCTGATGCTGTTCAAAATCGTCAGTTTTGATGTGTCTACAGGATTTGAAATATCAGTGAAGATGATTATAGTCACTATTGTCCTATTCTGCTGTATCTTTGCCCTAACACTCATAACCAACTTGTACCAGATCCATCTGGCCCAGCCCATTGAACTGCTGCGTGGCGGGCAGACAGGCGAGCGTGAACCCAGGACCAAGTGGCTGCTGATGCTTATCGGGGCTGTATCGCTAGGCTCTGGTTATTACATTGCCCTTACTCGGGAAAATCCATTAAGTGCCCTGAAGATGTTCTTTTTTGCTGTAATTCTGGTCATGATAGGGACGTACTGTCTTTTTACTGCTGGTTCTATCGGCCTGCTCAAAATGCTGCGCCGCAATAAGCGTTTCTACTACCAGCCTCGGCACTTTATCAATATTTCCGGCATGATATACCGCATGAAGAAAAATGCCGTAGGCTTAGCCAACATTTGTATTCTTGGGACTATGGTGCTGGTGACTATATCGACAACCGTCTCGCTCTATGTTGGCTTCGAGGATGTAATGCGGGCTAGGTATCCGCGGAATATGATCATAACTGCTAATTACTCTGGGGAGAAGGTAAAGGCTCTGATCCGCTCAACCACCGCTGATGTACTGAAAAATAAAAGATTGGAACCTTTTAATATTCTGGAATACCGCTATCCACCTCTTTCTGCATCGCAAAATGGCAGTGTGTTCTTGGCCGACCGCTCCAGTTCACTGGACTTTCAGGCGAGCATGCTGTACTTCATTCCTTTGGAGGATTATAACCGTATGGCTAATCAGTCCCTCGCTCTCGCAGACGATGAGGTACTGATTTACGCAGAACACGTGCCCTACCCATACACCACTTTAACGGTGTTTGACCAGACGTTTACAATTAAAGACCGCTTGAATCAACTGTTCATTGATGGTACAGAAGAATTGAATATCACGACCTCTTATTATTTAATTGTGAAGGATTTGAATGTACTCAAAGATTTTTATGAACGGAAGCAGCAGGCTTATGGCTCCCTTGCATCACCAATCAGCTATGTCTTTGGCTTTGATATAGATACAAGCGATGAAGAAGGGGTCAGCTTGCACTGGCAGCTGAAAAATAAGCTGATAAGTGTCCTGGGTAATACAGGTGCGTTTCGACTGGAATCTGCGGCTGAGGCTCGCCATGACTTCTATTCCTTATACGGCGGCCTATTTTTCCTCGGCATTTTCTTGGGCCTGCTTTTCCTGCTGGCAGCAGTCCTGATTATCTACTACAAGCAGATCACCGAAGGGTATGACGATCAGCAGCGCTTTCAGATTATGCAGCAGATGGGGATGAGCCAGGATGAGGTGAAGCAGGCAATCCGGACTCAGGTGCTGATGGTATTTTTTATTCCGCTGATCATGGCAGCTGTTCATGTGGCATTTGCCTTTAAAGTAATCAGGCAGCTGCTGGCTCTCTTCAGCCTAACAAATGCAGCGCTCTTTGCTGGCTGCACAGCAGCTACACTTTTAGTCTTTGCTTTGTTGTACACAGTGGTATATATCAGGACTGCCCGAGTGTATTACCGGATTGTCAGCATTCGGAACTGAATCAATGCAGAAACGCCAGTGTCCCTGGCGTTTTTTCGTTGCTTAAGGGGTCTGACCCCTATCAAGCTAAAAGGTGTAGAAACATCATGCCTGCCACTACCCCAAAAACGGAT
>Ga0134104_1002539_pt1 | contig 11871 bp, 13 predicted proteins | sample 15_3_2metaG_FD_94455 | JGI IMG/M metagenome (GOLD analysis project Ga0134104, IMG submission 94455) | Switchgrass degrading microbial communities from high solid loading bioreactors in New Hampshire, USA - 15_59_3.3_214_A2 metaG | ecosystem: Engineered > Bioreactor > Semi-continuous > Anaerobic...
CAAAGGACCTGATTTTGATTTTGTGAAATATTATTCGAAAGAAACAGGCTATATTTCATTGGCCTTTTATTATGGAATAGCGAAAGGAGAAATCATTGGAAATCATCGATATTTTTATTTTGACAGACCTGTGACCGCAAAGGAAACCGCTGCATTTATGATGAGATGTCTGCGAGGCCCTGATTTGGGCGATTTAAATGAAACATTTGCAATGGCCAAAGAGAGTGGATTAATAAAGGAAGAGGATGTCTTTTATGGTGATGGGGACAGTTTGATTGCTCCTGACAATTTCTGTATTATGTTACAACGATTTTTGAATCAGCCTAGATATTTATATTTTGATGAAGAATTATATTTCGTTCAAGACTCTTCGGCTGGTATTCAAGTAGACAGGGAGAGAAGTATAACATATCTTCAATATTTACAGTCAAGGCAAGATGATACTGACGAGAGCACAGACACTGATGACAGTTCAGGTGCTGAGGATAGTTCTAAAGAATAAAGAATGAGTTTAGACGAATCAGTATATTCTTTGGCGTAAAGACCATAATAGCGAATCATTTTAAACTGTTCGTCAGGGATATAAATAATTAAACGCTTAATTTTCAGATTGGAGGCAATGGGGACGTGTACTTTTGCTTCTATATAAAATTTCATTGATTACTTCACCCTTTGTTTTTTCATCAGAACAGAATAAAACACTGACACATTGACTCTTCCGGCGGCAGCCGTTTCCGGTTGGAAGTTTACGCAGCAGCTCACCGATTTTGGTTTCCGCATCCAATAATATCAGGGACAACATTTTTGCTTCTTCCAGCTTTTGATTGCGAACCTGATGGGCAAGCCCAAGCTTGTCGATTGCCCGTATTTCAGCTCTTACAGCGGAAAGCTTTTCTCTGCCTATCAGAATAAATTTACTTAGATCTTCTATTTTTTCAGGTAAATTCGATCGGTTGCCAATCAATTCAATTTCTTTATTCATCCTGAAACCATTCCTTTATGATTCATGTCATAACACGGCTTGTATAATAACTTTTACCCCGGGGTAAAAGTTATTATACAAGCTATGAAATTACATCAAATCGCTCTTCATAATATTATGCAATGCTTAATAAAAGGGTTCACGAAAAAAATGCTTGAATTATGTTAACTAAAATACACATTCTTTAATATACAAATCAAGGAAGGAGGTGAAAATAATGGCCGTAACTGTAGAAAAATTGGATGGAAGAGTCCAGGTAAGATTAATGACCGATGTGGACTCAGAAGGCAAACCTGTATACAAGACCAAAAGTCTTTCAGGTATCAAGCCTCCTCCCCCTGAACATCCAAAAATTTCATAAAAATGGTTGCATTTCATCCATTATCAGGATATAATTATGATAGCGGAGGAAAATTAAAGAGTCGCCATAGTTTTTGAGTGTTAGCGGCACTCAAAAACTCATGCAGGTAGTTGCGGTACCTACACGGATAGCATACGCATCACGGATGCGAGGGCTATCATTGCGACTTTATGTTATTATACAGCATTTGGCTGATATTTGCAATAACATAAATCAGCGCACGTGTAGGAAATGATGCTTTCCTGCATGTGCGCTTTTTAATTTTCCTCCCAACAAACAAGTTTGTTTTTGGGAGGAAAATATATATATGATTAGAGATGAATATTTACACAAGATTATGTTAAATATGCCGGATGACGTACTGGAACGATTGAAGGATATTGCCATTGAGTGTATTAAATTGGAGGCGGAGACACGTCGTCCGGACATCTCTGCTTGTCGAAGAAGAACGATTCAAAAGAGAATGAAGGAGTTAATTCGCGAGAGGGATAGGATTATTTATGAACATATGTCGTGGGGATGGTTTTTTTGATATATTTTTGAGATGGACATGTGTTTTTAAGGTATCAATATGAGGCATGGGTTGAGGCATTGGGGACGGCTCTTTTTGCTTCTTGCTTCAATTTAAAAGGCAATAAGACTGTCCTTATTGCCTCCTTATAAGTTGCAAATAGAAAAAAGTATGTTATATTTAATTTAGCATGCAATATCGTACAGCTCCAACCAAGCCTGCATTATTTCCCAACTTGGCCGGCTTGATTTGAAGATTTTCTTTAAATTTAGGCATAACCCTACTATAAACACCTTTGGCAACTTTGGAAACAAAAAGTTCTTTTTCTGCACTTACACCTCCACCAATGATGATTACTTCCGGATTAAAAATATGTGTAAGACTTACCAGGCAAGAAATAATGCTGTTAATCCATTGGTCTACAATGTGGCAGACTTTTTCGTTTTTTTCTTTCACAAGTTTGAAGATTTCGAGACCATTAATGGAGTTAGGGTTTAATGGAATTTCATGGGCTATTTCTTTTACACTTTTTATAAGTGCTGTCATGGATCCATATTGTTCAATACAACCCTTGTTGCCGCAGGTACAAGTTTTACCGTTTTGGTCTATGGAAAAATGGCCTATTTCTCCTGCAATACCGATAGAGCCAAGCAGAATTTCGTTATTAACAATAATTCCGCCGCCGACACCTGTGCCAATAGTAATGATAATAGCGTTTTTGCTGTTTTTTGCCGCACCTACCCATTGCTCACCAATGGCAACGCAGTTGGCATCGTTTACAACGGTGGTTTTTAATCCGTATTTTTCTTCAAAGGAACTTTTAATATTGGAACCTAACCAATTTTTAATATTTCCTCCACTTCCTGCTACAATTCCGTTTATAGTGTCAATTTGGCCGGTTGCTGATATACCAATGCCGGCTAAATTTTTGGGATTGATATGAAATGACTGAAGAAAATCATCTGTTTTATTCAATACCGTATGTAAAATCGGGGTTTGGTAGTTGTCAAAAGCAACATTATAACTTGCCGAATGAAGGATGTCTCCGTTACAAGTTACAAGTCCTATTTTAGCAGCGGTTCCTCCAATATCTATTCCAAGATAATTCATGCCATTCACCTTCTTTTTATTTCATCAATAAAACGTCTTGCAATTTCAAGAGGTCTTGTTATTGCTCCACCAACAACAACCGAAAATGCACCTAAATCCAGCATTTTTCTAGCGTCTTTTGGAGTTTGGATTTTACCTTCTGCAATGACCCTCACGCCTTCTTTTGCAAGCCTTTCCACAAGCTCAAAGTCAGGACCGTCACTTTTGACGGAATAGTCCGTATAGCCACTCAATGTGGTACCTACAAAATCAACACCACATTCCCAAGCGTTTATGCCTTCTTCAAAGGTAGAAATGTCTGCCATAAGCAGTAAATTGGGATATTTTTCTTTTATTTGTGCTAGATATTGGTTTATGGTCAATCCATCGCCACGACAACGCATGGTACAGTCAAGGGCGACAATGTCACTGCCTGCTTCAACCAATTGATCCACTTCAAGCATGGTAGGCGTTATATAAGCATCATAGCCGGGATACTGAATCTTTATCAAACCGATTACCGGGAGGTGAGTTTCTTCTTTTATGGCAATGACATCACGGACCCCGTTGGTACGAATTGCGCAGGCACCGGCCATTTTTGCCGCTCTTGCCATTAAATACATGATGGATTTTTCTTCTACATACAACGGCTCGCCGGGCAATGCTTGACAAGATACAATCAAATTGCCGTTAATAGCTTTGAGTATTTCTGACTTTGTCATTTTTATAACCATTCCTTTCGCTTCACTCAAGGCACAAAACGTAATGAAAAGTGCTTTTGAGCGTTATTTGTTTTATAATTAATTCCATAGGGATTTCGGTAAACTACAAATCACGAGGAGGTGAGTGGGCTGCTCCGTTTGTGGAGTGACCGTATTTTTATATGTGTAGACCGCCTTTTCAAGCACAAATAAGTGTACCTTTGAGTACGTAACCTTATCTTTGTTTAAACAATCTCGTTTAACGCTAGGCGTTCAGTCAATGCCGTATCTCCCTATAATTCTTGCGAACTTTTCAGTTCAGAAAGGAGTCCCTATGGCTTTAAAAATTGTGTACAAAGTCTGCTGTGGAATTGATGTTCACAAAACTTTTGTTGTTGCCTGCATCGCTTCCACCAATACTCAAGGTGTTACCACCTACAAGAGCCACCGCTTTTCCACCTACACCAAAGGTTTAAAAGAGCTGTTACAATGGCTACTTGAATTCAACTGTAAGGATGTCTGTATGGAATCTACAGGTAAGTACTGGATTCCGGTGTACAACGTCTTGGAAAAAGACTGTTCTATTGTGCTTGCACATCCTAAGTATGTTAAAGCTATTCGTGGTAAAAAGACTGACAAGAAAGATGCTAAATGGATTGCTGACCTATTTAAGCATGATCTTGTTGCCGGTAGCTTTATGCCTCCTGCGGATATCCGCCAGCTTCGTGATCTCATGCGCTATCGTTACAAACTAACCTGCTTCATGTCCAGTGAAAAGAATAGACTCCAAAACTGTCTCACGGTTTCCAATATTCAATTGGGAAACGTTGTATCGGACACTTTTGGCAAAAGTTCTAAAAGAATTCTGGATAAGATTCTTGAAAATCCTCAGGATACTTCTTTTGATATTGAACCTTTAATTCATGGCTCTATGAAAGATAAAATCCCCGAATTAGAGCTCGCCATTGACGGCTATATTACACCGGAACAGGCTGGTAAATTAAAGATTATCAAAAAGCATTTTGAAGATTTGGAATCCCGGAAAACAGAGCTAGAAGAACTGATTCTTGCGCTCGCCAGTCCCTATCAGCAAAAACTCGACCTAATTCTAACCGCTCCATCCTTTAAGAACATCTTCTCTGCAATTACAGTTATCTCAGAGATTGGTGTTAACATGGAGTCTTTTCCTTCGGCGAAACACTTATGTTCTTGGGCAGGTCTTACTCCTACCAATAATGAAAGTGCAGGGAAGAAAAAGTCTGTCCGGGTTTCCAAAGCCGGATGCTATATTAAGCCACTTTTAGTCCAATGCGCTAACTCTGTGGCTAAAAGTGAAAAGCATCCTGAAATTCGTAACCGCTACCTCCGTTTAAGAAAGCGTCGCGGTCACAAGAAGGCAATCATTGCAATAGCAAGAATGCTTCTAACAGCATTATACAACATGTTGAAGAAAAATGAACCATATAATGCTGAACTTTATAAAAAATCTGACATTATTCCTACCAATCGCGAGATTACAGTGGAGCAGGCTATATTAATAGCAAAATCCCAAGGTTATAGAATTAAGTCAGCTACTGAATAACCTTAACTTTTTCAATATTAAATTTTTTGACCAGCAAAAGGTGGTCTATTAGGTATGCCCTCTAATCTTGTTAAGTGCTCTCTTATTCTTTTTCAACCTTTCACCTCGTAAACATCATATCACGAAGAATTATAGCATTTACATAACAATTATACAAGACCATAGAACAGTTTGGGACGGGGCAGTAATTGTTTTGTGTCATGGGGACGGTTCTTTTGACACACCTATCTCTGAAAGTTTCGACTTTATATTAGGCTTTTCTATCGTTGCTGCTACTTCTGATTCTGCTATTGTTGTATGTTCGTTAATCGTTTTATCAGAAAAATTAGTAGAAAGTTTTATATTTGTAATTGTGAAAGTAAGACTTTTTCTATAACTTTAATATTGGGAAATATTAAGGGAATTCCACGCCGGTGAAGTTTTAAAACATCCTTCGCATTAGTAATGATATCTCTTGCTGTATTCGGATCTATTGTAACCGGCTTTTTTGTATTTTTATCAATATATATATTTGCTATGTATTTTTTAGTAATTGGGAACATATTTTGGATAAGAAATGTTTTCTTTATTTTTCATGAGTTTATCGCCAGTAAAAGTTATATAAAACTGGTCTGATAAAAAATAAAATTGACCTTCTTTTATCATCAAATAGCCCCCTATATAACTAAAGGCTCTATCGTAAAGATAGAGCCTTAACGACATTTGAGCCTGGCCACTTATTTCAACTCCGCATGCCAGTGAGCGGAGAAACATTTGAGCCCGGCAATTTATTTCGGCTCCGCATGCCGGTAAGCGGAGAAACATTTGTCGATATTTATTAGCTTTACAATATTATTATACGCATTTATTGTAAATATTACAAGTATTTGCATGTCAAAGGGACGGTTAATGTGAAAACAAAAATCGTCTTTATAGAAAAATGGGCATAACAAAAATACCCTTCTAATATTGAAAAATAGAAGCGGATATGATAACAATATAAATAGGCTATTATTGCTTAGCGATTGAATTGGCTTGATGCCACCATTGGGTCGTAGAACTCTCCGTATTTTAGTAACTTATATATTAGTGCTAAAATCTTTCTCGCCACAGCGATAATAGCTTTTTTCTTACCTCATTTACCTTGATGAGACCAAAACCAATTTGCAAAACTTGAACCTCTAACTCGAACAGCCGCCCATGCAACTTGACATAAAATAGTTTTTATATAAGGATTTCCTTTGGTAATTTTTCGTGATTTTATCTTTCCTGCAGATTCATCATTTCTTGGTGATAATCCTGCCCATGATATCAATTTCTTTTCATCGCTGAAATTATTATGTGGCGTAGCACTTACCTCTGCTATGACAGCCAATGCAGCATTTATATCAATACCAGGGATGGAATCAAGTTGTTCAATTTGTATTTTATAGGGCGCAGCTAATTCCAACATCGCAGCCTGTATATGAGCAATCTCTTCATCCAAACATTCAACTTTTTTGAGCAACATACTTAAAAATTTACATTCTGCGTAATCTAACTTGCCACAAATTGCAGGATGGATTTCTTCTACAGACTTTTTCACATTCTTATCGACTGCAGCAAGCACATCTTCAAATGTCAGTCTTCCCTTTTGGGATAAAATAGTAAGTATTCGTCTACCACTTACACTTAAAATATTGCTTAAAACAGAAGAAAGTTTAAAACCATGAGTCTGTAAAAGTTTCTCCAGTCTATTTGAATATCTGGAACACTCTTGTACAAGAGAACGATGTAACCTTGAATATTCCCTCAAATTCCGGATTAGTCTCTCAGGAATAAAGCTTGGCTCTAAAAGACCATGTCTAAAAAGAGTACTAATCCACTCCGCATCGGAAACATCACTTTTCCTTCCAGGCAAATTCCTCATATGGGAAGCATTTACTACCATCATACATTGATAATTAGGCAAGTACTCTTCGATTGCTTCATAAACAGCATTCCAATAAACACCTGTACTTTCCATTGCAACACAAAAACATTCATTGTCCAAGAGCCAATCACAGAAAGATTGTAAATCTTTCTGTATTGTCTTGAATTCAGCACGTATAATGACAGGCTCTTCATCTGCATTCCCTTTTAAAATGCAAGCCTGTAAATATCTTTATGAACATCCAATCCGCAACAACAGTTTAATAATGCTTGCATACTAACACCTCCAAGAAGTTTGGCAGGTAAAATTGTCCGAAAAAATTGAAGTTTAATGTACATGGTCACAAAGTGCCATAATTCTCTGTACTCAAAGACAATTCGGTCATGTTCTAAAAGCGGAGTAATCTCCAAACCGTCCCTCGACGCTTTTTAATTTTGAAATAAGGATATTGCATTAAATATAAAAATATGGTATATTATAAATAAAAAGATAAATATTGAAATAAAGTAAAAATATGTGTCAAAGAATATTGAAGATTGTCGGATTATGTAGAGTGAAGTTGCAAGAAACAATATTACATGAAAAAAGTGAAATAGTTGTATATTAAAACTATTTCATTTTTATATAAAAATACTTTAGGTAATTGCAAAACTATTGCACAAAAGTGAATACAAAACAACGCAAGTAGAAAAATGAGGGAATCATAGTTATTTGGTAAAGTTCACTTGGTATTAGCAAATTGGTAGTGGACATTGAAAACAGAAAAATGGGTATACGAATTAGACCACAAGGCATATATGTTGCTGTGGTTGGGATGAAAGAGAGATTTATGAATTGTCTGAGTAAAGGTAAGAACTTTAACTAAGCAGCAATAGATTTCGTCGAACGTAATTTGTTAATGGCTTCAATACGGTAAGCTAAAAGCACAGTAACAAGGTGGGCAGCACCAGCCATAAAGAAATCAGCTTTTGTAGTTTTACGGTTTCTTGTTCTTAGGCTGCCTAGCTGTAAAGGAAGCTTTATTCTGGAGATTACTTGCTCAATAATATGGCGAAAACTAGCAATATTATTCCATAACTCAGTATTTCTTGGGATAGGGGTATGAAATCTGTAGTTATCTTTTGGATAGGTGTAAAACATTCTACCATAATCAGAATTTGTACATTTATTATTGCAGGAGCATAAATATTTGCCACCAGGTAATTTTTTAGCTTTAGGACATATAAATTTGTTTCTTGGAGCACGATTTTTACCTTTGCAAAGGCCATCCCACTTCATTGGCAAAGTTGGGTCTTTAGGACAGGTAGGAATACCATTTTGATTGATCCCAGGTTTAGCATAGTCTTGTTTGGTATTACGAGGATTGAGAGCAATGATAGGCAATATATTGTGTTCTTCAAAGAGATATTTGTAGTTGAGGGCATCATCAAAGCCTGAGTCAGCAGTCATTGCCCAAATATTAAAACGAGGATGAAATTTAAAGAAATGATTCATGGAAGGGATAAACAGCTTTCCATCCCATAAAAGTTTAATTTCTTCTGGAGAAGTAGAAGGGTGACCATGATTTTGGTGGGAGGAAGCAAAATGGGAATCACAAAAATCCATATGTCTTAAGATGCCGAGAGCATTAGAAGCAACAGTTGTTTTGTAAGCATAACACAAAGTACCGTTAATATACTGTAATTTTATATTGGAATCAGCAGAAGAGATTTAGGCATATAATGATAGGCCATTTTATAGATATCGACTTTAGATTTATCTTTGTTAAGGGATTGAAGCTTTTTGACGAGAGCATTAAAGAATTTAGGGTTATTTTCTTTAACAAAGCATTGGATACCAGTGGTATCAAAGATATATAGTTCAGCAGGATTAAAACCGAATTCATTTTTAAGGGAATTACCAATTTCTTGGCAAATAGGCTCAGTAAGATCAACAAGCTTATGAAAAAAAGCTTCAATGTCATTGCAGTAAAGCTGCTTAAATTTAGAATAGAAAGAAGCATCAGGAATAGATTTAAGGCCACAGAAATCACGAAGTTCTTTAGAAAAAGATAAAAAGGTAATAAGTAAATCAATGGTAGGGATAGATAACATTTTTTGAAGTAATAAAGAAGAAACAATGGACTCAAGAGAATTATTATGAGGACGACCGATATCTTTGTTATAGTGAAAGAACCAATTTACAGGAATAAGCTCAGAAATATTAATATGTTCCTCTAATAATTCAAGTAATTTAGGTCTTTGAACAACCACAAACTTATGAAAATCATCAATAAAGTCAGAAAAATTAAGTTGTGCTATCATGCAGGAACTCCTTTCACTTTTGGATTTAAGTTGTATTTTTGGAATTACGAAAAAAATGGGTAGTAAGGGAGGTCTGAATTATTTTAGAGTTGTTAGGAGATATGATTATGACAGTAATTTCAGTTTTGAACAATACGGGAAAGATCTTTGGAGTGACGAAGATGATACTGGCAGAGATCGTCTAGCGCCTATTCACAATTACAGAGAGTATAACTATATAGAATCTGATCAAAAAAATGAAGATGGCGTAAAAGTTACCTATGTAGGTTTTCATAAAGCTGTCTCATCTGCTTATGTTAGAACCGATGTAACTGATATCTATGGCGGTGTAGAACAATATACTTATAACCATAAGTTGTTACTGGTTAAATATGTTAAGGGGTATGGAAGCACAAAAGACAATACTTTTAAATATAATAAAAAAATAGAAAATTTTTACGAAACTGCCTATGAGCCAACCGGATTGCTGGTTACCAAAAGAATTACAACTTCAAAAAACTTTAATAGTTCAACAAAAATAACAGCTACAGAATATTTTCAATATGATTCTCAAAATTATGGAGATCTTATATATTATTGGGATAGTCAAGCAAGTGGTCGTGCCCAGAATGATAAACATAAAGTCAGTTACGAATATAATAATCCGTATCATTTGATGACAAAAAAGACTTATAGACAAGATGACAATACGATTATTGAAGAAAGATATGAGTATACTTCTGATTCCAAAGCTGTTAGACTTGTATCTATATGGGAAATAAAAAATGGCGTGGAGAAACTAAAAAAGAAGACGGAATATATATACGACTGCCCTTATTATGACAATGCACAACGAAAAAGCTGGAATGTTCAGGAAGAAAGACAATACATTTATAATGAGGAAGAAGGACATTGGAATGATTATATATCTACTTTCTTTGAGTATAAGGATAATAATGAGGCCAGAAATGGTAAGTTTAATGAGTTGTATATGACTCGCAAATATGTGACAGGAGTTAATAACTCATATGGTGAGCCTATTGCTGCACGTACCGGAAAGGCAGAGGATGCAGGTATAATTGATGAGTTATATGAATATGATTGGTTTGGAAATGTAATAAGGAAGCAAGACGGAAAAGGAAATGGTATTCGTTATGAATATGATAAATTAAATAGGTTGGTAAAAGAATATAGAGAAGTAGATGGTTCTGAAAAGAGATGGATTTATACTACCTCACTAAATGAAAACAGTGTTACTATTGAGGATGAAAACAAAAATCAGGTCAAATATTATTATGATGTATTTGGAAACATGATTGCTGAGGTTGATCCTAAGACAGGTGAAAACTTAAAAAGGTATGAGTATGATCCTTATGATCGTATTTCAGCAGAATATACTTCGATGGGTTCAACGAAATATTACTACGGTATTGACGGGCGAATGACCTTACAAGAATCACGTAATGGATTTGTTTGGTTTGAAAACAGCTTACCAACAGGAGCTACAACAACATTCGATGGAGAAAATACAAATTGGAGTTGGATGAGCAACGATATTAATAAACAAAACTATTTCGTTGGATTTAATACGAAGCGTGCTGATGATGTGCTTGATTTTGCTTTTGAAAATGCTGTAAGTAAAATGAAAGTGAATCAGGGAGATAAAATTTTTATAGAGATTGAAAGAGATTCAACTTGTGAAGAAGTTTTAATTGACTTTAAGGCAGATGGTTCATGGGGGTATAGAGCTTATTGGAATATTAATAATAAAACGACGTTGGTTAATACCCGTACACAATTTACAAGAATAGGAGATCTACCACAATCAGATACATGGGAATGGCTTGTGATTCCTGCAAACCTAATTGGCTTGGAAGGTAAAACCATTGACGGCATGCATATAAGATTAGGTATCTCTGGGTTCGAACAGGAAATAAAGTTTGGAAGAGTAGGTATTTTAGCAGGTGATAATGTACCTCAAGTTCTTACCCGTGAAACTTATAATTATGATGACTCTTTTAACGGACAGTATGTTAAAGTATCAAAAACACTAGAAGGTGATGTTACCTCTCCCTCTATCAAGGTACATAATTACTTTAACAAGTTGGGTCAATTGGAAAAGATTGAAAGAGAACATGCAGAGAATAATTATATAGATATTTTTAGATATGATTTTGTAGGCAATAAAATTGCAGAAAAAATAGCACGGGCCGAAGAGGAAGATTGGAATTTGACCGAAGGCAAGGATTATACAACAAGATATGGTTATGACTTTGCAGGAAGAGTTACGGAAGTTGAAACTGTGAATAAAAAAGACGGAACAATAGTTTATAATACGGCATATACCAATTATGATGCCTTAGGGAGAAAAGTCAGTGTCATTGACTTTAGAGGATATAAAACAGAATATAAGTATGATAATGCCGGAAGGCTCATTGAAGAAAAAATTCCATTTGATAATGTTGCTCCCGG
>Ga0134104_1002565_pt1 | contig 11734 bp, 9 predicted proteins | sample 15_3_2metaG_FD_94455 | JGI IMG/M metagenome (GOLD analysis project Ga0134104, IMG submission 94455) | Switchgrass degrading microbial communities from high solid loading bioreactors in New Hampshire, USA - 15_59_3.3_214_A2 metaG | ecosystem: Engineered > Bioreactor > Semi-continuous > Anaerobic >...
CCACCCAAAGTTATAATAACTTTTTGAAAAACTTAATTCCACTATAACTTTTTATATGTTTTTGCAAAACTAAATTCCGCTCTTTGCCTTCAAGGGGTGGAATTTACTTTTTCAAATGAGGTACCAGGCAAAAACTTTGATTTACGGCTAAAATTCCTTGACAAGGTGATATGGCAGTGATACAATATTTCAGTATTTAATTCAGCATGGCTTTTCATGCTGTTTTTGTGTGAAAAGGTTTTTTTTAACATATTAGTAAGAGGATGTTTTGTACATCATTAGGTAACCAGGTGCCATATATGTAAGCAATCTGGCTTCTCAAAGCAAAAGTTGGTTTGTCTGCTTAACATATAAAAGCAGACTTTTTATGGCTAAGATATAAATTATATGAATGGCCTTGCACAAAGAAAACTGGAGGGAATATAGTCGTGCTGGATGATTTAAAACATCACAGTAAGACAGTGGGGTTGAAACAGACCATGAGGGCCCTGGAAGCCAATAAGGTCCGGGTGCTTTATATTGCGCAGGACGCGGAAGAACGGCTGATATCAAGAGTTCTGGATGCTTGCAGCAATAAAGAGGTCACGGTTTATAAAGTTGAAAGCATGAAGCTGTTGGGAAAAAAATGCGGAATTGATGTTGGAACTGCAGTAGCCGCAATAATATATGACTGAATCTGTTAATACGTTAATCCTTTCCCCTTTGGGTGGAGGTAAGTATAAAGAATTTGATAAAGGAGGTGAATGATAAATGCCGACGTTTAACCAGCTGGTTAGAAAAGGAAGACAAAGAATGTCTAAGAAATCAAACTCTCCTGCACTGCAATATGGTGTAAACTCCCTGAAAAAGGAAACCATCAATCTCAGCAGTCCGCAGAAGCGTGGTGTTTGCACAGTTGTTAAAACCATTACACCAAAGAAGCCTAATTCAGCTCTCCGTAAGGTTGCCAGGGTACGCTTGTCAAACCAGATTGAAGTTACCGCATATATACCTGGTATCGGACACAATCTTCAGGAGCATAGCGTGGTTTTAATCCGCGGTGGACGTGTTAAGGATCTTCCTGGCGTACGTTACCATATTATTCGTGGAACGCTGGATACAGCAGGTGTAGCCAACAGAAAGCAAGGCCGTTCCAAGTATGGTGCAAAGAGACCCAAGAAGTAATGCCAAATACCAAAAGTTTGAAAATTTTAATAACAGGATGCTACAGCGTTTTTGTGCGTTGTTTCATATATATAACGTGGCGAAAAAAGCCTGTTTTAATATCTGAGCAACTACCAAGCGCTGACGTACCGTTTTTACGGGACGAGTACCTGTGATACGATGGGTTTGCCTGTCAGTTATCATGTAAAGGAGGGAAGAAAGTGCCAAGAAAAGGACATGTGCCCAAGCGGGATGTTTTACCCGATCCAATATATAACGACAAAATAGTTACAAAATTGATTAATAACGTTATGTTGGATGGCAAAAAAGGAGTTGCGCAAAAAATAGTTTACGGTGCGTTTGATATTGTACGGGAAAAGACCGGAAAAGATCCACTTGAAGTGTTTGAGCAGGCACTGAACAATATAATGCCTGTGCTCGAAGTAAGGGCCAGAAGAGTTGGTGGAGCGACTTATCAGGTGCCTGTAGAAGTACGTCCTGAAAGACGCCAAGCTTTAGGCCTTCGCTGGTTAACCACCTATGCCCGTCAGAGAGGCGAGCGCACTATGAAGGAAAAACTTGCCGGGGAAATTTTGGATGCTTCAAATAACACCGGCAATGCAGTTAAGAAGAAAGACGATACTCATAAAATGGCAGAAGCCAATAAAGCATTTGCACATTACAGGTGGTAATTTGCTTTTACACATTTTGAAAGGAGGACATAGATGCCCCGGGAATATAGTCTGGAAAACACAAGAAATATCGGTATAATGGCACATATAGATGCGGGGAAAACAACCACCACTGAAAGGATCCTGTTCTACACCGGGAAGGTCCATAAACTTGGAGAAACTCATGAAGGTGCCGCGACAATGGACTGGATGGAGCAGGAACAGGAAAGAGGTATTACCATAACATCAGCAGCTACTACTGCATTTTGGAAAGGAACCAGAATAAATATTATAGATACACCGGGCCACGTTGACTTTACAGTTGAGGTTGAACGTTCACTGCGTGTTCTTGATGGATCTGTTACGCTATTCTGCGCAAAGGGCGGTGTTGAACCACAGTCCGAAACCGTATGGCGCCAGGCAGATAAATACAGGGTACCGAGGTTGGCATATGTAAATAAAATGGACATCATGGGTGCGGACTTTTATAATTGCGTTCAGATGATGAAGGATCGTTTGAAAGCCAATGCAGTTCCAATCCAGTTACCAATAGGAAAAGAGGATCATTTCGAAGGGATTATTGATCTTGTAGAAATGAAAGCCTATTATTACCATGATGATTTGGGGAAGAACATTGAGGAAAGGGATATTCCTGACAGCATGAAGGATTTGGCTGACGAATATCACGTAAAACTATTGGAAGCTGTTGCAGATTACGATGACGAACTGATGATGAAGTACCTTGAAGGAGAGGAAATTCCAAAGGAGCAGCTGAAAAAGGCAATTCGCAAGGCTACAATCAATGTTGACATAATTCCTGTAACCTGTGGTTCATCTTATAAGAACAAAGGTGTACAGAAACTTTTGGACTGCGTTGTTGATTATTTGCCTTCACCAGTTGATATTCCGCCGGTCAAAGGCGTGCATCCTGATAATTGGGAAGAGCAGGAGGAAATGGTAAGGCATTCGGACGACAATGAACCACTGGCAGCACTGGCGTTTAAAATCATGGCAGATCCATATGTCGGAAAATTGGCATTTTTCCGTGTTTACTCGGGAACTATGAGTTCTGGTTCTTATGTACTGAATTCAACGAAAGGAAAACGTGAGCGAGTCGGAAGAATCCTGCAAATGCATGCCAATCACCGTGAAGAAATTGATACAGCCTATGCCGGGGACATTGCTGCAGCTGTTGGGTTAAAGTTTACAACTACAGGGGATACGCTCTGTGATGAAAATCACCCAATAATTCTTGAGTCCATGGAATTCCCAGAACCTGTAATTAATGTTGCGATAGAGCCGAAGACCAAAGCTGGGCAGGAAAAAATGTCGATTGCTCTTCAAAAACTCTCAGAAGAGGATCCAACATTTAGAGTTTACAGTGATCCGGAATCCGGCCAAACAATTATTGCCGGTATGGGTGAGTTGCATCTGGAGATAATTGTCGATCGCCTCATGCGTGAATTTAAAGTAGAAGCAAATGTAGGTAAACCTCAGGTTGCTTACAGAGAAACAATACGCAAATCAGTTCAGGCTGAGGGTAAATTCGTTCGCCAGTCAGGCGGCCGCGGTCAGTATGGTCACTGCTGGATTGAGATTGAACCCCTTGAGACCGGTGGTTACGAATTTATAAATGCAATCGTCGGAGGGGTAATACCTAAAGAATATATCCCTGCAGTTGACGCCGGTGTAAGGGATGCAATGAATACCGGTGTTGTAGCGGGATATCCGGTAATCAATGTCAAGGTGAAACTGTTTGATGGTTCATACCATGAAGTGGATTCATCTGAAATGGCATTTAAGATTGCGGGTTCAATGGCATTTAAGGAAGCCATGAAAAAGGCAGACCCTGTTCTGCTCGAGCCCATTATGAAGGTAGAAGTTACAACGCCTGAAGAATACATGGGTGACATCATAGGTGATTTAAATTCACGCCGTGGGCGTATTGAAGGGATGGAAGCCCGTTCTGGAGCGCAGATTATTACAGCGTTTGTACCTTTAAGCGAAATGTTTGGCTACGCAACAGATTTGAGGTCAAGATCCCAGGGTAGGGCAGTTTATTCAATGCAGTTTGACCATTATTCCGAGGTACCGAGGAATATACAGGAGCAGATTGCAGGTATAAGGAAGCCCAAAGAATAAGGAAATACCCGAAATATTGACAGATAAAATGAAAATGTTATAGTATAATTTATAGGCTAAATCATTAGTTGAAATTTTTGCGAACTAATAATATAATTATCAACAGTTACCGAACTGTGTAAGGAGGAGAATTTCGATGGCAAAAGCTAAATTCGAAAGAACAAAACCCCACGTTAACGTAGGAACTATCGGTCACGTTGACCATGGAAAGACCACTTTAACTGCAGCAATTACAAAGACTCTGGCAATAGCAGGTACCGGAAACGTAGAAGTTAAGTCATACGATCAGATTGACTCCGCTCCGGAAGAAAAAGAAAGAGGTATTACAATTAATACCTCTCACGTTGAATATGAAACCAAGAACCGCCACTATGCTCACGTTGACTGCCCAGGACACGCTGACTATGTTAAGAACATGATCACCGGTGCTGCTCAGATGGACGGTGCTATCCTTGTTGTATCAGCAGCTGACGGTCCAATGCCACAGACACGTGAACATATTCTTCTCGCACATCAGGTTGGCGTTAACTATATTGTTGTTTTCCTCAACAAATGCGATCAGGTTGACGATGACGAACTGATTGAGCTTGTTGAAATGGAATTAAGAGAACTGCTCAGCGAATATGGTTTCCCGGGAGACGAGATTCCCATTGTTCGTGGTTCAGCTCTCGTTGCTCTGGAATGTGAATCAAATGATCCAAGCGATCCGGCATACAAGCCAATTCTTGACCTGATGGATGCTGTAGATTCATACATCCCAACTCCTGAACGTCAGATAGATCTCCCATTCCTGATGTCAGTAGAGGATGTTTTCACAATTACCGGTCGTGGAACAGTTGCTACCGGTAGGGTTGAAAGAGGAACACTGAAGGTTGGAGAAGAAGTTGAAATCGTTGGCTTGTCCACCGAAAAGAGAAAGACCACCGTTACAGGTGTTGAAATGTTCAGAAAGACTCTTGAGCAGGCATTTGCCGGTGATAACATCGGTGCCCTGTTAAGAGGCGTTCAGAGAAATGAAATCGAAAGAGGACAGGTTCTGGCTAAACCCGGTTCCATTACTCCTCATACCGATTTTACCGCAGAAGTATACGTTCTGACCAAGGAAGAAGGCGGAAGACATACCCCGTTCTTCAATGGTTACAGACCTCAGTTCTTCTTCAGAACAACTGACGTTACCGGTAATATCTCTCTCCCCGAGGGTGTTGAAATGGTTATGCCTGGTGACAACATCACCATGACAATCAACCTCATTACACCGATTGCTATGGAAAGAGGACAGACCTTCTCAATTCGTGAAGGCGGAAGAACAGTTGCATCCGGACGCGTTGCAGACGTTCTTAAGTAATAAATAAAAAGCTGATATTTAATGAGGCTGCCACAAGAGCAACTTGGAGGCAGCCTTTTTATGCCCTGTTTTGGCAATACTGTATGAATACAATGAAAAAGTACTTTTGCCCTATAACCTGTTAGCCTGTCCAGAATAAAACATTGCAATTCGTTTGGCAAGACGCTATAATAGAATAGCCTTGTATAAGTTTTATACTAACGTTCAAATCCATACTTAAACCTTATATTTTAAGTACATAATAACTATGCTTTATTCCAATGACGCTTAAATGCATTGTGGTCTATAATAAGCTGGTTATTAAAACCCATACTGAAATTTGGGACAACCCCATATTTTTTTTTAATATGGAGCACTTATTGAAAGGATTTGATACGATGACACAGGATAAAAACAGGCAACAATTATTAACAATACCGCTTCTTCCGTTAAGAGGGATTGTTGTTTTTCCGCATATGATTCTTCATTTTGACGTAGGACGTGCAAAATCGATAAAAGCTCTTGAAGAAGCAATGATGAAGGAGCAGAGAATTTTCCTTGCTGCTCAGAAAGATCCTGCGTTGGATGAGCCAGGCAATAAGGATATATATACAATAGGAACAATTTCTAAAATCAAACAACTGTTAAGACTTCCGGGAGATACCATACGTGTGCTTGTAGAAGGGTTGGAACGGGCAAAGATCGTTGATTTCGTTTCAAACGATCCTTATTATGAAGTAAATGTACGGGAGTGCCCAAATCCAAAGCATCAGACAAAAGATTCGGAAACAGAAGCCCTGGTAAGGCAGGTTATCAGTTATTTTGAACAATATGCGAAACTTACCAATCGCATTTCTCCTGATACAACATTTACTTTATCGACAATGGAAGACTATGCAAGGCTTTCAGATGTTATTGCCGCCAATTTGGTTATAAAATTGGAGGAAAAACAGCGTATATTGAACGAGTTGTCGCCGAAGAGGCGAATGGAAAAACTTCTGAAAATCCTGGTTAACGAAATAGAAATACTTGAAGTTGAAAAGAATATTAACAAGAAAGTACGCCAGCAGATTGACAAAAGCCAACGGGAATATTATCTCAGGGAACAGCTTAAGGCCATACAGAATGAGCTGGGAGAAGGCGGCCAACAGGAAGATGAGATTGAAGAATACCGCGAGAAAATAAAGAAGCTGGGTTTGCCTCAGGATGCGGAAAGCAAAGCTCTAAAAGAGGTGGACAGGCTTTCAAAAATGCATCCTTCGTCGGCTGAAAGCGGTGTTATCAGAACATACCTTGATTGGATAGTCGAGCTGCCATGGAACAACAAAACAGAGGAAAACTTAAACTTAAGCGATGCAGAAAGAATTTTGGACGAGGACCATTACGGACTCACCAAAGTAAAAGAAAGAATAGTGGAATACCTTGCAATAAGAAAACTTAGGAACAGCCTTCAGGGGCCGATAATATGCCTTGCGGGACCTCCCGGAGTGGGAAAGACATCCATTGTACGGTCTATTGCAAAGGCATTGAACAGGAATTACGTTCGCATGTCCCTTGGCGGTGTGAGAGATGAAGCTGAGATCAGGGGCCACAGACGGACCTATATCGGAGCTATGCCCGGCAGAATAATAAAGGCAATAAGGCAGGCTGGTTCAAAGAACCCTCTGATACTTCTCGATGAAATTGACAAAATGTCGAACGATTTTCGGGGAGATCCTGCGGCTGCTTTGCTTGAAGTTTTAGATGCCGAACAGAATAAGGAGTTCCATGATCATTATCTGGACATGCCTTTTGATTTGTCCGACGTCATGTTTATTACTACTGCGAATTACAAAGATGCAATACCACGCCCATTGCTGGACAGGATGGAAGTAATAGATATATCGGGTTATGTTGATGAGGAAAAGATTCAGATTGCGAAACGGCATCTGATTCCGAAACAGATTAAAAATCATGGCCTTAAACCTTCAGAAATACGATTTGATGAAGGTGCCATCAGGGATATTATAAACTATTACACCCGGGAAGCGGGGGTCAGAAACCTGGAAAGACAGATTTCAACAGTATGCCGGAAGGTTGCCAAGATGATAGTATCAGGCCAGAAAAAGTCGGTGCGTATAACAGAAAACAACCTGGACAAGTTCCTTGGCCGCAAGATATTTTTATTCGATAAGGCCAATGAAAAGGATGAAGTGGGTATAGCACGCGGCTTGGCCTGGACGCCTGTTGGAGGCGACACCCTGTGCATTGAAGTTAATCTTATGCCAGGAGACGGTGCATTAGAACTGACCGGACAATTGGGCGATGTTATGAAGGAATCTGCCAGAATTGCCAGAAGCTATGTCCGCTCCATTGCCGAAATGATAGGAATTGACAAGGATTTCCACAAAAAGTATGATATGCATATTCATGTTCCTGAAGGCGCCATACCGAAAGACGGGCCTTCTGCGGGAATTACGCTGGCAACTGCAATGATTTCTGCTTTGACCAACATTCCGGTAAGAAGAAATGTTGCTATGACAGGTGAAATTACTTTACGGGGAAGGGTATTGCCGATAGGGGGTTTGAAAGAGAAGGTACTTGCTGCCTATAGAGCAGGGATAGACACTATTTTATATCCCAGGGAAAATGAAAAAGACATTGAGGAAATACCCAGGAATGTGGTTGAGAAACTAAAGATGGTTTCTGTTTCGTCCATGGATCAGGTGATGAAAAATGCGTTGGTGCGTTTCCCTGTTCCGGAAAACAAAAATAAGACCGAAGAAGAGAACAGCAGTACGCATATTGAAGTTCAAAAGGCAAAGGACGAAGCTGCGGTGGCAGTAGAACACTAAAATATTTAATAAGCCATACAAGGGATGAAGTTCTGGAAAATGGGATTCATCCCTTTTTATTTTTGCCGTAAAGCATAGATATTATGCAGCAGGGCAAGGCAAAAATGAGTCACAACCTATATGCAACGGTTATAAATTTTTACTGGCAGAGCCTTTGGTACCGCTTACCTTAACCATATGCTCAAATGTATTTGTTAAGCTACATAGGCTGTGTTATAATGGGAATGATTTACTATAACATGAAATTAACTTTATCAATCACTTAATTGTGGGATTCATAAACGGAGGATTATATGCTTATTATTAATGGAAAAATATTTACAATGGCAGATAATAGCGGTACACAATCTGAGACTCTTAAATATGAGAACGGATATATACTGGTTAAAGACGGAAAAATAGCAGCCGTAGGGCATATGGATGAATGCCCTGAAGACAGCGAAATAATTGATGCGAAAGGGAGATTTGTTTTACCCGGACTTGTAGACGCACATACCCATGTGGGCATGATGGAAGACTCAGTTGGTTTTGAAGGCGATGATGTCAATGAAATGACCGATCCTGTTACGCCGCATTTACGGGCAATCGATGCTATATACCATGCCGATCGTTCTTTTGTGGAAGCAAGGCAATGGGGTGTTACAACTGTTCTCAGCGGTCCCGGAAGCGCTAATGTGATATGCGGGCAGTTTGCCGCATTAAAAACTTTTGGCCGTTCTGTTGACGAGATGGTTATTAAAGAACCCTGTGCCCTTAAAGTTGCATTTGGAGAGAACCCTAAAACGGTATATCATGAGAAGAACCATGCGCCCAGTACCAGAATGGCTACAGCAGCTATTTTGAGAGAACAGTTTTACAAAGCGAAAGAGTATATGGAGCTATGGGAAGAATATAATAATGACAGGGAAAATAACGACAAACCCGAGTTTGATATGCGCCTTGAAGCTCTGATACCAGCGCTGAAAGGCGATTTAATCGTAAAAATCCACGCCCACAGAGCCGATGACATTTTGACGGCCATTCGCATCGCAAAGGAATTTAACTTAAAAATAACGATTGATCATTGCACCGAAGGATATCTGATTGCAGATATCCTAAAGGAGAATAATGTCAGGGTTATATTAGGTCCGATGCTCACCGACAGATCAAAAATCGAACTTAGGAATCAAAGCCTTGCTGCGCCCGGAATCCTTGCAAAAGCAGGTATACCGGTTGCTATAATGACAGATCATCCATGTGTTCCTGTGCAACATCTGCTTTTATGTGCGGCAATTGCGGTAAGGGAAGGAATGCCTGAAGAAGAGGCGCTGAAAGCTGTAACTGTCAATGCGGCAAGGGCAGCAGGAATAGACGACCGGGTAGGAAGTCTTGAAAAAGGAAAGGATGCCGATATTGTTATTTTTAACGGACATCCGTTTGATTACAAATCAAAAGTGGATATGACCATAATAAATGGAAAGATTGCTTATACACATGAGTAAAATAATACAGGTGTAGACAATTGGCGTATGCATCCTTGGGTACGGTATTTTTGAGCCCACCCATAAAGCAAATTGAAACACCGGACTGTTATTTGTCAGAGGGTAAAATGATACAGGAGTCGGGAATAAAGGTGTATGGGATGGTAAAAAAGCTAATAGATGCAATAACGAATTTATATAAAAAGCAGGTTGATAATGCCTTTATTGAATTGAACAAATGCTCAAAACCCGGCGGTATAGTGTTTTTAGGAGACTCTATTACCGACTTTTTCAGGCTAAATGAATTTTTTCACGGAGTTTACGTTATAAACCGGGGCATTGGAGGAGACACAACGGATGGCGTTTTAAAACGCCTTTCCGAAAGTGTTTTTGAGCTGTCACCATCGAAAGTATTTATCCTGATAGGCACCAATGATATCGGCGAGAATAGGAGCGAAAGCCATATTATACGGAATATTGCAGAGATAATAGACAGAATCCGCGAGAGATGCCCCAAAGCCAAAATTTATCTCCAGTCAATTTATCCTGTGTCAAATGCAAAGGATAAAAAAATTAATAAATATATTGTAGGAAGAAGAAACAACGAAAAGATACGCCGCGTTAATGAGGGCTTAAAAAGGCTTGCCGAAGAAAAAGGTATTGAATATATAGATGTCCACAGCCATCTGACTGACGATAAGGGAAATTTAAGGCTTGAATATACCGTTGAAGGACTCCACCTGACTGTCAGCGGGTACAGGGCTTGTGCCGAAATTTTAAGGCCTTATGTATGTGACGGCAAATAACAAAATCACGCCTTTAAGGTTTATTTCCCTGGTTTGAATGCCGCATAAACAAGTTTAAATCTGAGCCATTTGCCGGACGTGCAGCAGTATCACTCCATTTTCATATGTTTCAATCAAGGATATGAGTTATTTCAGGCAATGAATATTGACATTGCCTGATTTTGTATTTAGACTAAAATAGTAGATATTACAATAATGAAGCACATATTTACGGATTAATGTCATTGAACGGTAAATACCACATGAAAATTTTATTTCACGCTTCACAAAGAGGTACTTTAACTTCTGCCTGCTGGGAAAATAGCGTTATATTATTATTTTCAAGCAGACAATAATGTACATATATTCATTAAGGAGGGGTTATATCATGAAATCATTGAAAGGAACAAAAACTGCTGAAAATCTGCTTAAAGCATTTGCCGGAGAGGGGCAGGCAAGAAACAGATACACCTATTATGCCTCTGTAGCTGACAAAGAAGGATATAAGCAGATAAAGAACATTTTCCTTGAAACAGCAGATCATGAAAAAGAACATGCCAAGAGGTTCTTTAATTATCTGGTTGAAGGTTTGGCAGATGAACTGCCTGCCATGGTTACCATTACAGAAGCAAGCTATCCCGTTGCGAAGGGTACCACATTGGATAACTTAAAAGCTGCAGCAGAAGGTGAGCACGAAGAGTGGCATGACTTATACCCGTTATTCGCTGATGTTGCAGAACAAGAAGGCTTCCCCGAAGTTGCCGCAACATTCAGAATGATTTGTGTATCCGAAAAGATGCATGAAGAAAGATATAAGAAGCTTGCTGAAAACGTTGAAAACCAAAAGGTATTTAAAAAGGACGGCAAGGTTTACTGGAAATGCGGTAACTGCGGATATATCCATGAAGGAACCGAGGCTCCCGAAAAGTGCCCGGCCTGTGCTCATCCAAAAGCATATTTTGAACTGTTCGTAGAGGCATATTAATTTTGTGAGATTTGCGGTTACATCGTAATTCACGATTAAATATGTTAAAAAAAGGGTATCGTATGAATAGTGCGATACCCTTTTATATAATTACCGGAGGTTTTTATGGAGAACAGGTTTTCAAATTTTCAGCAGAAAAGAATGATTATTTTCGGAGAACTTGTAAAAAGGTACTGGAACGGTGAGCTAAATGACAGGGAAGATCTGAATGCTTTAGCAAACGAAATAAAAAAGCAGTACGGGTTTGATGATGAGGATATGTCATTTATCAAGGATCATATACGAATTGCCATGGGGTTGGACCCGACAGGTGAAGACACTTTTAAGGATGAACTTAAGCTGGTGAAAAATTTTGATGTTGTCAGCAGACCGGTAATTTCAAAAATTGAC
>Ga0134104_1002575_pt1 | contig 11659 bp, 10 predicted proteins | sample 15_3_2metaG_FD_94455 | JGI IMG/M metagenome (GOLD analysis project Ga0134104, IMG submission 94455) | Switchgrass degrading microbial communities from high solid loading bioreactors in New Hampshire, USA - 15_59_3.3_214_A2 metaG | ecosystem: Engineered > Bioreactor > Semi-continuous > Anaerobic...
ACAATTCCTCGTATATTCTTGCAATCGGAAAACCTACGACATTATAATAGTCGCCGTGAAGCTCTTTTATATATATCCCGAATCTTCCCTGAATGGCATAAGCCCCCGCCTTATCATAAGGCTCTCCGGAATCGACATAATCTTCTATTTCATCCATTGTTAACTGTTTTACCGCAACCTGAGTCTTTACACTGAATACAATATTTTCGTCCCGTCCGTTTGACTTGTCCGGTTCTGTTCTTCTTATTATAATGGACACACCGGTATACACATTATGGACATCACCGGATATCTCCTTAAGCATTCTTACCGCATCATCCCTGTCCCTGGGTTTTCCCAGTATATGCCCGTTATGATATACAACGGTATCAGCTCCTATAATAATTAAATTATCTCTCTCATATTTCAGACGGGCCGCCACTTCCCCGGCTTTGAGAGAAGCCAATGTTTTAACCAGTTCTGAAGGATCTTCTTTTGTAATATCTTCCTTCATGTGTGACGGTATTGTTTCAAAATTAATTCCCATCTGTTCCATAATTTCTTTCCTTCTCGGTGATTCCGATGCCAGTATAAGCCGATACATGTTTCATCTTTCCTTTCTTTGGTGTTTTAGTTTCAGCTTTTATCATTTATTTTTCTTCATATTATAAAACATTATCATAAATAATACATTATCGTTCTGTGTTTAAATTATCCGGTACTTTTAAAAATATAGTCAGGTTATACACCGGAATAACCTGATATATAATCCTTTAAATTTATTTATATAAAACTGTTGCATTTTTATTAATTATATTGTATATTTTATCATACATTTATAAATATAAATCTATATTTATAATTTTGACGTTATAATGCTTTTTTAGTATCTTTGCTTTAATCCGTTTCTTTGTTCGCGCGGAACAGATTTAGGGCATAATTTAAAAAATCAAACAGTCACATATCATAAACGGAGGGTTGTAATATGAAAGAAAAAATTGTGCTTGCTTATTCAGGCGGGCTGGATACCACTGCCATTATACCATGGTTAAAGGAAAACTTTGATTATGAAGTCGTCTGCGTCTGTGTTGATGTAGGCCAGGAAAGCGAACTTGACGGTCTTGAGGAAAGGGCCAAATTATCCGGCGCATCAAAATTATACATTGAAGACGCCGTGGATGAGTTTGTAAACGATTATATTATTCCTTGCGTAAAAGCAGGTACCGTATATGAGAATAAATATCTTCTCGGTACTTCCATGGCCAGGCCGGTTATAGCAAAAAGACTGGTTGATATTGCAAGAAAAGAAGGGGCTTCCGCCATATGCCACGGTGCAACCGGAAAAGGAAACGACCAGGTAAGATTCGAGCTTACCATAAAGGCTCTGGCTCCCGATTTAAAAATCGTAGCGCCCTGGAGAATGTGGAACCTTAAATCCCGTGAAGAGGAGATCAGATATTGCGCCGACCACGGTATAACCCTTCCGTTCTCGGCCGATAACAGCTATTCCCGCGATCGCAATATCTGGCATATAAGCCATGAAGGGCTGGAACTAGAAGATCCTTCAAAAGCGCCGAATTATGAACATCTCCTTGTGCTCAGCGTACCTCCGCAAAAAGCCCCGGATGAAGGCGAAACCATCAGTCTTTCCTTTGAAAAAGGCATACCTGCCGCCCTGAACGGAAAACATATGTCTCCTGCAAATATTATAAAAGAGCTGAATGTCCTGGGAGGGAAACACGGTATAGGCATAGTGGATATCGTCGAAAATCGTGTTGTAGGCATGAAATCCAGAGGTGTATATGAGACTCCCGGCGGAACCATACTTATGGAAGCCCATTCCCAGCTGGAAGAACTGATTTTGGATCGCGACACCATGTCGGCAAAGAAAGAAATAGCTGGACGCCTTGCTTCGCTTGTATATGAAGGAAAATGGTTTACGCCCTTAAGAAAAGCTTATCAGGCTTTTGTAGACGTTACCCAGGAATATGTAACCGGCGAAGTCAAACTTATGCTTTATAAAGGGAACATAATTAAACAGGGCACCACTTCACCTTACTCTTTATATGACGAAAAGATTGCATCCTTCACTACCGGCGAATTGTATAATCACAAGGACGCTGAAGGATTTATAAACCTTTTTGGATTATCGATGAAGGTCCGCGCAATGAAATACGGTTTTTAACCTATGAGGTACTTTTGGCCTTTGATAATTCTGTCTTTGATAAATCTATAAGCTAATTTTTACATAAATTGGGGTGTATTCTTTCGTACGGCTTCGTACAAACAGAATACACCCTCTTTATATTAACGGAGTTTTAATTTCATCATAACGGAACAATTCCCATATGGCAGGAAAGTTCTTCGCTTCCGAAATCATGCTTAAATACTTTTTTAATAAACCTCTCTATTTTTTCTTCATAAGCTTTCCGGTTCATCGCACAGGACTTGGTATGCCCGGCATGGGCCACCAGATATAAAGCCTTGTTGTTCTTTTTGCAGGCATACATCTTCCTTGACATTTCTGCCGGAACATAATTGTCCTTTTTGCCGTGAATAAATAAAACCGGTGTGTCCACTTTGCTTACCACATCTATCGGAGATACGTCTTTGTACCAGAAGCCGGCCCTTAAATAAGTCACAAAACTTTCCACAGGTATAAGAAACCTGGGAAAATGATAATAAAGTTTGAACTGGTGCCGCAACAGCTCATTAAAATTCGAATACGAACAGTCGGCTATGGTGCAGACCACTCTGTCATCAATGCCCAGATGTAACAATACCGTAGCAGCACCCATGGATTCTCCGTAGGTAACAATCCTGCAGCCGGGGCCGAAGGTTTCATAACACCAATCGACTATCTTCTTTAAATCAAATTTTTCATAAAATCCCATTGTGGTGAAAGCTTTTCCGCTCAAGCCATGATTTCTGTGGTCATATATTATTACGATAAATCCCATCTTTAAAAATATCTCCGCATATATGAGGGACCTGTATTTGCTTTGGCAAAAACCATGGCATAATATTGCGATCGGGATCTGTTTCCGGTATCCGCCGCTCTTTCGGTTGTCAAAACCGGACGCCGTCGAAATTCGGTCATTAATGTATCCGGTACCGTCCAAAAGCTCACAGGACAAATTATATCCGTAATCCGAGAGGATCGTAAACTCCATTTTTTTCGTTTGTTTATATAATTCCTCATTAAATCTGCCGGCTTTTACCTCCATGCGATATATCCTGTCACAGGAGAGCCTTCTGGGACTAATAATCCATCCGGAAAGCCACCATATCCCCGCACCAAACCACCACAACAAGATTTTAAACATACCATATCTCCGTTTGTTAATAATGGATATCAATATAATATCCATTAACAATCATAATATACCTTGCCGCGGCTAATCCTCGGGAGTAAATTTATCAAAAATAAGCAAATCAAAATCATTTTTGTTTTCTTCCAGTTCCTCCTGCGACTTTATTGTCCAAGCCACAGTCTTTACTTTATAAAGTTTTTTGCATATGGAGAATGAAAGAGCTTTTTTGTATATATGATGATAAGCAATAAAATCCGGTTTCGTAAGGAAGTTAAACAGCAGATGTTTTAAAATGAAATACTGCACTTTGCTTCCTTCTATGTTGTCTTTTACGAAATCGGTCGAAAGCTGCCCTCTTACCACCCTGGGATAATGTTTCTTATACCATATTAGTCCAAACGGGTTGAAGGATTCTATACAATAAAGCCCTTTATAATTTTTCAGTTCTTTCGATGCCAACGTACAGGTTTCCTTCGGATCCCAGGGGATTTTTAACTCTACAATTATTGGGACCTTGCCTCCGATACATTTCAGAACCTCCCGAAACGTCGGTATAGTTTCCTGGGATTTAAACAATTTGTATTGCTTTAGCTCATCATAAGTCAGCTCGGAAACTTTCTTATCCACACCGCAGGCACGGTTCAGGTCATAATCATGAAATACCACAGGGATCTTATCTTTGGTCAACTGAACATCCAGTTCGATTCCGTAACCTTTTTCCACAGCCAGCTTAAAAGCAGGCAATGAATTTTCCGGTGCCTTGGGTTTTTTATTATTATGATATCCCCTGTGGGCATAGAGCCATCCCTCAAACTGCTTAAAATCAGGATTTACCCTAAGCTTTGGCATAATCGCAAGCAGGTAAAGCAGTACAAGTACGGCTATAAAAATAATTAAGCTTAACAACATATTGTCCTCTCCTTAGTAGCTGAAGCTTAGCTTTTATTGTGTTTAACCGTTTTATTCTATAAATCGGTTAATTACACACTCATTTCTTCATTATTTATATTATCTTCTTTTTTAGTCACTGGCGGTTTTGAATCGCCATGCTTTACAAACAGCATCGTACAAAGAGATGCAAGGGAAAATACCACTGCATACGGGAACAAGGTATAATATCCGAACTTCTCCAGAAGAAAGCCCGATACTATAGGGGTGATTATCTGGGATGACATGGAAAACGTATAATAATAACCTGTATATTTGCCCGTATCCGCACTCTTGCACATCTCCACCACCATGGGATAGGAATTGACATTGATTGCCGCCCATCCTATTCCGGTGCATGCAAACACTACATTTATGAGAGGCGAAGCCTCTTTGAACAAAAATCCGCAAACGTAAGAAAAAGTCATAAGGACGATTCCGCAGATTATAGTCTTTTTCCTTCCTATCCTGCTTGATATTATCCCTATGGGAATATAGCTGATCAATGCTGCCCCCATGGCCACCATCAAAGGTAAGGTATATGATCCGCCAGAATATCCCCAGACTTTGTCCGCATATCTTGAAAATGCTGTTTTTACCGCATTATAAGCAAAAAACCAGAGAAATATGGACGCCATTATGAATATAAAACTGCGTCTTACGTCGGCAGGCATTTTACCGTCCGAATTGTTTTTGTCTTCAATATTATCAGTGTCTGCGGCAATAAAATCTTTTTCTTCATCCTCCACTTTTTTTCTCAGTTCGTTTTCATTGATTGTAATCAAAAGAAAGATAACGGCCAATACCATTATCGCAACGACACTGATAAATACGGGCAGATTTACCGACCCGTCATCTTTATATAACAGCAAAGTCATTATCAGTGCATAAACACTTCCCAAAGCGCCCATGAGATTTATAATTGAATTTGCTTTGCTTCGAAGAGGCTTGGGTGTAACGTCCGGCATCAAAGCCACGGCAGGGGAACGATAGGATGCCATGGCAAGCAAAATGACACCCAATGTAGTCATAAACAAAGCAAAGTTTTTTATATGTTCGGCTATAGGCAGCATAATTGTAAATACGGATGCGACCAAAGTTCCTCCCAGTATAAAAGGCATTCTTCTGCCGATACGGGTATTTACCTTATCGGACCAGGCTCCTACAAGCGGAAGCAAAAATAATGCCAGCACATTGTCGATGGCCATTATTGCTCCGACAACAGTCTCTCCTAACCCGAACGTGCCTTCAAGCATTTTAGGCACAATACCCTCATATAGCTCCCAAAATGCGCAGATTGATAAAAATGCAAACCCCACAAAAAATGTTCGTTTGTAATTCAGTTTCATCTTTTCCTCCTCCAATCATACACCCCTAGTTATTCGGTACCAGGATTTAATGTAATCAGATATTTTAAATTACCAACTAATTTGATGAATTGTAAACCCGATTACTTAATATTGCGATTTGTAAATACATATAACCCTATTCCGACAGCTATCGTGAGATTTAAGGAATCCACATCATCGGTCTGCGGAATTTTAACACTTGTACCTACGTTGAGGAACGAATCATCCAAACCGGCAGCTTCATTTCCGAAAACCAAGGCAAACCGTTCGGATTTCGGACAGTCACTTATATTCAGCGTATGCTCCCCATTCAGCATGAAAGTAAATACATCATGATGTTTAAATGTCTTTCGATACTCGTCAAAGGTTTCAAAAAACTGAAAATTAATCTTAAATAATGCCCCCATCGACGCCCTTACACATTTGGGATTAAAAATATCGGCTCCAGGCAGTATTATTGCAAGATCGTAAATACCGAAACCGACCATGGTCCTTATAATCGTTCCCATATTTCCCATGTTGCTGGGATTAACCAGTACCACATGGGATCTTTCTTCCGACAGTTCACAGCCGTATTTTTCAAATATCCCTGTCACATAGCAATTTTCTTTGTCACTTAATTTATTAATCAGCTTGTCGTTAATTTCTACGGGGATTTTATGTTTCCCGCAAATTTCTTTCAGGCCTTCCATATCGGTATAAGTGGAATGTACCGCAACCTTCAGCACCTTTTCAGGCTTACTAAGCAAAAGTTCATAAGTAGGGAACGCCCCCAGTGTATAAGAATAGGTTGCATCTTTTTTGTAAGGTTTTATTTGGATCTTATCTTCCTTATTTTTCAAGTCTCTCTGCTCCATATTCTGCTCCGATACTGAATTATTTTCTTATTATATGGATATTTATTGCCGCGGACATATCGTCGGAATATATCATGTTATTTATGCCGCGGCTGCGGCAGTAACCGATCGCTTATACTGCCTGTCTTTTCCGCAAATGTATCCGGTTATTCATACCGCCGATATATCCTTGCAGATGTAACAGGTTTTTATACTGTCGACAATTTCTTCCTGACGTATCTGAAAATCTCACCGAAAATATCTTCAGCAAACAGATCGGACATTTACTTCCGGTTTTTCTTTCAAATACATCCCGGCTATTTCTTCTGCCTATTTATCCCGCAATGTGCCAAGGTATTCATGCAGCCTATTTTTATGCTCTTTGCACCTGGTATTCATGCCGCCGTTTTTATGCACAATTGCACCTGGTATTCATGCGCCGATAATTTTGCCTAATTGCACAGGGTATTAATGCCGCCGATATTTTAGAATATTTTAAATCTTCACTTTATTATTTAAAATATTCTCGTTATGTTATACAGCTCTTTTTTGATTTTATCAATACATAATTTATTTAATATTAAGAAAAATTTGGTCCGATAGAATAAAACAGCACAGTCCATACCTCTTTTCCATATGGGAAACCAGGTATAAAGGCCAAGCCTGTTCTATGCCGGCTAACGGACTGCGCTGAAATTATTTATCGCTTATAAATCGCATTTTTTACCCATAAATACCAGGGCAAGCATGCCCGGGCCGGTATGGGTGCCTATAACTGGGCCAATCCTGGATATTATAACATCTTTTACAATATTCATGCTGCGTATTTCCTGTTCCAGTTTCATAGCCTGTTCCAGATTGTCTCCGTGACCTACAATAACGATCTGTGACGACAAATCCACACCCTCTGTAACCATACGGTTTATCAAAAAATCAATTTCTGCTTTAGTTCCCCTTATTTTTGAGACAACCACCAGTTTTCCGTTTTCGTCGGTACTTAAAACCGGCCGTATACGGAGCGCCGTACCTACAATAGCCTCAACGGAGGTAACTCTGCCGCCTTTTTTCAGATAAAACAGATCTTTTACCGTAAACCAGTGCCTTGGATCAAATTTATGTTCCTCCACCCATAATTTAAGTTCATCAATTGTCATGCCGTTCTTCTTCTGAATTGCGGCATGTAATACAAGCAATCCTTCACCTATGGAAGCACATTTCGAATCAATGCAATAAATCTTTCTGTCGGGATATTCACTTGCCAGTTCACCTTCCACCAGCTTAGCCGCATTATAGGTACTGCTTAATCCCGATGAAAAACCTATGTACAGCAGGTCAAGTCCTTCGTTCAATATATTTTTAAAATATTCCGTAAATACTATCGGTGTTATTTGGGTTGTATGCGCATCTGCCCCCGCTTTCAATTTTTCATAAAATTCATCGATTTTCAGTTCTTTTTCGTCCGGATGAAAGTTATATACCTCATTGTTTATATCTACTCCCATAGGAATTACCCTTATTCCGTACTCTTTTATTACAGAATAAGGCAAATCTAACGTCGCGTCACTCACTATAACATAATCCCTCATAATATATCCCCTTTAAAGATAACTTTATAAAATAATTTTATACGATAAATAATCCCATATCAAGCATAATACGTTAAATTACATTAATATTTACACAAAATATGCATTTAAAAGAAAACTGCAAATCTATACAACATCAAAAGATAAACCAACTTTATCTTGCGCTTAAAACATAAATATGTTATAATCCTAACAATTAAATAACCTTTTATGAGGGAGTAGTTTGCATACCTAGGTATGTGAGTAAGTCAACATAATGATTTGTACAATGTACAAGTCTGGCTTACCTTAAAAAACGAGACTCATGTATGGCTTTTAATAACCATGCATGAGTTTTATTTTTGCGTAAATAAGTCTAAATCAGCAAGTTTATTTATATATTGTCAATATAAATAAGTATCAGGCAAACGGGTCTCTCTTACGCGACCCTCCCGCCAGGCGCGGACGGTTATGCCGACATTTCATATCAAGCGGGTGCGCATTCTTACGAAACATTTTTTGTTCGATAGAAATTCAAGGGAATTTCCTATTGAATGAAAAATATTTATATAACCAGGAAAGTCAATATAAGCAGCAAAATATTTGAATGGAGAGGATAATTATATGGACTTGCTAACACAGATACTTCTTGGATTCTGTCTGGCTGCAGACGCATTTGCGGTATCAATAACCAACGGGATGTGCAGTAAATCTATAACAAAAAAGAATGTATTTTTAACAGCTTTTACCTTTGGGGGCTTCCAGGCATTTATGCCCATACTCGGATATACTCTTGGCAGCACTTTTACAGAGTTCATATCCAGATATCAGCATTATATTGCCCTAATTCTGCTCGGCGGCATAGGGGTGGACATGCTTATAGATGCCGTCAGGGAATATAAACATCCCGAAAATGTATGCAGTACAAAAAATATTTTTTCAGCCAGAAATCTTATTGTTCAGGGAATCGCCACCAGTATTGACGCACTTGCTGTCGGTGTCAGTCTGGCCGCAATCAACGCAAACATAGTCTCTACTTCCCTTATAATAGGAATCATAACTTTCATATGCTGCGCTTTCGGTGTATATCTGGGGCGCAAATTCGGTTTACTGTTAGGCATCAGGGCAAGAATCGGCGGCGGTATATTATTAATTTTAATAGGTCTTAAAATATTTATTGAACATATCAGAGGTGTTTAATATACATTATTATATAATTTTAACTTGACCTTCATGCCGATATGGGCTATAGACTTGATAAAAGATAACGGGCCGGGGATATGCCACCGAACCTGCAAAAACGGTTTTAATAACCGAACGTTACGACCGGTTATTATATCTTTGGCCTTCTAAAAGACAAATTCGGAGGCGGTAATGAACAGCAATAATATATCTAAAACACTTTATGTTTCCGATCTGGACGGTACCCTGCTTGACAGTGATGCAAGTATTAGCGAAAGGTCTTTAAATATTCTTAACAACCTTATAGATCAAGGAATCCTCTTTACGGTAGCAACCGCAAGGACCATTACGTCCACCAGGATTATACTAAAAGATCTTCATCTGAACCTTCCTATAATACTGATGAATGGAGTATGCATCTACGATCCGGTGAAAGAGAAATATATCCATATAGAAACCTTCAGCAGGGAAGATCTCAGCTTGCTTATAAACCTTACGGAAAAATATAATCTCAAAGGGTTTATGTATACATTAAAAAACGATAATCTTACCATGTATTATGAAGATTTAAGCCATAAAGCCCTTAAGGATTTTTATGACGAACGGGCAAAAAGTAATAAGAATCGTTTTGTTCGGGTCGATAAATTTTCCGTCCTGACGGACGAGCCTGTTATATATTTTGTTTTGCTTGATTACAAAGAAAATCTGGAACATATATACCAATTAACAAAAAATCTTCCCAATATAAACAGCGCTTTTTATTTGGACAATTATTACAAAGATACATGGTATCTTGAAATATTTCCCGGACGGGCTTCCAAATTCCATGCGGTGCAATTTCTGCGCAAATACCTGTCCGTAAATTACGTTATAGGTTTCGGTGACAATCAGAATGACATATCTCTGTCGGAAGCCTGTGACGAATTTTATGCTGTCGAAAACGCGGTGGACGAATTGAAACTTAAATCCGACCGTATAATAGGAAAAAACACGGAAGACGGCGTGGCTCTGTGGATGCAGCAAAACATATGCCTGTCGAAATAATTAGATAACTGTCTTGAAAATAACGGTTCTTTGTTTTATAGTATCTAATGATACATGTAGTCAGTTTTATAGATTATGCTCTCTAAAGGAGGGATTTTCATGAATGAATTGACAAGTATCAGAGATTGTCTCGTCTTATCCAACGGCGTCAAAATTCCGTGTGTGGGGTTCGGAACATGGAATCTCACGGATTCGGAAACCACTGTTGACATAATTAAAACGGCCATCGATTGCGGCTACAGACATATAGATACTGCTTATGCCTATAATAATGAAAAATCCGTAGGCAAAGCCATCCGTACCTGCGGCATACCCAGAGGCGAGTTATTTGTAACGTCAAAACTGAGCAATCTTAATCACGGTTACGAAAACACCTTAAAAGAATTCGAAGAAACAATGAACAATCTGGATATCGAATATCTGGATTTGTATCTGATTCATTGGCCCAGTCCCCTGGCTATACGCAATACATGGAAAGAAGCTCTCGAAGGCACCTGGAAGGCATTTGAGGAGTTATACAGAAAAGGTAAAATCAGAGCCATAGGAGTCAGCAACTTTTTGGAACACCATTTGGATGTCATACTGGACAAGGCTACCATAGCTCCCATGGTAAATCAGCTTGAACTGCATCCCAGATATGTACAAAGGGAGGCCGTCGCATATTGTAAAGACCGCAGAATGATCGTTGAAGCCTACAGTCCCTTGATGCGGGGTAATTTTAATTATCCCGTACTGGTTGAAATCGCAAAGAAATATAATAAATCTGTCGCCCAGGTTTTGCTGCGCTGGAGCATACAACATGGCTTTATTCCTCTTCCTAAAGCTTCAAGGCGGGAAAGAATTATCGAAAATGCAGATATTTTCGATTTCAAATTAACGGAAGAAGATATCGAGGCGATGAAAGCTCTTGAAACTTTTGGAAGAACCGGTCACCATCCCGATACCGCAGAATTTTAATTATAGCCGAAATGAAAATATACCTAAACATATGCACGAATATTTATATAAAATATGTTAGTATAAAAGTTATACAGATATAAATTGTACATCATCACAAAAAACTGCCGTGATTTGCAGGTCATATTCAGAGTGTTAATCGGAATATAACCTTAATCAAATCACGGCAGATTTATTTGATCTCTTTTACCGGCGCATACGGCTATGGGTACAATATTCTTAACTATAAAGTCAATAATGTTTTTTCAACGTCCATAAAAAGGCAGTAAGCTCAGTATCAGGAAGTTCATTAATGGTATTTTCAAGTTTAACGCTAAAAACTTCATCAACAGATTCATTTTTTAGTAGTGCTGACAATAATTTTGTGTTAAGATTAGACATAAGGAAACCTTCTTTCTTATGTAGTATTTATTGTGGGCACTTTAAATTCTACAAGAAGTTGGTTCCCTTTTCTAGTATTAACTAGAGAACCGAGTTTACACAAAATATTTTATACTACCTGATAA
>Ga0134104_1002625_pt1 | contig 11455 bp, 12 predicted proteins | sample 15_3_2metaG_FD_94455 | JGI IMG/M metagenome (GOLD analysis project Ga0134104, IMG submission 94455) | Switchgrass degrading microbial communities from high solid loading bioreactors in New Hampshire, USA - 15_59_3.3_214_A2 metaG | ecosystem: Engineered > Bioreactor > Semi-continuous > Anaerobic...
AGATGGTATAATAATCATGAGACTTGAACGCTCCTTTCTGGGAGGTAATGGTGGTTTTGCAGTTTCCATTATACCAGAGGCGTTTCAGGTCTCATTTTTATTATTAAGTTAACAGACCAAACAGATCCGCAGGGAGGTCGATTATGAGACCTTTTTTGCAGAGGCTCCGCAAATCAATCCGAACGCTCATAAAATAGCAGGGACGGTCTGCGGGATAAGGGTTGAGGATATAGAAGATCCGCTGATGCAAAAAATCCGCTGGCTGGATAAACTGGTGGATGAGCTGGCAAAGGGCAAGCCAATGGAGAAGGTATTAAGGACCTGAATTCTTGTAAAATACATGCCAGCATTATTTGAAGCAACATGCCCTGTACGGTTTATTATTCCGCGGATAAGGAACAATGGCTATGAAAACTCAAAGGGAATACCCGAGATTTATCATTACACCAAAAGGGACAAAATGGGTGGAAGGCGGCCATCCCTGGATCTATGAAGACGAAGTGATGGATGGCCCTTCCGGTATTGAAAACGGATCTGTTGTCGATGCGGTGAGCGAAAAGGGCAAGTATCTCGGGAGCGGATTCCTGAGCCTTAACAGCAAGATCAGGATCCGGCTCTTCTCCCGCAATTCCAATGACCGGTTTGACGCGGAGTTCTGGAAACGCCGTGTAAAATACGCATGGGAATACAGAAAAACGGTAATGCGGGACGATATATCCTGCTGCAGGGTGATTTTCGGCGAGGCGGATGGCTTCCCGGGGCTTACCGCTGACCGCTTTTCCAGTGTGCTCGTAACTCAGACACTTTCGATAGGGATTGAGAGAATCAAGGATATATTGTTTCCGGCCATTGTCCGGGTATTGCGGGAAGACGGGCAGAATATCGCTGGAATCTATGAGCGCAATGATGCCGTGATCCGGTCCCTCGAAGGGATGGAACAGAATAAGGGATGGTATCGGCTTCCGGGAGAGACTCCTCCGGACAGTACCCAGGCAGAGATCTGCGAAAACGGAATCATATACAGGGTCGATTTTGAAAACGGCCAGAAGACAGGCTTCTTCCTGGACCAGAAATACAACCGGCTTGCGGTTGCCCGTCTTGCGAAGGGTAAAAGGGTACTGGACTGTTTCACCTATAACGGCTCGTTTGCGTTGAACGCGGCAGCGGGCGGGGCAGAACACGTAACCGCTGTCGACGTTTCCGCTTCCGCCATTGAAATGGCAAAGGCGAACGCGGAGAGGAATGGACTTGCTGACCGGATAGAGTTTGTTGCAGCCGACGTGTTCGACATTCTCCCCCAGCTTGCTGAAAAAGGGAAAGCCCCTTATGACTTTATCATCCTTGATCCTCCCGCGTTTACCAAGTCGAGAAAAACGGCAGGCAGCGCGGAGCGCGGCTATAAGGAAATCAATTACAGGGCCATGAAGCTTCTTCCGAGGGGCGGATACCTGGCAACAGCGTCCTGCAGCCACTTTATGCCGTCAGAGGCTTTTGTGAGGATGCTTAAATCCGCTGCAAGGGATGCAGGGGTCGAACTGAAGCAGATTGAGGCAAGGCAGCAGGCGCCGGACCATCCGATCCTCTGGAATGTTCCTGAAACCGACTATCTGAAATTCTATATCTTCCAGGTTATTTAAACTTCATCAGTCCTGTTTTGGCGCGAAAGTATACTTTCACGCCTTTTTGCATTTCATGCGGGTTATTATCCATATGTTTCCCGGTAGTTGATTTTGTTGCCCGGAATTAACCACAAATCCATTGTGGGCCCATCCCGCAGGCCGGTATAATAACATTGGGGGTGGGATGAAGCATGAAGGAGATCAATATCGCAAGGACCATTGTAAAAAAGCGCCGGGAGAAAGGGATGACCCAGGAAGACCTGGCAAAATACATTGGCGTTTCAAAGGCCTCGGTTTCAAAATGGGAAACCGGTCAGAGCTATCCTGACATAACCTTTCTTCCCCAACTCGCCACGCTTTTCAATATTAGCATCGATGAGCTCATGGGCTATGAACCGCAGATGAGCAGGGAGGATATCCGCAAACTGTACCTGAAATTATCCGCTGACTTTGCCTCGAAACCTTTTGAAGAGGTACTGGATGCCTGCCGTGAAATAGCCAGAAAGTATTACTCGTGCTTCCCGCTGCTGTTTCAGATCGGGTCGCTGCTCGTAAACAACAGCACCGTATCGGGCGACAGGGAAAAAACCCTGGATGTGGTTGCTGAGGCCAGGGAACTGTTTGTCAGGGTAAAAACCGAAAGCGAAGACCCGCAGCTTGTCCACCAGGCCTTGCACATGGAAGCATTTTGCGCGCTGGTGACGGGAAATCCTGGCGAAGTGATCGATCTGCTGGAGGGAACTTGCAGGAAGAACATACCCGCCGAAACTCTGCTTGCGTCAGCCTATCATATGGCCGGAAAGTTAAAGGAGGCCAAAACCATATTGCAATCCGGCATCTACCAGCATCTCGTTTCCCTCATCGATGCATTGTCGGATTACCTCATGATTTGTGCAGATGATCCGGAAAACTTCGATAGAACATTCAGGCGCGCAGGCAGTGTTGCCGAAGCCTTCGAACTTAAGAATCTTCATCCGGCAATGCTGATGAAGCTCTACATCATTGCCGCACAGGGATACACAGCGCTTGGTGATAAGGAAGCAGCCCTTGGAATACTGGAAAAGTATACGGAACTTGTTGCAGGAGATTTTTATCCGCTTAAGTTAAAAGGGGATGAGTACTTTAACCTGATAGACGACTGGTTTGAGGAATTCGACCTGGGAAGCGCTCCTCCCCGGAATGAAAGGATTATACGCAGGAGCATGGCCGACCAGGTGATAAATAATCCCGCATTCGCGGCGCTGGCCGGTGAAAACCGCTTTATGAGTGTCGCAGAAAGACTGAAAAACGCCTGCTATGGGCAGGAAGCGTCCGAAGGGTCAAAATGAGCGTGAACCAAATAAATATAAAGTTTTTCAAGGAGGGTCGCCATGGATCCGACCAGGCTGAAAGAGTATTTGCCGTTTCTTATTCCGCTTATAATAGCGCAGCTGGCGCTCGGCATCACTGCGCTTGTACATGTTCTTCGCCATCCAAGGTATCGTTTCGGCAATAGAGTGATGTGGGCCCTGGTGGTTATGCTCATACAGTTTATCGGCCCGGCAGTATACTTTGTCTTCGGCAGGGGTGAGGAATAGGTGGGAATACTTGAGGTTAACCGGCTCTATAAGAGCTTTGGGAGCCATGAAGTGCTGAAGGGCCTGGATATGGATGTCCCGGAGCATTCCATATTCGGATTCGTCGGACAGAACGGCGCGGGTAAAACAACGACGATGAAGATAGTTCTCGGGTTGCTGAAGCCGGACAGCGGAAGTGTAACCGTATGCGGTGAAAAGGTTACATACGGTGAAACGAGGACCAACCGCTTCATTGGCTTTCTTCCCGATGTTCCCGAGTTCTATGGGTATATGAGACCATTGGAATACTTGAAGCTGTGCGGTGAAATAACCGGGATTGAGAAGAACCGGATCAGGTCAAGAAGCGAGGAATTGCTCGAACTCGTGGGGCTTAAGAACGAAAAAAAGAGGATCGGCGGGTTTTCCAGGGGAATGAAGCAGCGGCTCGGTATAGCGCAGGCTCTGCTTAACGAGCCGAGAATCCTGATATGTGATGAACCGACATCGGCGCTTGACCCGGTGGGCAGGAAGGAAATCCTTGATATCCTGCTTGCCGCAAAAGGGAAAACAACCATACTGTTTTCCACCCATATCCTGTCGGATGTTGAAAGGATATGCGACCATATCGCGGTGCTGCATGGCGGAAGGCTTGCGCTGTGCGGTACGCTTTCGGAAATAAAGGAGCGTCACAGGTACAACGGGTTTGTGCTTGAGTTCGGGAATGAAGAAACAGCTTCCATGTTTTATGATATCGAGGAACTGAAACATCCGTCGGTAAACATGTCCCGAGATGGTAACACAGTGACGGTTCTTACCGGCGACCGTGGCATGGGCGGAAATTTCCTTCTTGACGTGCTATCCCGAAGGCGGATTGTCCCACTGAAATTCACGGTTTTGGAACCAACCCTCGAAAGCCTTTTTATGGAGGTGGTCCGGTGAACGGCTATGCGGCGTTTCTTAAAAAAGAGATGTATGAGTTCGCAAAGACATATAGGCTGATCATAATGCTGGCTTTGTCCGCAGTTTTCGGTATCGCGAATCCGCTTGTGGCAAAGCTTACACCCGAGATCCTCGAAAGCCTTATGACCGACGGCATCGTAATTACAATACCCGAGCCCACGGTCTATGACTCCTGGCAGCAGTTCTTCAAAAACGCCACCCAGATGGGACTTATTGTAATGGTGATCCTGTTCAGCGGTGTAATGTCCACCGAGTTAGCAAAAGGGACACTAATCAATCTGCTCACAAAAGGCCTGTCCAGGGCGGCAGTCATTCTCTCGAAATACACCTGCATGGTACTGGTATGGACGGCAAGCATCGTGCTAAGTTTCGGGCTGACCTACGGCTATACGTTATACCTTTTCCCGGGAGAGGAAGCTTCCAACCTGCTGTTTTCCGTATTCTGCCTGTGGCTGTTCGGCCTGTTCCTGCAGGCGGTGATACTCCTTTCGGCCGTCATTACAAAAACCGGTTATGGTTGCCTTTTGATAACAAGCGCCGCAGCAGCCGCCTGCATGATTGCTGATATCATTCCTGCGGCGCACAGGTACAACCCGGTATCATTGGCGGCCGACAATATGGCGCTGATAACAGGTGCCGCGGAGCCTTCTTCACTTTGTTACGCCATACTGGTCTCCTGCATGTTTTCCGTGATTTTTGTGCTGCTGTCGTTATCTGTATTCAGAAAAAAGCAGCTTTAGCCTCGGCAGAAGCGTCAGTCTGCGCGGTTTTTCCATGGTATGGAACAAGCAGATAACGGGTGTTATGATATATGGCAAGATAAGTCGAGAAAAATTAGGAAAGCCCTGGTAGAATAAACCCGTACACCGGAGTTGATAAAGATGCAGGAACAGATGTTGGCGGTCCAGCGAATGCAGGATTATATTGAAGAGCATCTTGACGGGGAAATAACCCTTGCAGATCTTGCAAAGGTTTCCCTGTATTCGCCCTGGCATTCCTACCGGCTTTTTCGGGAATATACCGGCCTTACACCCAGCGATTACATCCGGCGCCTGAGGCTTTCCAAGTCAGCCCTGCGGCTGAAATCGGAAGGTATTAAAGTCTCTGATTTAGCCTTCGAATTAGGTTATGGCAGTGTGGACGGATTTCAGAGGGCGTTTTTCCGGGAATTCGGATGCAACCCCGGCGACTATTCCCGCCACCCGGTGCCGATTCCTCTCTTTATCCCTTACGGTGTCAAGTTCAGGGAACTCAGGAAGGAGTATGCGGAAATGAATGATGTGAATTGCGTGTTTGTTCAGATGATTGTAAAGCCGGAACGGAAATGTCTTATAAAGCGGGGTATTGCCGCGGAAGATTATTTTACCTATTGCGAAGAAGTCGGATGCGACATATGGGGAATTCTTTCGAGTATGGACTCCCTGTGCGGCGAGCCGGTTTGCATGTGGCTGCCCCAGGCATACAGGAAACCCAACACCTCCACATATGTTCAGGGTGTGGAGGCGCCGGTGGATTATAACGGGCCAATCCCGGACGGGTTCGATGTTATAACCCTTCCGGAAGCCCAGTATCTTGCCTTCCAGGGTGAGCCTTTTGCTGAGGAAGATTATGCCAGTGCGATCCAGGCGGTCCAGTATGCGATGGACCGCTACAATCCGTCTCTCATCGGTTATGAATGGGACGACACAAATCCGCGCATCCAGTTGGAGCCGAGGGGCGAGAGGGGCTACATTGAGCTTCGCGCCGTCAGGAGAATAAGATGATAATGAAGCAAAACAGCCAGTTAAGACTGGCTGCAAGCAAACCGTGTGTAAAAGCTGAATAGCCCTGATGTTTATAGCAGTAAACTTTCTGCTGTTCCAGGTCTGTCGATTAACCTTCGGCAGGCCTGTTCTTTTTCGAGGATCCGGACAGGAACGTGAGCGCGCCTGCAATAAGGAGCAGCACGGTCGATACTATGTATGAAGCATTATAGCTCCCTGTGGAATCCAGAATCCTGGCTGCCAGCATAGGTCCTATAACCCCCCCGAAACCCCAGGCGGTAAAGACCAGGCCGTAATTGACTCCCAGGTTCTTTATGCCATATGATTCGGCGGTAGCGACGGGGAAGACCGAGAACAGCGCCCCATAACAGAGCCCGGCGACGGATACACCAAGCGCAAGGGTGCCGTATGAAGTATACTGGCTGAATAACGCCATGTTCACCGCCTGCAGCAGGAAAATGACCCTCATTGTATTAAGATGCCCGAGCTTGTCCGATACAAAACCGCCTGCTATCCTGCCCAAAGTATTGAAAATGGCCAGTATCACCACAAGCAGGTAGCCGTTCTCCCATTGCGCCTGCGCCTTTGCTATACTTGCGATATGGCCGATTATCATTAGGCCGGCGGAAGCCGTGAAGGCATACATTATCCACAGCTTATAGAAATTGAAAGTCTTCAGCATCTCTTTCCAGCCGTATTCCTTCCTGTTTTCAGGCTTTGAAGCCTGCTGGCTGCCTGCCGGAGCGGACGTCTTTGGAATATACCCGGCAGGTGGGTCGACCAGGAACTGGGAAAAGGCGATTAACAGGATAATGGCGCCTATCCCGAGGTAAAGGAATGTCTTTGAAATGCCATTGCTGACCAGCAGGCCGTTAGTCAGCGGAGATATGTAGACTGCGGCAAAACCCACGCCTGAAACCACTATCCCCGAGATCAGACCCTTTTTCTGTATGGGAAACCACTTGACCGCGGGAGGAGTTGTGGACGCATAACAGAATCCTATCCCGGCGCCGCCCAAAAGACCGAAGGTCAGCAGCATTATGAAAGGATCCCTGGCCAGGCTGGACAGTATGAGTCCTCCTCCCAGGAGGATTCCTCCGAAGGTGGATATTAAACGCGGGCCTCTGGTATCCTGCAGCCGTCCTGCAAAAACCATTACCAGGGCAAAGCAGACGGTGCACACGGTATAGGGGAGAGAGGCCTCTGTACTGCTCCATCCATACTCGCCGGTCAGTGCCTTGCCCATGATACTCCAGATGTAGAGCACTCCAAGGATAAGGTTGATACCTGTAGCGGCAATGGTAACAATCCATCCTCTTAGATTTCGCATAAGGGTAATCCTCCGATTCAGCTTTTTGATTTGGTTTTTGGATAAAGAACCAGTAAACCTATAGGAATATTTAATGAAATGATATATTATGAACGGCTTCTTGTAAAGTATGAATATGCAAAACAATGAGTATTTTCTACGGCATTGCCGAAAAGTTACCTGATCTTGTCACTGGTCCCTTTTCCCGTGGCATCGTCACTGCGCCCTTTTATTTCAACTCTTCCTCCAGATTGCCCAGAATCCGTCGCAGGCTATCCTCAAACTGCCTGATCTCATCATCGCTGAAACCCCGATAATAGATTTCATTCATCTGCTTCGATACCCTGTCGAACTCTTCCTGGAGCCCCTTTGACTTATCGGTCAGCGCTATGATGATTTTTCTCCTGTCAGATTTATCAAAGTGCCTTGTTATAAGCCCCGATGCTTCCATCCTGTCAAGCATGCTTGTCAGTGTTGTTTTTGCAAGGCCGGTTTTCCGGGACAGTTCAATTATCGGGATATGGTCCTTTTTCCAGAGAACATACAGTATTCTGCCCTGCGCGCCGTTAAAAGCGTCAATGCCTGAATCGGAGATAATCTTTTCGAAGATGCGGCCGCTTATTTGCTTTATCTGGGAAATCAAAAACCCTCCTTCGGTTTCACGAACCACGATCACACCTCCTATACAGGATAATACTATATGGTACTATTTATGTAAAGGGGATTCTTTCAGGTTTGTCCGAGAACAGCCCGATCTCCGGAAACGGTCTTGAACAGAGGACTGTTCCAGGCCCTGTTTTGCTGGCTTCGGGGTCCGGTCCGTATTTTGCTTACAATTTATGAAAGCAAGGACAATTCAGCGCATTATTGCTTGTTGACATAAGCAGGCCGCAAGCCGTATTATTAAGGTAAATGAAGGCTTATTAAAGATCATAGTGGACCTGTGTTGCGGCGCCAAGTGAGCTTTTTAAGCTTATACACGGGGAAAACGTAATGAACTTGAGTTTTAACATCATATTTAACATATATTCCGTACTTATAGTCATAATCATCCATTTCAATGCGCGTAAGCTTTTCGAAAAGGATTCCCTGCCGGACAGACTTTATTTGTCGGTATTATATATCACTGTCCTGATGCTTGTCCTGGATATACTCAGCAGGTTTGACGGTGATGGCTCTGTAATCTGTATTGTATTGAACCGTGTGGGAAACTTCCTGATTTTCCTGATGGTTCCGGTCTTGCCGTCATTGTGGCTGGCTTATGTCCATTATCATGTATTCCGTGACGAAAAGAGGACCAGGAAGCTTTTATTCCCGCTCTGTGCCATCAATGCGGTTTATGCTGCCGCCTTGATACTTTCCAGGTCCTATGGATGGTTTTATTTCTTTGATCCTGATAACGTATACCAAAGGGGTCCATTCTTTCTCGTTCCGGTATTTATTACTGTCATGCTGATGCTTGCGGCTTTCGTCCTGGTTGTTGCAAATCGCGGAAACCTGGAAAGAAGAAGTTTCCTTTCGCTTGTCTTTGTCGCGGTTCCACCGCTCATCGGCACAATATTGCAGGTCAGGTTTTATGGGATATCGCTTGTACTGAACAGCGTTGTTTTCTCCCTGCTGATCGTATTCCTGAATATTCAGAAACACAGCCTGTACACCGACCATCTGACGGGTGTGAGCAACAGGAAAAAGCTCGATGAATACCTGAAGGAAAAAGTAGGTTCATGCTCGGGAATAAAGAGTTTTTCCGCAATCCTGATAGATATAAACAACTTCAAATACATAAACGACACATACGGGCATGATATTGGCGATGAAGCGCTGGCAACAACGGCAAAACTGCTCAGGAGCTGCCTCAGGAACGGTGATTTTATCGCCAGGTTCGGCGGGGATGAATTCTGCATAATTGTGGATGTTTCAAACTTAAGCGATCTGGAAGCATTGGTCTGCAGAATCAACAACAGCCTTGAAAGGCATAACAGGTCCGGCGTCCATCTATATGAGATACGAATCAGCATGGGCTATGCGGTATACGATCCCCGGTCTCACAGGAGTGCCGAGGAGTTCCTGAAACAGATTGACATGCTGATGTATGAAGACAAACAGTCATTCAGGAACAAGCTACACGCCACATAAAACCAGGAAGATAGCTGCAGGTGACGGTTCGGAACCGTCCCCTGTCCTGTCCATATACATGTTGATTATCAATGGATAATTAATATCACGGATAAGTCTATATCTTGGCTCATCTCTTCATAAAATCTCCACAAAACTGTGCTAAGCTCAATGATACAATTATGAAACCGGAAAAGGTGGAGTGAATCATGGGCACAGCACGCATGCCTTTCAAAAAGACATATCCGGCACAGGGCGCCATGAAGACGATATTGGCAGTCGTCGGCATCTTTGCAACTCTCATCGTAGGTTATGCGGTTATCAGATCGGGCTCGGGCGGCGCTGGCACAGCAGATCAGGCGGAGGATTTGGTTATCCCCAAGAGTGAGATCTCGGAAACAGTCACGTTTTATCCCTACAAGGCAGGAAAGACAAGAATTGAGGTCCTGGCTGTAAAAGCAAGCGATGGAACTATAAGAACGGCATTCAATACCTGCCAGGTATGTTTTGATTCCGGAAGAGGCTACTACAAGCAGGAGGGCAACGAGTTGGTCTGCCAGAACTGCGGCAACCGGTTCCCGCTTGACCAGGTAGAGAAGGTAAGGGGCGGGTGCAACCCTGTTCCCATCCTGAAAGAAAATAAAACCGAGGATGAAATGACAATTGTCATCTCGAAGGATTTCCTCGAACAATACAAGACCATTTTTGACAACTGGAGATAATGGAAGTAACAGGTGCTGAGAATGGAGCGAAGATTGATCCGGCAGGTTATTCAAATAGAAGGCATGACATGTTCAGGCTGTGAAACGGTACTGGAGAACGCCTTGAGAAAGCTGGACGGCGTAGTTGAAGCAGAGGCTTTTTTCAGCAAATCCCAGGTTTGCCTGACCTATGATGCAAATGTCATCGGGCTGGAACAAATCATACAGACGATAGAAAAGCTGGAATATACGGTCATCGGGAACCCTGGCAGCGAAGTTCCTGCAAAACCGGATATGCAAGAAGCTTCTGAGGATAAAAAAACTGTAAGGCAGCTCCTGGGGACAGGAATCATTCTGCTTGCCCTCTATCTCGTTATCAGGAATACCGTAGGGTTTGACTTCTTTCCCGAGATTGACCCGTCCATGGGATACGGCATGCTGTTTGCTGTCGGGGTGCTCACATCCCTGCACTGCATCGCCATGTGCGGGGGAATCAACCTTTCCCAATGCGTTTCGTACAGGGACGGCAACGGGAACACCGGCAGGTTTTCAAACTTAAGGCCAGGTTTGCTGTATAACGGAGGGAGGGTGATCTCCTATACCGTAATCGGGGGTATTGCGGGGGCACTGGGTTCCGGCATCAGCTTTTCAGGCGCCGCCAGGGGAATTGTGGCTGTAACAGCCGGTGTGTTCATGGTGATCATGGGGCTTAACATGCTCAACGCATTCCCGTGGCTCAGAAAGCTTAATCCCAGGATGCCAGGAATCCTCCGGAGTAAAATACAGAACGGAAAAGGGAGGGGGGGGCCTTTCTATGTAGGTCTGCTAAACGGCCTGATGCCCTGCGGTCCGCTCCAGGCCATGCAGATTTATGCCCTGGGAACCGGGAGCTTCGTGGCAGGAGCATTGTCCATGTTCATGTTCAGCATGGGGACGGTTTGGGGTGACCCCCTGGCAGTGTACACTTTGGGTACGGTTAAATTAACTCGATTTTTTAAGTATTTTTTATCCTATAGGCGCTTGGGGACAATCCCCCAAGTGCCTTTTGCGGTCTATGATTTATATAGTAATTCATGTACTCCATTGTTATTTGCTTTACATTGTCCAAATCTTTTATCTTGTTTTTCATAAGTTTTATTGCTTCACATTTATATTGGCTAAAGAAGCTTTCGGCTTTTGCATTATCCCAACAGTTGCCCTTCCTGGACATACTCTGCTTTACTTGAAGTCTCTCAAGCAGTTCTACATAGCTTTTATTGGTATATTGAACCCCCTGATCACTATGTATGATACTATTCCTAAGATCAACCTGATTAAGTCTATATAATGGTGTAAAAAGGAGTTGAGCCAAAGCTCATACCTCGGTAAAATATAGTTGCTAAACAAATACCAAACCGAGGAGGATGAACCATGGCTCAGTTTAATATTACTA
>Ga0134104_1002672_pt1 | contig 11266 bp, 11 predicted proteins | sample 15_3_2metaG_FD_94455 | JGI IMG/M metagenome (GOLD analysis project Ga0134104, IMG submission 94455) | Switchgrass degrading microbial communities from high solid loading bioreactors in New Hampshire, USA - 15_59_3.3_214_A2 metaG | ecosystem: Engineered > Bioreactor > Semi-continuous > Anaerobic...
ATGGTATAATGGTCATGAGACTTGAACGCTCCTTTCTGGGAGGTAATGGTTGTTTGCCAATTTCCATTATACCAGAGGCGTTTCAGGTCTCATTTTTATTATTAAGTTAACAGACCAGAAAATAATATGAGGAGGTAATATTATGAAAAGCTTAAAGGGTACGAAAACATTGGAAAATCTTATGAAGGCATTTGCAGGTGAATCACAGGCGCGCAGCAGGTATGTATTTTATGCTTCAATAGCAAATAAAGAGGGCTATAGGCAGATTGAAGCAATATTTAACGAAACAGCTGAAAATGAGAAAGAACATGCTAAAAGGTTCTACAAGCTAGCGCTCGAAGGAATGAAAGGTGAAATTCCGGCAACAGTTGGCATTACAGCTACATATCCGCTTGCGCAGGGTAATACTCTTGACAATCTAAAATATGCTGCTGCAGGAGAGAATGAAGAGTGGTCAATACTTTATTCTGAATTCGGAGATGTTGCTGAGCAAGAAGGTTTCCCTGAAGTAGCACATGCTTTCAGAATGATTGCCAAAGTTGAACAAAGACATGAGATCAGGTTTAACAAACTTGCTTCTAATATAGAAAAAGGTGAAGTATTCAGAAAAGACGGAAAAGTATTCTGGAAATGCAGAAACTGCGGCTACATACATGAAGGTGAATCAGCTCCTGAAGTATGTCCTTCATGCTTGCATCCTCAAGCACATTTCGAATTATTTGTAGAGAACTATTAATATAATTTAACTTGTTGTGCTAGATAATGAGATAGTATTGTGGAGAGCTTTAGAGAGCTAGTTAGCGAAACAGGTCATTTTTCTCTGGACAAGATATATTCCTTTACATTGAGGAATGTCCTGATGAGAACTATTCGAAAAAGAAAAAGCGCTAATGCTTATTGCATTAAGGACAAGCTAATACGGAAAGAGCAGGCTATTGCAGCCTGCTCTTATCGATTTCTCCAGCTTCTCTTTGCGCGTGGTCGGCCAAGAATCTCTGAAAATATTATCCCGCTTAGAATATTATCATGACTGAAGTTAAATATGCTTTCTGACCAACCAGAATTATGATTAAACGATGAATTATTTGTTATATCGTCATCATAAACTGCAGAACCTGTAGAAACTAAATCTTCGGAAACAGTCGAATTAGATGTAACATCTGCAGCTACATAATCATTTAATAAATTTGAACCGGTAATTTTCTGATTATTATACTTTTTGCGATATTTTAAGCGGGCACTGCTATAATTTGAAGGCACTTTAAACCAGCTCCTTACTTTTTACCGTTGCCAGCGGAATCTGTTTTGTTTATGGAGGAAATGGAATTCCTCATCTGCGTATCTGCTATTATATTCTGAAGGTTGTAATAATCCAATACTCCAAGTTTTCCTTCTCTCAGTGCTGCTGCCATCGCCTTTGGAACTTCTGCTTCTGCTTCTACAACTTTTGCCCGCATTTCCTGTACCGCAGCTTTCATTTCCTGCTCTTTTGCTACTGCCATAGCCCTTCTTTCTTCTGCTTTTGCCTGAGCTATTCGCTTATCAGCTTCTGCCTGATCCGTTTGGAGCTGAGCGCCAATATTTCGCCCAACATCAATATCAGCAATATCTATCGACAGAATTTCAAAGGCAGTACCTGCATCAAGACCTTTCTCCAGTACGGTCTTTGAAATGGAGTCAGGATTTTCGAGAACTTCCTTATGGTTATTTGAAGAGCCTACAGTTGTTACAACACCTTCACCAACACGGGCTATTATTGTCTGCTCGCCTGCGCCGCCGACCAACCGGTCTATATTTGCGCGTACCGTAACTCTCGCTTTTGCTTTAAGTTCAATGCCATCTTTTGCTATTGCTGCAATTACAGGGGTTTCAATAACTTTTGGATTTACACTCATCTGCACTGCTTCAAGCACATCGCGGCCAGCCAGATCTATAGCGGCAGCCCTTTCGAATTCTAAAGGAATATTTGCTCTCTGTGCAGCTATTAGAGCGTTTACCACTCTGTCTACATTTCCTCCTGCAAGGTAATGTGCTTCAAGCTTATTTATAGATACATTTAATCCAGCTTTTACGGCCTTAATCATAGGATTTACTATTCTTGAAGGAATAACCCTTCGAAGTCTCATTCCTATAAGCGTAAATATTCCTATTCTGACACCTGCCGCGTAAGCTGAAATCCATAACCCTACAGGCACTAAACTGAAGAAAAGTGATAGAATGATAATAATAATAGCGACGATAAGGAAAGCCACTATTGGACTACCCATCATATAAATTCCTCCTTGTATAAAATAATTGTATATCAGCTACAGTTTTAAAATTGCAGCTATAAATGTAATATTTTTATCCATAAGCTGCCGTACTTACTTCTAAATTAATTAATTGTTGTGCCAGGCAATGAGATGGCACAACAAGTTAACTTATTTATTTTATTTCTCTCACCACAATCCTTGGGCCGGATACCTGAATAATTTTAATTTTGGTACCGCTTGGAATATATTCTCCTTCAGTTACAACATCAAGCTTTATTCCATCAAAATCCGCAGTCCCTGACGGGCGCAACACGGAAAGAGCGATTCCTTCCTTGCCGACCATGGATTCAAGTTCATCAATACTGCTGTAACCGGATTCTTTATTTAAAGAATCTGAAAGCACAAGGGTTTTTGATAGTTTTCCTTTTGTGGCGGAGCGGAATACAAAGAAAAAAACTATACCAAGTATTGCAAGAAGTATTATAATCATTATAAGAGCTTCAAATACTGTTTTAGCTGTTATAATAATTCCAATTATTAAGAGCACGATTCCAGTTATACCAGCAACACCAAAGCCAGGTATGAAAATTTCAGCGAAAACCAGTACAAGTCCAACAATAAACAGTATTGCCTGAATTATTCCAATGTTTGAAACAAAGCTCGTTATATCCATTCATAATACCCCCGATCTTTTATTATTTACATATATGTAGTGATAAACAAATAACAATGGTACAGTATTATATTTATTTTATAATGCTCATTTCATGAGGTGCTTTTTCAAATAAAAAAAAAATACACCTTATCAAATTTTTTCAAACATATAGTATATAGTTATAAAGTTACATATTGAGAGAAATAACCGGTTCAATTTTATTATATTTGATTATCTTGATTTTGGGAAGGAATATATTTAATTAATGGGAAAGGAATTTGTTATCCCTGATGACATTCAACAGTGAAAGTGTTATTATATAAATGTTTATTAATAATGTTTATTTTATAAAGGAAGTTTATTTATAAAAAGTTTAAAAAAAGAAAGTCATATTTACAAAGGAAGTTTTTTAAAGGAATTTATGACTTAATCATCTTGTATAACAGGTTTTTTTAACTTGTGATATAATGTATATATCATTTTGCAGGAGCAAATTTGGAGGGATTATATGAAAATATCTTTTTCCACACTGGGATGTCCAGATTGGTCATGGGAAGAAATCATCGCAACTGCAGGTGATTTCGGATTTAATGGAATAGAAGTACGGGGAATTGAAAATGAAATTTATGTTCCTCACGCTAAACCTTTTATTGAGAATAATTTAACAGCTACTCTTCAAAAACTCGAAAGGCTGAATTTGGAGATTCCTTGTATAACTTCTTCTTGTTATTTATTTAACAAGTTAAAAATAAATAAATACATGCAAGAAGGAAAGGAATATATTGACCTGGCTCAAAAAATAGGAGCAAAGTATGTAAGAGTGCTTGGTGATGCTAATCCAGAACCGTCATCTGAGATTGATACGGCATTTGTAGCTGAAAATGTCTGTATACTGGCCCAATACGCTGAAAATAAAGGAGTAAAAATACTTATAGAAACAAACGGCGTCTTTGCTGATTCAAATACTATTTTATCATTGATTGACAAAGTGAATAGCCCTGCAGTAGGAATTCTGTGGGATATGCACCATCCATTCCGCTTTATGAATGAACCGGTGGAAAAGACATATGAAAATTTGAAGAAATATATAGAGTTTGTACATGTTAAGGATTCAGTTATAGAAGATGGCAGAGTGAGATACCGCATGATGGGTTATGGAGATGTTCCTGTAAAAACAGGACTTGAGCTGCTAAAAGCTGACGGCTATAAAGGTTATGTTTCACTTGAGTGGGTTAAGCGCTGGTGTATGGAACTCGAAGAACCCGGAATAGTTTTACCTCACTTTATTAACTATGTTAAAAACATAATTGGATAGATATTAGATATTAATACTAGATATTATATGAAAGTATAAGAAATGTTGTTTGTTTCTTTTTACTCAGAAAGGATGGGTCAGATGGCAGAATTTACGCCTGATTATAGGAATATACTGGATGCAGCAAGAAACATCAAGCCTAAAAGAATGCCTTTATATGAGCATATAATTTCTGATAAGTTTATGGAAAAAGCACTTAACATTGAGTTTGCCGATCTTTTGAATGGTGATAAAAACGATAAGAGAGAATACTTTAGAATATATTGTAATTTTTTTAAGGACATGGGATATGATACCGTTTCTTTTGAAAGATGTATAGGTTCGGTTATGCCTGGCAGCGGAGCCCTTGGAGAGCATAAACCCGGAGTTATTAAGACATTTGATGATTTTAATAAATATCCGTGGGAAGAAATTCCCGGTTATTTCTTCGAAAAGTATTCGGTGGATTTTGAATTGCTTGAAGAGCAAATGCCGGAAGGTATGAAGGCTATAGGCGGACCTGGAAACGGTGTATTTGAATGTGTGCAGGATATTGTAAGTTATACCGGGTTGGCCTACATTTCTGCCGATGACCCTGAACTATATGATGCATTATTCCAAAAAGTAGGGCAAATGATGTACACTATCTGGAATGAGTTTCTGCAAAAATTCGGGCATATTTACGTTGTAAGCCGGTTTGGTGATGATCTTGGGTATAAAACTGCAACATTGATTTCTCCTGAAGATATCAAAACGAGAATTATTCCCCAGTATGCAAGGTTAATTGAACTTATTCATTCCTATAATAAGCCTTTTCTGCTCCATTCTTGCGGATGTATATTTGATATTATGGACGATTTAATTAACGTTGCCCAAATTGACGCAAAGCATTCTAATGAGGATGCAATTGCTCCATTTTCAACATGGGTTGAAAAGTATGGCGATTTAATCGGCAATTTCGGAGGTGTAGATACCGATATTCTTTGCCAGAGAAGCGAACAGGAGATTAAAGAATATGTGAGAAATGTGATAAGTGAGGCTATTGATCATAAAGGTTTTGCATTGGGTTCTGGCAATTCAATTCCGGACTATGTTCCTGTTGAAGGCTATTTGGCAATGATTGAAACGGCAAGAGAAGTAAGAGGGGAGTGTACATAATTAAAACATAGGGGGACAGTTCTCAATAGTTAGTACTCTTTCATGCATGGCTAAGATGAACGGCCTCATTTCTCTTTGGGGTATGCAAAATCTTTTAAAAACTGCAGCTCTTTGGGAAATACTTTGAGGAACTGAATAATGTGTGGTACTATTTACCAGTAGAAATCTGTATGCGAATTAAGGTGTACGAAAGGGATTAATTGACTAATATGAAAAGTTTGCAATTATTCTCAAAAATAAAAATATCTCTGGTAAATGTGCCTTCAGTTCGTCTTATTTTATTAATGTGCACCATTTTAATATTTACTGTTTTCTGCAGTTGTTCAGAAACAGCGATTGTTTCAGGACCAAAAAAACAAGCTGTATCATATGATGAACACACAGTTAAAGCGGTGTACCCACTTCGATTGCGTGTTTCTATAGATTTTGGCAATATTGAGTTATACACATGGGATAAGGATGATATCAAGCTTGAAACAACTGCAAGGTTGAGAGGTACCGGTCCGGAAGATAAACTTAAAGAAGGACTCGAAAATTTCGATTTGATAATTAATGAAGGAGAAAGTGAAATTGAGATAAAATCAATTTATAATGGACCTGTTAAAAGCCCTGTTGACAGGAGTTTTGACGTAAAAATCTATATACCAAGAAGTTCCGGTACCATAAGTCTGCAGCTGGATACCGGCAGAATAAAAATTTTTGATGATATTAAATGCGAATTAACCGCAAGGGTAAACATGGCTAATATTGATATAAACAGAATTGAGGGAACTCTAAAGGTAGAAGGTGATATGTGTGATTTGAGAGTTGCACAGGGAGAGCTTAGGAGCGGTTCCACTGTGAAAGTCAATTTTGGTTATATAAAAGTGAAAGCAAAGCTTGACGAATCAGGAACATATGATTTTGAAACCGGGTCAGGGAACATCGAGCTGAGTTTACCTGAAAAAACAAAGATAAATCTGGACGCATCTGGAGCAATAGATACAGAAGATTTTGAAAATGCAGAGGATGGCATAAAGATCAGGGCATACACCGGCATGGGGAATGTCTCAATAAATAAGTATTGAAGCTTCAGGTAATTGTGCAAAATGTAAGTTAAGTTAAGTAAATCTTGTCCCTGGTTCAGGAATATCAGCTTGTACATCAGATTAATTTTACTAAGGAACAGGAAAATTTTAATACTATTTTTATACATTAACGAATTCCTGCATTCTATATACACAGGAAGAACTGGAGATTAATATGAAAATCAAAATTGGAAGAATTTTATTAATTATATTAATTATAATTGCAATAGGTTTTGCCATCGGCCGTTTACTGGCATATATCTTTCTCGGAAATAATGCTGAATTGCCGGATAATAATATAGAAGGTCAAGAGTATAATTCAGCAAAAGATAATTCATCGGAACAAGAAAATAATGGTTCACAGCAGGAAGACGAAAAAGAAGATATAAACGAAAAAATAAAAGAAAATGATGAAAAAGAGGAACCATTAAGTATTGTTGCTGTTGGTGATATTATGCTCGGCAGGGGAGTTGAATCAAGACTGAAAAAGCAGTCCTTGAGCTATACCCATGTCTTTGAAAAGGTTGCAGACCTTCTTAAAGAAGGCGACGTCATTTTCGGGAACCTGGAAGCTGCAATTACAGATAGAACGCATGGTCTTACTGCTTACAGTAAAACCAATACCCACGGGAAATTTGTGCTAAAAAGTTCAACTAAATCATTTGAAGCACTTAAATACGCAGGTTTTAACATGTTAAGCCTTGCCAATAACCATATCCTTGATTATTACCAGGAAGGGCTGTTTGATACTATTGATATCCTAGAGGAAAACGGGATTGCTTTTTCCGGTGCCGGCAGAAATCTCGAGGAAGCAAGAAAACCGGCCATAATAGAGAAAAATGGGTTAAAAATCGGATTGCTGTCTTACACTGATTTTGCAGATATTGTGTATGCAGGGAATCCAAAGATAAGCTTTGCAGCCGGCGAAAATAAGGCAGGAGTAGCTCCAATTAAATATGAGCATATCAAGGAGGATATTGCAAGCATAGAAAGTGAGGTTGACATATTAATGGTATCCCTTCACTGGGGTGTCGAGGAGAGTTTTGAAATCCTTCCGTCACAAGTTGAATTAGCTCACGACCTCATTGACAGTGGTGCTGACATTATTTTAGGGCACCATCCACACCAATTCCAGGGGATGGAGGTATATAAGGGGAAACCTATCTTCTATAGCCTTGGCAACTTTATTTTCGATCAGAATGACCCCGAAAATCAAGAGTCGTTTATAATAAACATGCAGTTTGCCGGTACAAAACTCACAGCTATATCAGCAACTCCTGTTAGAACCATAGATAAAATTCAGGTTACGCCGGTTTTTGGCGATGACGCAAAACAGCTTTTAGAAAGGGAAGCAGAGCTGTCTTCAAAGCTGGGAACTGATTTCAGGATTGAAAATGACAAACTTCTGCTTGACATAGCTGACAATTAAAAATGGCTGATGCTTTACCTGACAGCGAGCCCGGCTTTTTTCAGTATTGGGAGAACGGCAGTTGCCGTAATTGCAACTACTATGTAGAGAATAATATCCTTTAATATAAAAGGTAAAAGGCCGGTGGAAATTGCATCCCAAAGAGTCATTTCGCTGTTGCCCAGGTAGAACTTTGCTATCAGGTACAGATAGGTTACTCCAATGATGTTCATTACAGCCAATCCGCTCATTACAGAGATTAGGCTGTTCTTCAGGCTTATAGTTTTCAGCGTTTCTGAAACCTTGCCTATGACATATGCACAGGCAATAAATCCTAAGATAAATCCGAAGCTTGGTTTTAATACATATCCTACACCTCCGCCCTGAGTAAAGACAGGTATACCAATCAGTCCTATTATGGTATATATTATCTGAGAAAGAGCGCCAAGTTTCGAACCGAGGATTATTCCTGCGAATGCGCAGAAAAACGGCTGGAATGACAAGGGTACCAGGGGAAACAGAATTTTTATATAGGCACCTACTGCCATAAGTGCTGAAAATAACGCGACGAGTATCATATCTCTGGTTTTTATTTTCAAATACAACAACCCCCCTACCATAAAATGCGTATTTTGGCAGTACAATAAATTAGCATGATAAAATAATAAATTATTGATAGATATTTGTCAACTATAATTTTAATTTTGGTTGACAATACGGATTTAATACCATATAAGTTCATACCATTGTTAAGTTATACCATGGTTACAACGCACACACTAAAGATAAATACAAAAAAGATAAAGACAAATAAAAAGATAAAGCTAAATAAAAATTTAAAACAAAAGCTAACGCTAATGCTGTGTAAAGATGTACCATTTATTTTGTCACTTGTTACATCATGCGCTTTGGTCACTGGTTTTGTATATTGGGAGTATTGTGAAGTGAAGGATGAATAGTGAAAAATACGTTGAAAATTTAATGTTAGATAGCAAATAGCTGGATGTGTATAGACCATCCAGCTATTTTGCCTGCTTCAGCTGAGCAATACGTGCTAGGAGTATTTTATAATATATTGCTTAGTACATTGACATAATGTGGTGCTTCATATATTGCTTCAATATTTGCTTAAAAGTAACTACAGAATTGTATAACATATATTTCTTACATTTCGGTAATTAATTACTTCTAATTATTGCATCATATGTTGCTTTATTATATCTTCATAATTTGGTACAATTGTTTCTGCATCAGTTGTTTCGTTTAATATATTTATACCAACATTTTAATAGTTGAAACAATTTGCTTAAATTTTATTTTGGGTAATTATTTCCATTGCGGAAGGTGGTGGATTTCATTTTTCCATTAAATATACATAACGAAAATATCTATTTAAGAGATATAACATATAATGATCTTCCATATTTGATTAGATGGTACAATGACGTTGATGATTTTAAATATGTTACTGGTGTTGATCATCGAATAACACTTGAATACATTGTACATAGCTATGAAAAGACTGTGGCGTGTACTCATGAGTTTTTTGGAGGTATCTACCTTAAGAATGGCTGTAATATGGTGGGAATGGTAAGAGGAAATCTGAAAAATAAAAATAAGATAGTATGGATAAGCCAGTTTCTTATAGATAAGGCGTACCAGCGCAAAGGCTATGGAAGCCAGGCAATAGAAGCAGTGCTTGATCATTTCTCGTTAAATGTAGGAGTTGACGAAGCATTTGTTGCAGTGGCAGTGGATAATATGGCCGGTAAGTGCTTCTGGGAAAAAAGAGGTTTTCAGGAGTATCAGAAACGCAAAGGATATTTCAAAGACTCCGGTGTGGGTTTCGATGTTATAGTAATGCACAAAAAGTTGGCAATAAACTATTAAATATACATAATAGGCTTAATTATACTTTATATGCTCAGGAAAATTAGAAATTGCCTGATAAATTTCACATAATAAGAATTTTGATGTTTGACAAACAATTATTGGATATTATATAATGAAAACGTGATAATTTATTCATTAAATAAAACAAGCGAGCTGAATTTCCCAGCAGTGGGAAAACCGGAGGAACCAGTTTATGGGGTTAATCCAATAAGGGATTGAGTTTAAGAATATTTGCTTGTTTTCTTCAAGGACAAGCTGAATTTGTCAGGACTCTCCTTGTTATTGGTAGGGTTGTTCCTATTACCCGCACCCGTCAGCTAACTTCGGAAGCTAATACAAGCGGAATCCTATGGTGAAACTATGTGAAGCCGTTTGTATGTGAAATAGGAGGATAAAATGTTAAAAACGTGTAAATTGTTTTTTATTACGTTCATTGTCTTTACAGCGTTTCTGTTATTTTCAGCAGGAGCTTTTGCTGAAGGCGAGAGAAATGGAGTTGTTACTGGAAACGGCGTCAATGTAAGGAAAGCACCAGACCTTTCAGCCGAAGTACTGACACAGCTCAACAAAAATGACAGTGTTAAGATAATAGGAGAATCAAACGGTTGGTATAATATAACTTACAATGAAATTACAGGATGGATGCATGGTGACTATGTTTCCATAAAAGATGAAGCAATTGCATCTGGAGTAATAAATGCTAATTCAGTTAATATCAGAACTAGTCCTGATCTTTCATCAGACATTATAACAAGACTTAATAACGGCACAAAGTTAGATGTATATGAACGTACATCTGAGTGGTACCGTGTGAAATTGTCAGATGGGACATTCGGTTGGGTTTATAAAACGTATCTTACAATCAGAGACTCAAATGCTTCAAGAGGAAGTGATGAAAGTGCATCTTTGGCCACAGGCCAAAAAATTGTAGAATATGCCAAAACACTTCTTGGAGTGAGATATAAATACGGAGGAGCATCCCCAGACAGTGGATTTGATTGTTCTGGATTTGTATATTATGTTTACAAACAATTTGGCATTACTTTGGAGAGATCTTCCAAAGACCAATCCCAAAAAGGGACAAAAATTGAGAAAGCAGATCTTGTTCCCGGCGATCTTGTATTCTTTGATACCAATGGTGGACGGAATGCAGTTAACCATGTCGGAATATATATAGGGGATGGAAAGTTCATTCATTCATCATCAGGCAGCAGCAAGTATAAAGTTGTTATAAGCGATTTAGATGAAGGCTTTTACAAGAGCGCTTATATGACTGCAAGAAGATACATTAGATAGTTAATAAGATAGTTAATAGGCAGTTAATCTTACAATAATTGTTAACCTGACAGACATTTCTGATAGACATTGGAACCCTTCATAATCCGATTTGGTCAATCGGAGAATGAAGGGTTTTTATTTTGGCTCTGTGTCAATAGTTGGGGTAGGGCCTAAGTAGAATAAAATATCCACAGATTTCTCCAGCGAGTAGTCTTCTGATTGCTCGCTGGTTTTGTTTTTTTGAGCAAACAGGTGACGGCA
>Ga0134104_1002687_pt1 | contig 11205 bp, 8 predicted proteins | sample 15_3_2metaG_FD_94455 | JGI IMG/M metagenome (GOLD analysis project Ga0134104, IMG submission 94455) | Switchgrass degrading microbial communities from high solid loading bioreactors in New Hampshire, USA - 15_59_3.3_214_A2 metaG | ecosystem: Engineered > Bioreactor > Semi-continuous > Anaerobic >...
TATCCGGGCGTGAAGAATTTTCCCAATCTCTTCAGTTTCATACTCCTCCTAAAAAAGAGATTTAATGCTTTCATTAAATCTCTGGTGAACTCTTATTCTTCGGTGCGCATGTTGTTGATTTTGAACAGGCAGAACAGATAGAACAGCGAGAAGGCGAAGATGTAATAGTTGATGACGACCGGCAGGAACCAGGCGACCGCGAAAACGAGCAGCAAGGGTATGATGCTGGATATCGCGGAAATGTTGAAGTACTCCTTGAAGCGGGTCAGACGGCCGGTCTTTCTGAAGAAGAGCCAGAACATCAGCACCATCAGGAGCGGGAAGAGAAGGGTGACCAAAATGGTCTGGAGGAAGGACATCGAACGGTAGTAGACCGCAAGTCCGCCCAAAACCTCTTCCGCAACATATCCCCCCAGATCATAGGGATTCGCAAGTTTCAGGCTGAAATCCGGGAAGAAATTCGCATAGTCAAGTCCGATCCGAAAATGCGCGAGTTTTTCCTCGCCATGGGTGATTTCCATGTTCTTATCCTTGTTTCCCATCTCCAGCTGATGAGCCTGGAAATGGAGGATTTTCCTGGTGAAGACAAGGAAGTAATGCTCTTCATTCTCAACATACTTGTAGGCATCGTTTTCAATCGAGAAATCTTTTTCCACATTTATCCGCGGTTTTTCGTCCTTATCCGGATCATAGAAATCAAAGAAAATGTGGACGTGCTTCGTGACGCCGTTTTTCACATAGACAACTTCGTAATCTTTTTCTTCCGGTTGGCTGGCGCACGCCAGTTGGCCTTTTTCGTCGGCCTCGCATTCCAGATTCCTGATTTCTTCCAAAACGGCTCTGTTTTCGTCGTCAAGGTTGTCGACGATTTCCGTCAAAGTCCGGAAATTGTAGGTTTCCTTCTGGGCCATGACGCTGTCCGCCAGCGCCTTTCCGAAAGGAAGGGAAAGGAGGTAGGTCGAGAGAACGAAGATCAAAAGGCTTATCAATACCGACATGTTCCGGAAACGGAACATTTTCGTCGGGAAGATGAATGATTTCAAAAAATCCAATACTTTCATAAGTGCTCCAATCTGTTACTCAAATCTTGTACAATATAAAGGTATTATACCATATTCCCTATTCCATCACAACAAATATTTATCCCTGGGCGCTGACGATTTCTTCGGTTCTGGTCACAACCTTCCGGTAATCCGGGAAACCGATGTCCGCCAAGATTTCGTAATCCAAAACGCCGAGCATACCCAAGATCCGGCTCCGGTCCTCCAGAACCTTTCCGGCATTGACCCCGTTCAATTGGCATTTCAAAAGGCACTCCAGATTGATCTTCCCCAAGGATTCCAGATTCACGTTGATCTTGAAGCCGGTTTCGGAAAGGGCTCCGAAAAGGCGTTCCATGTGGGGCGAACAATCGTCGATGCAGAGGACGATGCGCCGGTATTTTTCCGCTTCGGCCTGTTTGAAGAAGTTGTCGCTCAAAAGCAGGTCGAGAGTCGCGCAGGAAATGTGGAAATAGAAGCGGCCGGAGAGATCTTTCTTCAGCAGGCTCTTCAAAGCCATTTTTTCAAAAGGAATCCGGATTTTCGGATCCAGATAAGCATTGATTTCCTCTCCGGGGTTCAGGCCGGGAATGTTGAAGCAGACTTCATGGGCGGGTTCCCTGTCCCAAGCATCCAATTTCCTTAAAAGCAGTTCCAACTCCTTGTTCGCGAGCTGCTCCTTGACGCAGGCGGTGATTGCCTTTTTCTTGAGGTAGCGTTTGTGGATGTCGTCGTTGAAGATTTGGTAGCGGCTTGAAGACGCCAAGGCGATGTCCAGGAATTCTTCGATTTCCTGGAGGTTGTAGGTGTCACGCGGGAAACGGACGACGGAAGCTCTCAGTTCGAAATGGACCGGTTTCTCCTCATAGATGATGCCCTGGTCGGCGATTCCCAGAATCGTCTTGACTTTCCTGTCAATCACCCTTTGGTCATTGATCTCAATCAGGGAGAGGAAACTGCCGTCATTCAAAAGGAAGGTCTGTTCGGAAAAATGTTCTTTGATCAAGCCGTAGACATAATCCCGGACACGTTCATAGACCGCTCCCTTCAGGTTCCTCTCATCCAGGACGAACTTCGCGAACGTGCATTTGAATTCCAAATCGTGGGTCTTCTTGGCGATTTCCGCAAAGAACTCCGCATAGTCTTCTTCTCTCAATATTATTCCCGCTTTTTCCTCGGTTAAAAGGACTTCGTTGCTCATTTTGGTCAGGATTCCGATGTAGAAGCGGATGATGCCCTCCTTGGTGATGTAGGGCTTGCCTTTGTCCGCGACCAGGACTTCCTTTTCCCCGATTCTGATCCGGTATTCCAGATTGTACGGCTCCCCGCTTTCCACGAACCTTCCCAGATTCTCATAAATCCTCCGGTCATCCTCGTTGATGCGGTTCTCATAATCCTCCCTGGTCATGGTCGTTTCTGCTCCCAGGAATTCCGCAAGTTCATCCGAAAGATAAAGCTTCCGGCTTTCGGGTTCCATATAATAGACGCCTTCCTTGATTTCCTTGCCCAGGGTCTGCATGACCGTCTTCAGGGAACGGACGTTCTCCTGGTGGAAGAGCGCGTTCAGCCGCGCTTCCAGAGCCTGGACCGCGACCTTCATGTGCAGGAGTTTTTCCTGTTCGATCAGGCTCGGCTCAAAAGCAAGGAAAACCGCGCAGCCGAAGATTTCTTTTTCTTTGTTCAGGGGCAGGGCGTAGATCGCCTTCACCCCCTCTTCTGCATATGCCTTGTCCGTGATCAGGTTCTTCACCGGAATCGGAGCTTCATTGAAATCAAGGGCAATCTCATGGTTGGCGTTGATCAGCATCTCCACGACCGTGCCGGTGAGGTTGTTGAAGGGGAAATCACGCTCATAGAGGCGCTGCTTCTTGTACTCGTAGGTCTTAATCATGTTGTAGTTTTCGAGGAAACCCGGAAACTCCAGATCGCCACGGGCAAGGAAGACGTAGAGCGCCCCGTCGAAGCCGATTTCTTCCTCCAGGGCCTTGGAAAATTCCAAAAGACAGTCCCTTTCCGAATCGTTCTTCAGCGCCAGATTGGTGATGTTCACCGTCTTTTCGAGGCGGGAGATCCAATCGTGGAGCTGACTTTGGACTTCAAGGTACTTATCGTCCTCACTCGTTTCATTGAACAGGACCTGGTCGCTCTTCTCGATCTCCTGTTCGAGGACTTCGATTGCGGAAAGGAGGTCCTTGACCTCTTCGCGGAGGTTCTTGTTCTTCAGGATGTAAATCTTGAGGTAGTTCTTGTAGAAACCCTTTTTGATGTATAAATCCTTGCTTTTTTCGACCGATTTGATGTATTTGATGCTGAAGCGGTAGGCTTCGTCATACAATCCCATCTCGATCAAAAGGGAGATGTACTCGTTCGCGATGCTTAGATAATCGTCGGAAAGCTGGTTCAGATTCTTGAAGATGTCCTGGAAACTCTGCCTGGCGAGTTTGTAATTGTTCTCGAGCACATAGAGTTTCGCGTTCAGATACTCGCAGTAGGTGATTCCTTCCTCATCATTCAGCTTGTAGACCAGGGCGATGCATTCATTCAAAGTCGCCTTCGCTTCCGAAACCATCCTCTGGTCGATGTAGAGTTTGGTGATGTTGCTTAAGGCGTAGGATTTCAGGTAATCGCTCGGATAATTGTTCAAGATCGCCTTCAGATTAAGCAAAGCCTTGTCCTTCTGGTTCAGGGCCGCGTAGATGTAAGCCATTTCCAGATACCAGCGGTTGACCTCGTCGATGTTGTCAAGGTCGATCACCTTGCTTTTCATGTAGGCGTAGCGGTAGGCGCTTTTGTAGTTCTTCTTCTGGATCAAAATGTAGATCGCCCGTTCCAGAAAGGAAAGATAGATCTTTTTGAAGACGATGCTGTCGATGGTGTTTATATGCTTGATGCAGATTCTCAAAGCGTCATCGTAGAGTTTTTCGTTGATGTAGATGTCGACAATCAGGCTGTCACAAAGATAATAGTACTCCTGATTCATCTCGAGCATGCATTGGTTTTTCAGTTCGACGATCGTCCCGAAGTCATCGAGAGTGAGTTCCTTCTTGGTCAATTCATTGTAAACTTCTTTTACATTCATCTCTGATCCCCCATCAATGTCTCTTTAATTATAACATAGCTTGAATGATAATTAAACCCTTTCCTGACTTATTGATGCAAGCATATTAAAAACGCTCGCAAGAGCGTTTCAATAGGTGATTCCGGAAAGATAATAATGAATTGAAAGCAATTCATTGTCATCCAGGTCATCCGGATCGATTGTTTTATCTATGCCGATTTCCTTGATCAATTTTTCATTCTGGGGGTCGGCCAGCATCTCCCTGACCAAAGCCACGGCGTCTTCCCGCGGATAAAAGTCATACGGCATCAGCCGCACCCAATGGATTTTTTCGATTTCCTCCCGGAAATGCTCCTTGAGGAAATCTTCGTTATACATCATGAACTCCTCAAGGCCCTCATAACCGAAAAAGTTAAGCAAATAGTCCAACTGCTCCCAACCAAACAAACCATCCCAGGCCCGCTTCACGTTCCTGACGGTGCGGCTTTCAAACGGGGAAAGCAAATCATCGGCGAGAAAATCCAGTTGATCCTCTATGAAGTCGTAAAGATCGGCATAATCTCCGTACTTGAGCAGGCATTCGACTTTTCCGGAATCATCCAGCTTTTCAAAGAGATACCGCGCTTTTTTCTTGGCTATCTTCTCCTCTGAAGGTATCAAGAGCGCCATTTTCCCCACTCCTTTCCCTTTCAACATTATTATATCACAAATCACAAAAAACTATTTAGATTTTTTTCGAAATAGCCCTTGCTTTTTGGAGAGGAATCCGCTATAATGATGGGGGAGAGCGAATATGAAAGAAACGGTTTTTTCCGCCCTGGCCGATCCGGTCAGAATCGAGATCTTGAATTTGTTGAAAAAGGGGAGGCTGTCCGCGGGGGAGATTGCGGAAAACTTCAGTCTGTCGCGGGCCACGACCTCCTACCACTTAAGCATCCTCAAACAAGCGGACCTGATCAGAGAAAACAGATACAAGAACTTCATTTATTACGAATTGAACCTGTCCGTTTTCGAGGAGATGATTCTTTGGCTGAAAAATTTTAAAAAGGAGAGAAAAGATGAAAAATAAGCATTTTCTGCTTGGACTCTACTTGTTGGGGCTTTCATTCATCATCGCTTGCGGGGCCATCCTTTTCATGCCCGATACCGTTCCGATCCATTATGATTGGCAAGGGAATCCGGACAGTTACGGAAACAAGTCGATTTATCTGCTTTTTCCCGTTCTTTTCGGTTTGGTCTGGCTTCTTTTCCATCTCATGGGCCGGACCGCATTCAAGGAAGATGAGGCCAATCGGAAAAACCTTTACCGGTTGGCTGCCTATCTCAACTTCTTTTTCATCGTTTTGGAAACAATCTTCATCGCGCTGGTATTCGTCAATGAAAGGAGCATCGCCTTTGACTTCTATAAACTCCTGGGCGCCTGTTTCGGAATCTTTTTCATCCTCACCGGAAACATCATTCCGAAAGCGACGCGGAACGGCTTCTTCGGACTAAGAACAACCTGGAGTCTTTACAATGACAACACCTGGGCAAAATCGCAAAGATCAGCCGGGTTCGCTTTTGTTGCCTGCGGTTTCCTGGTTCTCTTGTCCAGCGTCTTTCTTAAAGGCATCCTAAATTTGCTTGCGGTCGGATGCGGTCTCGCGGCGGTATTGGCTGTTTCCCTTCCCTTAAGTTACAAAGCCTATAAAGAAGAAAGGGCGAAAGAAAACAATTAAGCCACATCCCAAAATGATGTGGCTTTTTTTATCAGATTATGAAGATTTTTTGAAAATAAATATTATCAACACACAACTTTTGACAATTTTCACTGCCCTTGTCCTCGCAGAACCACGGCTTCCCCGTCCTTCCCGGGTTTTCCTGGAGATCCTTCCCAGCCGATGCCGTTCACTTTCCCCCCGGCTCCCCCGGCGCCGCCTTTTCCGCCCATAATCCGGGCGTTTTTATTTATGCGGACTTCCTTGGCGATGATTCCGGGAGCGCCGTTTCCGCCCTCGCCGCCGTCACCATCCCTGACAAACAGGCCGGGAATGAAATCGGATCCCTTGCCGCCTTGGCCGCCGTTTCCGCCGGCAATCAGGATGTTTTCGCTTTCGATGACCGCCTTTTCCAGAACGGAAATGGCAGGCTGTCCGTCCGAACCCCTTCCGCCGTCGTAACCTTCGAAAGAGCTTTCAAAACCCTTGGTGCCCGAGTATCCGTAAATTGATGCCTCACCGGTGCCTTTGATTTCCAGGTTCCGGGCTTGAACGGCGGGCGCATACATTCCTTTCTGGTAATAGATACCGCTCACTACAAGCGTTAGGTCGCCGTCCGTATAAATGTTTCCCCAAATGGAGTTCCTTCCGAAAGCAAGCAGGACGGCATTCTGGGATTCAAGGGTCAGGAAATGATGGTTTGCACTAACCATCATGTTGCTCAGGCAGATTCGCGGATTTTCCGCCGCGACGGTCAAGGAGAAACTGTGCGATTTATTACCGAACTCCCCGGTGGTGTTGAGGTAGATCCTGCCGATATCCCCGCCGATGTCGATTTTCCCAAGCAGGCTTTGCTGAAGGTTGAAATAGACCGATCGATGGTTGCCGGAAATGATGCTGTAGTTGGTTGAACCGGTGCTGTAAGGCTGGAGGTCAGCCTGCTTTTCAATCATGAGCATGTCATCAGGAATGCCGTTTTCAAGCGTTATTTCGCCTTGGAAATTCCGATAAGTGAAAGGCAGGGTTTGGGGTTCAAGGAGCATCAGATTATACTCTTCCTGGAAATCCAGGTCCGAAAGCATGATTCGATGCCGCTTTCCTTTCCTCAAATTTACCCTTACATCATATTTCGCTTCTATTTCGGAAAGCTCCTCCCCGACAAATGTCTCACCGGTTCGTATAAAGACGATTTCCTCCACTTCCAAAAACCATTTATCAAAGAAACTTGCGGTCTCGAAAAAAGGGAAATAAATGAGGGCGCTTGCGACAAGCCAAAGGAGCGAAAGCGGGAACCCCACTCTTAAGTCCGTCGCTTCTTTCCAAAACGGACGGAAGGCCAGGGTCAAAACGAGGTTGCATGCCTGCATCCCGAAGGATATGAAGGTCAGGGGAAGAGCGGCACTGCTTACAAAATCATTTTCAAAAAAGTAGTAACAAAGGACATAGGCGCTCAATGAGGCCAGGGCTCCGGAAATCCAAACCAGATTCCCCGGTTTTCCTTTCAAGAGCAGAAAAAATTGGATGACCAGCAAAGCCCCGGTAATGATGATGATCAAAACGCTGCCGCTGTTATCTTTCAGGTTTAAAAAAACTTGGAGTTCGGGAAACAGAATGATGGCAAGGCCGAGCAAAAATGCGGCAAAAAGATTGGCGATAATGAAAACTTTTTGGCTTTTGCGCATGCTTCTCCTTTAGAATTTAATTAGTCTCATTTTTCATTTCCTTTTATAATCCGATAAGGGCTGTTTTGGAGCAGTCCGTATAAATTATCCATCAGTCCAAAATCATAACGGATAGCTTCACATTCTTTCAAGGCATCATCCTGTTTCAGATTAAACTCCTTGAATTTCTCCAAGGAAATTCCCGTCAATCTGTCTAAGCCTTCAAAAGAAGTGAGGCAGGCGTGCCGTTTCAGGCTTTCGTTCTTCCGGATCAGACGGGGTTTTTCTCCTTCCTTTTCCGGTTTTTTCACTTTTACATCCGCGATCGGCAGCTTCGCCCAACCGTTGACCAAATTCAGAGCGTTCCAGCGCAGGTGTTCGAGCCTCGCCAGGTTGTTTCGGGCGTTGTCCTTGATCCTCCCGTTTTCATCGCGGAGGAATATTTCCACATATTTCGGGCCGAATTCCCGCAAAAGTTCTTTTTCTTCTGCGCTCAATTTATAACAGGCGAAGTATTCCTCTTCCGAGATCCCTTCTTCGGTTTCCGAAAGATCCAGGCCGATCAGATTCAGTTTGACGCGGATTCCGTAAGCGGCCATTCGGTTCGACTCCTGGGCGAACGGAGAAAGCGAATTCCAAACCTCCGCTTCGTCCTTTTCGGCATCTCTGGCCTTCTGATAGGTTCCCGCCACCCTTTTCGCAAGCCCGTCCAATTTTTCGTTGATCAGGACCTCCTCGGTCAAAACCGCTTTTTCCGATCCGAAAAAGACGATCGGACAATCTGGGAAAGATTTGTTTAAGAGGTCGAGGTTTCCCTGAGGGAAAGTGTCCTTCTTCTGCAGGGAGAAGATCCTTACCCTTTCCAAAAGCCCGGCCTCGTAGAGTCTCTGTCTGATTTCCAGGGCGGTTTCGAGGTTGGTCTTGTCCGAACCCAGCGAAACGAAGATCCGAGTGAAGCCGTTTTCCTTCACTTTCTTCCTGATTTCATCGAAGAAGGTTTTGGAAAGGGCGTTCGCTTCCAGAAATTCGATTTTGAACCTTTCTTCGGGGGATTCCAAATACTCCCCATCTTCAGGCTCAAGTTCTCCGAAAAGACCGCGGGCCTGATGCTGGAATTCAAGGCTTTTATCTTTGATGTCCTTATCGATTACGAGCGCCTGATAGTCTTGGCCAAGCATCTGGTCGTTGCATATGCTCTTTACAAGCATCTCCTTGTTCGTGCTCCCGAAACCGACGAACACCTGCGCGAGGCTCGCTTCCGGAACCAGTTTCGCCCCTTCGTAATCGAAAAACCTTTCCGGAATGTATTTCGTGACCGGATGTTTGATGAGAAAATCGCGGGCGATGAGGTCGCTCACATTGAAGAACCGCAGTTTCCCGTGCAGGCTTTCCGAAAACTTGAAGTGTTCGGAACGGATGATGTTCTGGTATTGGATCGCGCAGACCAAGTTGAGGTCCTTGATTCTTTCGCTCTCGACTTTTCCGTGCAGGTAATCCGAAAGCAGCAACGCGGCGTTCAGATTCTCCTCGTCGGTCTCCAGGAAACTCACGACGGTGACTTTCTTCTTAAAAGAGATTATGCCGGCCAAATCCAAGGCTTCCCGGCTCAGTTTCCGGTTCACGACCGCGACGCCCTTTTGGAGCCACTTCTTCTTCGCCTCTTCGCTTTCGCTCCCCGTGACGACGGTGATGCGCCTTCTTCCCCGCTTTTTCAAGTCCTCGACGAACATCTCCACCTGCCCGCTCTGCCCCAAAATCACATAATGAGAACTCAGGCGGTTGAAGAAAAGGATGAGGTTGTTGGCGAGGCTCTTGAAAAACAGAACCCACAACAAGAAAAGGGAAAACCCTGAAGCCAAAAGATGGGTAAAGAGGACCGCAACGGCGAAAAGGGGGCTGGCGCTCGTCGCCGCTCCGAGAAGGCCGTCATTGTAGGAGAAAGAGAAGATTTTGACGGACCCGATGAGCACAACCAGGGCGGACATTAAGGGATTCACCCTTTCCGCGCCCTGCTCGAGGTTGTATAATAAACCGGCGGTGTGGATGAGCAGCCCGCACACGAACAAGGGGATGAAAAAATCGGTGATCACTTTGCCTCTGCTCTTGCGTCTGCTCTCGACGAGAAGCAAAATGATGACTAGTTCGATGGCAAGAACGATCAAGGCGACGGTCTCAAGCATCATCTTTTCCCCCTCATTCCGCGGTCGCCGTGAAAACGACGAAGCCAAGGATGAAGAAAAAGCTTTCCTGGAAGAACTGTTCCTCCATTTCATCCTTGTTCGCGACCAGCCAATTCCTATCTTCGATGTATTGCAGGTTATGGGGCTCCTTCTTCAGGCAGTTCTCCACATCCGCGAGGATCGCTCCGAAATAGGTGTGGTAAAGGGCCTCCTTTTCCCAGAAGGAAAGGTTCATTGTCGTGACACCGATGTGTTCCAGATTGATGTTCCGGAAATTGAGTTTTTTCAGCAGCGTATAGATTTCCCGTCCGCTCTGCCTGTACCCCCAGGTAGGAGTCCTTCCGACGATTTCAATCGCCCTGGAGAAAATCCTTTGGGGATCGGGGTGGGCGATCGTGAAGCCGTCGTCGATGTCCTTGATGATCACGACCGCGCTCGGGCGGAGGAATTTCCTCAAAATTCTCAAGACCCGGAAGGGATTCTTGAGATGCAGGAGGACCATGGAAATGTGGAGGGCGTCGATCCTTTCAAGGTTGTGGGCGGAAAGGATGCCTTCCAGTTTCTCTTCGAAATCCTCTTCCTCGACGTCGCATTGATGGAAAAAGAGGCTGTCGGAACCGTACTTCTCGTTCGCGTAATCGACGGCCTCCCCGTCAAACTCCAAACCGATCGTGACGCTGCTTTTTGCCAGTTTCGCAATCTCATTCGTCAGATAGCCGTCGTTGGAACCGACGTCCAGGATGACGATGTCCTCCCGGTCCTTGATGTGTTCCGCGTAGACTTTTTCCGTGATCTTGTTTAAAAGCGCGCGCTGGTATTCCAGTCTTTTCAGTTCGTATTTATCCTCGAACGTGAAGTATTTGTTGCTTTCCCGGGGCCCCTTCGCTTTCGTTTCCTGTTTGATTCCCAGGATGTTCTTCGTCTTTTCCAGAAGCTCCCCAATCGCCGCGTTCAGGTCACAACTGGCGGCGTCAATCCAATGAAACCTTTTGATGTAATAGGTCATCGCATCGGACAATACCTCGTCCGTCAGTTTAAAAGGTAGGATGACAAGGGGGTTGTTCTCCATCTCTTTGTAGGCCGTCTCGACCTCGTTTAGAACATGGTTCGACCGGCTAGATTTTCCGGTCAGTATCAAAATGAACACCTTCGAATTCCTGATTGCATTGACGATCGCTTGCGCATACTCCCCTTCAACATCCCTCGGAGCGTACCAACAACGGATGTTGTTCTTCTCGAGCGTGTTGCAGATGTTGTCCGCTATCGTTTTGGTTTCCTTTTCATAACTGATGAAAACATCATGCATCTTTCCGTCCTCCCGATCGACCTATAATTATTATAAAATTTTCCATATGAATATAGTTTAACATCCCGGGTTGCTTTTTTCAACATTTTTCGGGACGGCATGCAAAGACCGCATCCATTGGATGCGGCCTTAAGACAAACTTTTGGAGAGTCTCATATAGTAGGGCTGATAACCAAGCCCCGCGAACAGGGCGAGTTTCGGGGTGTGGGAATATGCTGCAACCTCAAAGTTTTTGATTCCCCGCCTGCGGGCGTCTTCTTCCA
>Ga0134104_1002697_pt1 | contig 11159 bp, 17 predicted proteins | sample 15_3_2metaG_FD_94455 | JGI IMG/M metagenome (GOLD analysis project Ga0134104, IMG submission 94455) | Switchgrass degrading microbial communities from high solid loading bioreactors in New Hampshire, USA - 15_59_3.3_214_A2 metaG | ecosystem: Engineered > Bioreactor > Semi-continuous > Anaerobic...
ATGGTTGTCAATTTTTTATTTCATTTTACTGTTGCATTTAATTTTACAACGAACCTCGGAATTAATATCTTTTAATACATCAATCAAATCCTTGATTTTTGCGTCTTTAAGAATTAGGTTTGCTAATTCTTCTGCGTCTGATTTTATTTGAGCAGCATTATCCCAACCAAACAATGTATTTGCATCGACTTCAAAAATATCAAGCATCATCTGAATTTTATCGTCAGTGGGTGAATTATAACCATTTTCCCAGTTTGATATAGCACTTTTACTTTTGTATCCCAAGAGATTCGCAAGCTGTTCTTGAGAAAGTCCTTTTGCCTCTCGAAATTTCTTAATGTTTTCTCCTATCTTACTCATTTTCTATCAACCACCTCAAATATATATCCTATAGTTTAAACAACATAGTCCGCTAATATAATGCAATTATATATTAATATCAAATTTTTGTAAAGAAAAAAGTTCATAATTTCTGTATTTTTAACTTGACACGACAGGAAAAATGTACTAAACTAAAGGCAAGTACAGAAAATCTGAACACGGTTCAAACCAGGAGGTGAAATAATTGGTTTCTGCTGCTCAACGTATATCAGAATACATAAATAACAACGGCATTAAAAGAAGATTTTTGGCTAAAAAAATCGGTATGGATGATTCGGCACTAAATGCGAGACTTAATGGGAAAACGAGACTTACAGCAGAGGATATTGAACATATATGCTGGGCGCTTGGCAAGTCTCCTTCAGATTTTTTAAAACCATGTGCGCCCCGTAAAGGAGGTAATCAAAATAACTAATTATTCAACGAAAACCTTTCTAAAAGTTCATGAAGCTGCTGAGTATTATGGAATAGGAAGAAACAGATTATATGGAGCAATAAAGAATAAAGAACTGAAGGCTTATAAACCAAATTTAAAAACGTATTTGCTTAAAAGAACTGAAATTGAAGCTTGGATAGAAACTTTTTCAACATGCCAATTCTGACACTTCCCCAGTATTCATCATATGCGTGACTTATGAAAATATAACTCAAATTTGTACTTTGACAACTGCATACAGACACAAAAAAATAAGGAAGGAGGACAAGCATGGCAGACTTAGTCAAAATCCAAACAAATGACAACCTGGAACAGGTTGTTAGTGCAAGGGAGTTGCATGAGAAGCTCGGTATAAGAGAAAGGTTTTCATTATGGTTTGAAAGAATCCAAAAAACGCTTAATATGAACGAAGGAATTGACTACTGTAGGTATACCTACACTAACGCAAATAACCAAACATTTCCTGATTATCTCATTCCAATTGACATCGCGAAGCATATCTGTATGGTTTCAGGAGGAGAAAGAGCTCATATTATAAGGCAATATTTCATAGAAGTCGAAAAAGCCTGGAATTCTCCTGAGATGGTCATGTCCAGAGCGCTGAAACTGGCAGAAAAGAAAATAGCAAACCTTGAGGAAGAAAGGCAAAAGTTACTTCCAAAAGCACAAAGTTATGACATCCTCATGGATGCATCAGGATGCCTCACAATGAATGAAGTTGCAAAGATTTTGGATATAAAGGGCGTGGGGCAAAACAACCTTTTTAAGTTGCTTTTGGTTGAAGGGATTATCTACAAGAAGGGTAACAGCTATCTACCATACCAGGAATATAAGTCCCACTTCATCGTAAAGCAAAATCCTGTCAAAAAAGGCGACGCAATTATTGAACGCAGTCAGTTGTTTATGACACCCAGGGGGCTTGATTGGTTAGCTCACAAATTAATTAGCCGTGGTTATGAGCTTAATTATGGCAAACAAAAAATTGAGAAAAGTAATAGCGTGTTTTTAACCATGAACAAAACAATACCCCAGTATTCATAATATGCACGACTTATTCCAATATGACAAAAATTTAGATTTATGGAGGCGCAAATCATGAACAAAACAAAGATAGAATATGTTGAACACACTTGGAATCCCGTTACTGGTTGCCTTCATGGCTGTGAATACTGCTATGCGAGAAGAATTGCAAACAGATTTAAGGGTTGGACAGATAGTTTTGGAGATACCCATTATGATGTAGTTTGGAAAACAGATAAACCTGTCAGAGAACTTCAAAAACCATTGAATATTGCTCCAAATGAGAAATTGGGTAAATGGCCTAAGGCACCATTTCCATTTGGTTTTATTCCGACACTTCACAAATACCGCTTTGTCGAACCACAACAGGTTAAAAAGCCATCTAAAATATTCGTTTGTAGCATGGCAGACCTGTTTGGCGACTGGGTGCCAGATGAATGGATACAGGAAATTTTTGACACTTGTTTTAAAGCTGATTGGCATACTTATTTATTTCTTACTAAAAATCCATCAAGATATGATACGGCTATTGGATATTTCTGCGGAGAAGAGCGTGGATTTGAACCGGAACATTGGGACAATATGTGGTTCGGAACAACGGTAACATGTCAAAAAGATACATTTCGTATATCAGATTTAATGAACTTCCTGGAGGGACGTAAGTTTATCAGTATCGAACCGTTATTAGGCGAAATAAGCTTAACGGAGATTGACTTGGACGGTAATACTTGGGTAAACACACTTACAGGCGATTGGAAGTGCTATCATCCTTATGGTGGTTTAAAAAAACAAAAAAGTCATTGGCAACATCTTGAGTGGGTAATCATCGGTGCCGAAACAGGCAACCGCAAAGGCAAGATCGTTCCCAAACGCGAATGGATAGACAATATCGTTTCTGAATGTAAGCAATACGGCATTCCTGTATTCATGAAGAATTCCCTAAAAGACATTATGGGTAACGACTTCATTCAGGAATTGCCTGAGCAAATAAAAAGTAAGGAGGTATGAATCAAAGCACAGAAAAATGGAACGTCACGTATGCAGATAAAAGAGGACAAATTATAACTGATTGAAAAGAGGGAATCGTTATGGACAATAAAGCAATTGATTTATTTGAAAGAAATATTGGACTTGCTATCCATATCACAAGAAGATGGCTATATACAATTCTACCACAATGGCACGAGGATGTATGCGACGTTGCAAAAATTGGACTTTGGCAAGCGTGCATAAGTTTCAATCCAGAAGTAGGTACAGCTTTCACAACTTACGCATACAGAGTGATTCAAAACCAGGTGCTAAAATTCTTAAAAAAAAATAAACATGAATTTCATCATTACAGCTTGCAGCAACCAGTCAGTGAAGACGAAAAGATAACTCTTGAAGAGACATTGAGTTATGAATATGACTTTGAAGCAGACATCATGTATCAAAAACTTAAAGAAATAATTAATGACTTTGAAATTACTCAAATGAAACTTAGTGGAATGACTCAACAAAACATTGCAAAGGTAATTGGAACTTCTCAGGTGAGTGTAAGCAGAAAACTGAAATCCGAAAGGCAAAAAATCAAAAAGTTATTGGAGGTGGGGTGATGATACAGGAGATTGTCAGGCATTATATGTGGCAAATTATAGCTTACCTGGTTGCAGTATGCGTATTGGTTGGTATCTGCTTATGGCTTGACGGTATTTTACAGACACCAAAATGGCTGCGGAAAGACAAAAGGGCGAGAAAATGCAGAAGATTAAACTTCTTCTGGAGGTTGAAGTTATGAACCAGTTAGAATTGGTCCAGCTATTAGCATTATTGTTGGCAGCATTGTTCACAGGAATATGTATCGGCTCAGTACTAAAATCTTTTATCCAATATTCAGACGCATGGGACAAAGGTTATACCAAAGGCTACCGGGAAGGTTTTCTGAAAGGTTGCGAATATAAAAAAGAGCGTCATAATGACGCCAAAGCATAGCAAAATTATTAACACTCTAAATTCAATATACCACTGGTAAAGAAAGAATTCAAGAAGAAGGATAAGGAGGTTTCAAATCAATGACAATGAACATAAAAGAAAAGGTTTGCAAGGAATGCGGTCAGAAGTTCACACTGACTGAAAAACAAGTCAAGTTCTACATAGATCAGGGTTATGCTGAACCGGAAAGATGCCAGGAATGCAGACGGAAAAAAAGAAGGGTTGAAGCCGTTCCATGCAAGGAATGCGGGAAAGTTTTCACCATGAATGGTTTTGAATTGGAGTTTTATGAGAAGAACGGACTTAAGATGCCGAAGCGTTGCCCGGAATGCAGGAAAAAAAGGAGAGAAAATCAAAAAAGCAAATTAAGGGAGGTTGTGGAATAATGGATATAAGGCTGAACCGGTTAGAGCTTAAGAACTTCAAAGGCGTTAAAGATTATAGACTTGAAATTGAAGGTAAAAATGCAACGGTAAAAGGTAATAATGGTGTGGGCAAAACAACCCTGTACGATGCATTTTTATGGTTGCTTTTTGACAAAGATAGCGCAAACAATGCGAAGTTTTCTGTCAAGCCACAAGATGAAAATGGAAATGAGATTCATTTTCTGGAAACCAGCGTTGAAGCTGAATTGTTTGTCGATGGCAAGCCACTGAAGCTTAAAAAGGTCTTAACAGAAAATTGGGTCAAGCCCCGCGGCAAAGAGGAACAGGAATACAAAGGCAATGAAACAACATACTTCTTTGACGAGGTTCCTGTAAAGAAGAGTGAATATCAAAGAAAAATTGCTGAGCTTATTGACGAGGAAACGTTCAAACTGATTACAAACCCTTTGTATTTCAATGATGACAAGGCATTTCCATGGGATAAGAGAAGAAGAAAGTTATTTGAGATGTGCGGCACTTTGACTGACGAAGAAATTATTGCTTCAACGCCAAAGCTTGCAGACTTGCCTGGTATCCTGGATGGTAAATCCGTTGAGGATAGAACAGTTATTATCAAGTCCAGCATTAAGAAACTGAATGAACAGATCGAGCAGATCGGACCAAAAATAAACGAGAACTTAAGGCTTATCCCTGAAAAGCCTGTTGATTATTCCGAAACCGAACAGGAGCTTGCTGGTTTGAAAGCTGAACTTGCAGAGATTGAAAAGCAGATGTCGGATGCGACTTCAATTGTCAGTAGATACCAGGAAAAACAACGACAGCTTTATGTCCTGAAGGGTAAGCAACAACAAATAAAAGCCCGGCTTGACGAGGAGGCTAATTCCGGCAGGATGGAGCTTCTCAGGGAAAAGCAGAAAGTTGCTGATGACAAATACATGCTTGAAGGCAGGATCAAGACTTTAAAACAATCTATTGAATATGCGAAAAGCCAAATTGCTTTAAAAGAACAGGAAAGGCAACAACTGCTTGCACAGTACAAGGAATTGAACGCAGAAAAGCAAGATATCATGGCATGGGGATTCGCTGAACCCGACGAAAACAATTTCAACTGCCCGACTTGCGGCCAGCCCTTGCCGGATGAAACAAAAGAACAAAAGCTTGCAGAACTTAGAACCCGGTTTGAACAAAACAAAGAACGCGAATTGCAACGGGTAATAACAGCCTTGCAACATAACATTAATCAAGGACAAGCTTGCAAGGCGACGATTCAGGCATTGCAAGGCAATATAACAGAAAATGAAGCCATAACTGACGAATGCGAGATAAAACTTCAAGAGCTTTCAGCTCGTCTTGAAGAAATTGAAACTATGCTTTCGCAGCCTGTTGCAACCGTAAATTACATTGAGAACCCAGAATACGCCGAAATCGGAAAACAAATATCTGAGCTTGAAGCAGAATTGTCAAAGCCTATTGAGGACACAACGGCAGAGTTACGGGAAAAGAAAATAGCAATTCAGGACAAGATAGACCGTTGTAATTACATACTCAACAACAAAAAGGTTGCTGAGAATGCCAAAGCAAGGATTGAGGAACTCAAGAAGGAAGAAAAGGAACTGTCGGCTCAGAAATCTAAGCTTGAAGGGCAGTTGTTCAAGCTTGAAGAATTCATAAGGACAAAAGCTGAACTGCTGTCCGAAGCAGTTAATAGGCGCTTTAAACATGTAAGGTTCAAGTTGTTTGAAGAACAGATAAACGGTGGTTTGAAGGAAACATGCGAAACACTTGTCAATACAAATGGCAGTTGGGTTCCATATTCTGATGGTAATACCGCAGGAAAAATGAATGCCGGACTTGACATAATCGATGCCTTGATTGAGTACAGCAACGTTTCAGCACCATTGTTCATCGACAATGCCGAGGCTGTAACTGACATCTTGCCGGTAAATGCTCAGATGATAAAACTTGTTAAGCCAGAAATCAGAACAGAAGAGGAACGGGAGAAATATAGCAAGCTGGTTGTAGAATTGGAGGAATGAGCATGCGAACAAAGGAAGAACTCGGCAATGAACTATGCAAATACTGTCCTCTGGATGATGAAGATAAGGGAACGCACAATTACAGCAACCTACCATATTTTTGTTCTGAGAGTGGGTATTGTGATACAGCTTATTCGTATTACCAGGATGAATGTACGGAAACATGCATTACCTGTGGTGAAAACATTCATCCAGACGAAGCTGAGTATATTCTGACAACAATTGATATCGAATATGGTCCGGTTTGCCATAGATGTTATGAAAAACGAAGTTCTTGAGCGAAGTACAGCAAGCTTGTGGTGGAATTGGAGGAGTGAAAGTGTATATAAAAATCCCCAAAGATGACTTAATAGGATTAATCAATCAGGTACCACAAATTGTTTCACTTTATAAACAAAAATATTTAAAAAGAGGATGATTTAAAATCTTTCGAGGCTGGCGAATGGTGCTGGGAAGCATTACGGGGCGGGGCGGTTTAATCCGCTCTGGCAGATTGGAGGGTTTTTATGAAAAGCATTTGCAATAAAAATTGTAAATTTAGTGGTGATAAAACGAGCGGAAAAGGGAATTTTCAATATCGCCCTTGTACATGGTGTAAACATGAAGAATGGAACAAAAAGCATTTGCCCTCAAAAATGTTGTACGACCATTACAAGCCGCACTGTGAATACTGCGGAAAAGAATTTTTTGCAAATAAGATAAATCAAGTTTGCTGCAATCAAAAATGTAGTACAGCTAAATACCAAAGAGATAATCCCGACCGAATAAGAGAAATTAAGCGAGAATGGGCAAGAAAAAACCGCAAATCATATATGGAATTGGAGAAATAACAGGATAAAACAAACGAAGTCAATCATATAACAAAGGAGGGTTATAAATTTGGAAGTATTGGTTCACGGCAGATGGACAACTTTAGGCGACATAAGAACTGCATTAGAAGAATTCGAAAGCAAGATTGAAAAACTCGAACAGGAGAAGGAAGCTCTTGAAAAGGAAAAGGAAGAACTTGAAGAAAAGGTTCAGGAGCTTGAGGAAGTAATAAAAGAATTGGAGGGAGAAAAATAATGTCAAATAAGGCACCAAACCAAGTAAATAATCAGGTACCCGATCAAATACCTAAGCAGGCAAATCAAAGTAATGAATTGGCTCTTATTAAAAAAGGTGTTGTGGATGTAGTTGGACAAAAGGTCCAGGAATTTGTCTCAAAAGGTGAGCTTCATCTGCCACCAAACTATTCAGTTGAAAATGCTATGAAATCAGCATGGCTGATCCTGCAGAATACATTTGATAAGGACAAAAGACCCGTACTTCAGGTTTGTACCCGTGACAGCATTGCAAATTCTCTGCTTGATATGGCAGTACAGGGTTTGAATCCGGCAAAGAAACAGGGATATTTCATCGCATACGGCAAACAGCTTGTATTCCAAAGATCGTATTTTGGAACTATGGCGGTAACTAAAAGGGTAGCCGGTGCAAAGGACATTTTCGCTGAGGTAATATACAAAGACGACGAGTTCGAATACGAAATCAAGAATGGGAACAAATACATAACTAAGCATGTACAGAAGATTGAAAATGTTGACCCGAACAATATCATAGCTGCATACTGCACTATCATATTTGACGATGGCAGGCAGTTCACGGACGTAATGACTTGGGAAGAAATACAGAAAGCCTGGTCAAAGTCAAAGATGAACCCTGAAAAGGAGGGTTCTACACACAAGGAATTCCCACAGGAAATGGCCCGGAAAACAGTTATTAATCGTACTTGCAAGCGATACCTGAACAGTTCTGACGATGGAAGTCTGCTTATGCACCATATCAATCGTGAAGATGAAGCTATTGCAGAGGCAGAAATTGAAGCTGAAATCGAAGAAAATGCCAACAAGGAGCTTTTAGACATCGAGGATAGCAATGTCATAGAAGGTGAAATCGTAAATGCCACCGAAGCCGAGGACAAGCCTAATAAACCTAATAAAGCTGAAGCCGAACAGATAAGGATGGATGGTGAACCGTATTGAGTTGGACTAAATTAGAACCATTAAAAGGTGGAAGAACTGTTGGTTGTTTAAATTGCGGTTATAAACCCGAGGTTGCACCGCTGAACAAGAGAATAGCAGTTGGTTTTGGAATAGCCTGTTTGACAAAAAACGGTATCGTTGTTTGGGAAGAAGGGAATAAGGACTGGAACGAATGTATAACCGTTGCTCAAGCTGAAGAAATTGCTGCAAAAGACCCTGATAATGATTGGAGAATAGAATTACATGCACCGCTTTCAGACGCAATATATCAGCGACATGGTAAAAACAAATGGGTATTGGTTAAGGTCGGTCCGGGATTTGCATAAGGAGTTGTCGAATATGAAGCTAAAAGTCTTGTCCAGCGGCAGTCACGGTAATTGCTATATTATCTCCTCCCAGACAGGGTGCCTCGTCCTTGAGGCGGGGCTTCCCTGGAATAAAATCTTGCATGGATTGGACTATGATACCTCAAAGGTTATTGGTTGCTTAATTTCTCACTCACATATCGATCATGCTAAAGCAGCAAAAGAAGTTATGGCGGCTGGGATTGATACCTACATGAGCAAACAGACAGCAGAAACACTGGGCTTAAATTCAAACCAGCTTCGTATATTGGAACCGGAGAAACAATGAAACATTGGAGATTTTACAATAATGCCGTTTGAAGCAGAACGTCACGCAGATGGTGCACTTGGTTCTCTGATACAGAACAAAAAAACAGGAGAAAAGCTATTATACCTTACGGATAGTTACTACTGCAAATACAAATTCCGGGGTTTGAACTACATAATGATTGAATGCAATTATTGCAAGGACATTCTTGACCGGAACATTGAAGCCGGACTTATTGATGAAGCAATGAAAAGACGGTTACTTGAAAGCCATATGAGCCTTGAACACTGTAAGCAGTTTCTTAAAGCCAACGATTTAAGCCAATGCCAGAAAATTATACTCATTCATTTATCGGAAGGTAATTCGGACGAAAAACGAATGGTTCGAGAGATTGAACAGCTTACTGGGATTGAAACAGTGGCAGCAAGTGAAGGATTAGAAATCGAGTTAAATATGCTTCCTTACTAAGCAAAGGCAAGGCCTGGTGTTGTGTTAAGTATTGTGCAGTAATGGCAAAGCAATGCAGTGCATTGTAATGTGAAGCATTGTTATGTTCTGCAATGGTAACGTAAGGTGCTGTTTGGTACGGTCAAGAAATGGCGTTGCAGAGTTAAGTACCGTAATGTAGGGTATTTAACTTTGAAGGTGGATTAACTGCAAAAACACGTTTAGATAAATAGTAACCCTGCGTTAACTTTCAGGGTGGTTAGGAGGAGTGTGAATACTATGGCTAAAGTTTTATACAAAATCAACCGTAAACAAACAGGTGAGCCAACAGCGGAAGAAAAATGGCATGATGAAATGGCGTTGAAACACTATTTAAAATATTGCACCAGTGAAAAGTGTATTCGAGGGCCAGAGCATCAAAAGAAAGCAAACTGGCATGAAGGATTTTGTCTTGAATGCGTATTTAATCCTTACAACATGGAGGATGAGTAAGATGTCTGTCAAGTGTGATATGTGCGGAAGCATGACCAATAAATATTTTACAACCTATGCAGGAAAGATGGTGTTTGTAGCATGAAGAGGGAATGGGATTGTCCTGCAAAAAGCTGTCCAGATAGGACAGGTAAACTTGAAGAAATATGCAAAAGATGCCCAACTTACACTGAAAAGTATATAGATTGTTCTATGACTTACTGTGAAGCATTTCCAGAAGAATGTAACAAGGACAGCATACATTGCAAAAGATGTGCCAATTATGATGTTTGCTACTCATATTTATATCGCGTAAATGTGGGCGGCGGCGTGGTGGGAACACGCTGAGGATGAAAGGAGCCGATAGTTTGTATACAGTAACACGGAATTGCATTAATTGTGGAAAAGAATTTGAAACTCAACTAAAAGAAATTCGCCGTGGCAAAGGTAAATATTGCTCTTTGCGATGTGCAGGGCACGCAGGAGGTAAAGCTTTTCATGCTAAGTATGACATACGAGGTATGAACAATCCTAACTATAAAGATGGGAATTGGCAATCTCGCAAATATCAATACAAACTAAACTATCGCAGAAGATATCCAGAAGCAGCAAAGGCCCATGATATAGTAAGGAATGCTGTAAGACACGGTAGATTAATTAAGCAACCTTGCCATATATGTGGTTACTATCAATGTTCATGCACATCACGAAGATTATTCTAAACCACTCGATGTTATTTGGTTATGTGATACATGTCACAGAATAAGACATGGGGCGACCGGCTAATCAAATCCGGACCGCCCATTAAATTGAACCCATTGGCTCCGGGCCGATGACCATGGGACCGGTTGGCGGGAGGTCCGGGGCGTTTGTATAGATGATGAGTTATTGCAAAATATGCAACAGCTTTACTCAGCGGCTTGTGCCAGCCGGGGCCGCTGGGGAGGCTGGAAATGTAAGAAACCATGCAAAGGAGTGTTTGGTTTGAAAATACAAGAAAAGAAAATACGTATTGCAACCGTAGATAGATGCGTGATGTGCGGGGAAATTATTCCGGAAGGACGCCAGATTTGCTGGAAATGCAAGCACAAAACAGAATTAGAAGAAACAATCAATTGTAGACATTATGTGCCTGCATGGGCTGGGAACAAAACATCGGGCTCGCAACCGGATTTTTGCTTGAAGCATAGAGTTGTTTTGTGTGGGAAGTGTATAAAAGGTTGTAAAGAGCAGAACAAGTAAAGCGAGGTTGAGAAAGGATGATAAAAATAGAGGCGTATCAGTGCGAATACTGTACTAAGCACAGAAAAGGAACAGGAAAGCCTATTAGGATATATAGAAGGAGTATAGACACTCATTACCACGAAGCGGGGTGCTA